>Ga0209755_10005073_pt1 | contig 15186 bp, 12 predicted proteins | sample TergutCo191P1_FD_187301 | JGI IMG/M metagenome (GOLD analysis project Ga0209755, IMG submission 187301) | Cornitermes sp. P1 segment gut microbial communities from Petit-Saut dam, French Guiana - Co191P1 (SPAdes) (version 2) | ecosystem: Host-associated > Arthropoda: Insects > Digestive system... | reverse complement strand
TTCCCTCGCGGGCGTATTCTCGGAAATTTTCGTAAAGCTTCTGATATCGGAAAATAAAATGGCAACCGTTCTGTTTTCGCTCTGACTTACGGGAGCCGCTGATTTTTTTATAATTTCGTCCATTACGTCTTCCGGAACATAACGGGCGAAGGCGACTCTTGTTTTCTTCTGGAGGTTGACCATCTGCCGCAGACGCAGAGCGTTAGCGATAACAGGAGCCGCCGCCGATAAAAAAGCCTCTATTGTTTCAGGAATAAGACCTGAAAAATATTCTTTTTTTGAAGTCCCGATATGAACTGTCGCAAATTCGTCTCCGTTACATATAAGCGGAAGCATAATATATGACTCAATTTTTTTATTATTGTCTCCGGCCGCGTAAAAATCTTTTACTTCTTTTGACATTACCTTAAAATCGGTAAAACGTTTGTTAAAATCAGCGATAGTTATTGCTTTAAAATCATCGGCAATAATTTCTATATAGCCAGCGTTGTTAGCGTTATACACAAGCAGGCATTCATCCGTGTCTTTTATCATTATTGTGCATATTTCGCTGTGACAGGCTTTATTTAAAAGTGAAAAAACGCCAAGGACTGTTTCCTCAAGAGAATTTGCTTTTTCGGAGAGTTTAGCGATCATTCCGATTAAAGTAGCCTGGAAGAGCTTGTTATCCAAAAGTCCGTTTACTGTTTCCACAAGGGAATCTTCTGTTATTTTTTTACTTTCCAGTTTAATTGCTTCGTAATTTATAGAGCGGTTTTCCGATAAGAGCGTTTCAATTTTTTCTGAAAGCACTTCAAGATTTTCAGGCGATTTTTCGATGTAGATATCCGCTCCCGCTTCTTCAATCCAAAATTTATCTTTTGTTTCATCTAACGATGTAAAAACTATTATAGGAATGTTTTTTGCAGCCTGTTGTGATTTTAAAAACCTTATTGTCTGATAGCCTCCTAAAAGAGGCATTTCAATATCGGTAATTATAAGAGAAGGAAGAAAGTTATAAACCTGTTTTATTCCCTCAAAGCCGTCTTTAACCCTTTCGGCTTCGTAACCTTTATCTCTCAATGATTCAAGCAGCAATTCTGAAAAGGTTTGAGAATTTTCAATAACAAGTATTCTTTTATTATCCATTTGCTTCTCCGCGGGAAACGTCGCTGGAAGTTCCGATCAATTCCTTAACGGCGGTGACAAAGCTGCGGTCGCTGAACGAACTCTTGATAATATAACGGTTGACACCAAGAGCCGTCGCTTTATTCTGATCTTTTTCGTCGCTTACAGAAGAAATTATAATAATAGGAATGTGTTTAAGCTGATCGTTTTTTCGTATATTTTCTGTTAGCTGAAAACCGTCCATGTTAGGCATGTTGATATCCGTACAAATAAGATCATAATGGAAATTCTTTGCCGCGGCGAGGGCTTCCGAACCGTCTGATACTGTATCAACATTATAACCTTCCGCTTCAAGAATATCACGTTCAACATCGCGCGTCGGAGCAGAATCATCGGCGATAAGAATTGATTTACGCGTACGCTCGTAATCAACATGACGTTTTTTCATATCAATTGTTTTCGTACGGCGCGCCATACCGATAACCGTAGGAATATGCAGAGCCGGTATCATTTCGTAATCTTCGCTTAATACAACGCCTGAAAAAACATCCATTTTTTCCATAATCGAAGGTAGATTTTTAAGGATAACCTGCCTCATACTGCTGATCTGATCTACCGCGAACGCGACAGTTTCTTCGTATGACTGAACAATTACAACAAAGACGGAAGAGTTAGCGCTTTTCTTTTCGCTGACAGGAATTTTCAGTATATGATGAAGATAAAAAAGCTTGATAATTTTTCCGTTATACCTTATGCCGGGACGATCAACAATCGTGATAATATCCTTTGCGTCAACAAGAATAACCGTATCGACAAAATTCGCGGGTATTATAAATTTCATAACGCCGGACGTTATCGGGAATCCCATAAGAGCGGCGAGAGAGAGCGGAACTGAAATTGTAAAAACGGTTCCAACGCCGGCTTTTGTCTGGATGGAAATGCTTCCTTTCATTCTTTCGATATTGCTTTTAACAGCGTCCATTCCGACGCCGCGGCCTGAAACATTGGTAAGCTTCGCGGAAGTGGAAAAACCACTTTGGAAAATGTAATTAATCAGCTCTTCTTCGGTTAGAAGAGCGGCGTTTTCTTTTGATACCATGCCGGTATCAATTATTTTTTTGCGTATTCCTTCGGTAGTGATTCCTTTTCCGTCATCGGTAATTGTTACTTTCATATTGCCGCTTTCGCGGATACAGCGTATTACAAGAAGCCCTGTTTCATTTTTCCCGGCAGCCAGGCGTTCTTCCGGTTTTTCTATTCCATGATCGATTGAGTTTCTAATCATATGAAGAAACACTTCGGACAAGGATTCAATCAGGTTTTTATCAATTTCATTTTCAGCGCCGAAAATTTGAATTTCAACTTTTTTTCCCAGTTCCGAGGCAATATTAAAAACAAATCTGGGATACGCATCAAGGACGGTTGAAAGGGGAAGCATTCGTAATGTTACAACGCTGTCATAAGCGCTTCTTATATGGTTTCCAACATCAAGCGCGTAATTTTTAACAAGAGATCCTAACTTGCTTACTAAAAGTTCCATTGCGCGGAATTCCCGCAGCAGAGTCGAATTCCATGATAATTCAAGACTCGCAAGCCGGGATAACTGCCTTGAAGCCGCGTCTATAGCCTCTGTATCTTTAGCGATATTTCTCGCTTTAATTTCAAGAGATTGAAGAGCCGCTAAATCCCGTATTACTTCGTTTATTCTTTCAAGTGAAATTCTAATGCTTCCCGATTTTGCTTCTTCAAGCTTATTGGTTTTTGATTGGTCTTCGTCTTCAGGCTGATTATTTTCCGAAGGATTGTCATTGGAAGGAATTTCAAAGTCTTCATTTGATGAAAGCGCAATCAGCTCTTTACTAAAAATATCAGATCTTATTTCATCAGTACTGCCTGATTTTATCTTTTCTATCCCGGATTTTATTTCATCCAACCCGGCAAATAAAAGACGAATTGCTTTATCGTTAAGTGAAATTCTTTCTTCCTTTAAAGAAATAAATACTGTTTCTAGCGCGTGAGAAATCATTTCTATATTTTTAAATTCCAGCATTCGTGAAGAGCCTTTTAATGTATGAAGAGCGCGCATAAGAGTCGCGATATCATCGCGTCCCTTCCCGCCTTCTTTAAATTCAAAAAGAAGAGTTTCCGCGATAGCTATATTGTCAAGTCCTTCATCTGTGAATTTTACGATGTATTTGTTTTTATCAAGCGCCATTGGTTTCCTGTCCCGATGTAAATTCTCCTGTCAGAAATGTTTCAAGCAGGGTAGTGCGTTCGGTCAACGATTCGGCTGAAAGCGCGGATGCCTGGGTAACTCCGGTAAATTGTTTAACCCTCTGTGAAACATCCGTAACCGCGTCCCCGATTGATTCGCTTGATTTTAACTGCTGTTTTGTAAAAATTGTAATTGCCTGCGCCTGGTTTGATGTAATTTCCGCACCCGCCCTTATCTCCTTGAAAACATCTTCCAAATCCTTGATAAGTTTATAACCTTCAGCGATTCTATCGGAGCCTTCCTCGCTGTAAACAATCAGAGAGGAAGATGAACTTTGAATTTCTTCAACCTGTTCTCTTATCTGGCGGGTAAGTATGTCAATGTTATCTGCAAGACGGTTTACTTCTCCCGCTACGACCGCGAAACGTTTTCCGGTTTCACCAGCGCTTGCGGCTTCAAGAGCGGCGTTAAACGCTATAACTTTTGTTTGATCGGTAATTGTATTAATGATGCGGACAATATCGCGTATGTTGTTAACCTTGCTGCCAAGAGAAATTATTCCGTTTATAACGCCTGAGTTTTTTTCTTTGATATCACCCATTTTTAATACGTTTTTTCCGAGAACGGTAAAACCTTTAAGAACGTCTTCTTCCATTTTAGACGCAATTGCGGCGACGCTGTTTGTTTTTTCAAAAATCTCTGCAGCAATACCGGCATTCTCGTTTATAGCGCTTTCAATTTTAATCATGCTTGCGGTTTGTTCGTTCCCGGAAATCCTGTTTTCCCGGTCATTATTTGAAATTTTTCCCGCAGTTTCCCTGATCGCGGACGCGAGTTTTACCGATTTTTCCCTGAAGACAGAAATGTTTTTTTCAGAATCTGAAATAATTGTTTCAAGTTTTTCTATCTTTTTTTTCCTGAATCGAAGAACCGGAGTTATTAAAACAAATGTCAAAAAACATCCGATAATAAAGCTTAATATTAAGCCTGTCATAATAATTCTCCTTAATTTTCGGTTCGATATTTTTCAACTTTTCCTTTCAAATCTATTGACATGACATTTAGACTGTCGGCAATTTTGGAGGTAGAAGAAGTGGCAATTACAAATTGTTTTACGCCCGCAGATATTTCTTTTAACGCGATAAATATCTGTGACGAAGCCAATTCCTGTTGTTTGCTTAGGTTTGAAATTTGCTGCGATCTTGTGGCTACATTCTGTGAATTATCGACAATATTTTCAAAAACGATTTTTTGCTCGCTCATTCTTTCGTAGCCGATTTCAATCTGCCTTGAACCTGAATTCGCTTCCGCGATCAGTATCTGAGAAGCGCGCTGAACTTCTTCGATTTTTTGTTTGATTTCTTTTGTGGAATCTACGACATTATCGGCAAAGCGCCGAATCTCCGAGGCTACTACAGAGAAACGCGCTCCGGCTTCTCCTGAAGAAGACGCTTCAAGAGAAGCGTTAAACGCTATTAATTTGGTTTGATCGGCTATGCTGTCAATTATTCTTATCGCTTCGCTGATACGTATTATCATGTCGGAAAGATTGCGGATTTCGCTGATAATCTTCTGATTTTGCTTTCTTATGTCTTCCATCATATTCTGGTTTGCTTCCCTCAGTTCCGCGCCCTTGCTGCTTAAATTCTGCGTTTCAATCGCCAGATTCGCGACTTCTGTTGTCTTAATCGCGATCTGCTCGGAAAGATTTTTACTGCTTTCCATTGTGCTAACAATCTCAGAAACGCTCGCGGATTGTTCATTAGCCGTTGTTGTAATTTCTTTTGATGACGATGAAATATCAAAAACAGAATCCGCGACAAGCTGTGAACTTTGCTTAAAGCTGCCGAATGTTGACCTTAGCACATTTAAAAAGCTGTTAAACGCAATCATCAATTCGCCGAACTCGTCCATAGAATTAACCTTTAATGAAAGAGTTAGATCATTTTCATTAAGACTCTTAAAAAGCGACCTTAGGTTTTTTACAGACTTGTTAATATCACGCGTTATTACAATTACAAAACCAATCGCGAGCCCAAGAGAAATCAGAACAATGAACAAGTACGCGAATAGATGGAATCGCGCGATTCTTGTATTCCTCTGAATCTGAAAACCAAGCTGTGTGAAGGATTCGTCCCAGAGAAGGCATAAATCGTTATTTACGCTTGTTATAGTTTTTAAAAAATCGGATACAGTCAAAACGCTGCCCGAACCTTGAGGCCTTCCCTGCTGAACGACCATAAAATTATTTAGTTCAAGCGAACTGTCAAGGTAACGATCCATTTTTGTTTCAAGTTCGCTGAAATCATTTGATTTTCTGACGTTTCCTTCTATCGCGGATCTGATACTTCCTGCAATTCTTTCTTTATCAGATTCAATTAAAATTCTGTTGTTTCTGATAAGCTGCTGATCGGCAGTATCAAGCATATTCAGCGGAATTGCTTTTGGATCGCCGTCATAATGCACTCTCCTGCGCGCTTGAGTCTGACCTGACGCCTGCAGCGCCGCAATATCGGCATTCCATCTTTCAATTATATCTTCGGCGGTAACAAGCCCTTTACGAAGTGAATTTCCGATTGTAAACAAACGCGAGGATGCTTCAGGTATGCTTGATAATGTTAAAGCGATAAAATTATATGTATCCATATCGGAGACAAGAATAAGAGAGGAATATTCGCCTGCGCGGTTTATGATATCCTTTAAGGTATTAATAAATTCTATATATTTTTCATATAATTCAGAATCGTTATTCTCCGAATTTCTTAAAGTTTCCCAAATCGGAAAAAGAGCGGGAATGTTTCTTTCATTTGATTTGTAATTCTCTATGTGTCTGTCAAAAGTTCTGACGGCATTTGTTATCTGCTCATTCAGATCTCGGACATCACCCTGCGCGGTTCCAAGATACGTTTCAAAATACAAAGGCAAACTCCGCATTATTATTGCCGCGGGTTTAATAGCGTTAATGCCGTCATATTCATTAACGCTTTTTTGAATTTTACCGACAGTCATAGCGCAGATGAAAAAAAGCATTACTCCTATCGGGATCAGAAACACAGCGCTAGAAATGACAAGTTTTGTTGAAATTTTTAACCTGGAAAAAATCATTTTTCCTCCTATACAGCGCTTTTTTCATACGGCGCGTTTGTAAAATAATCCGGCACTGCCGGTTTTTTATATGTATTTTTCTGAAAGAAAAAAACATCTTCCATTTGCGGCAAAAGCCGCCTTATTCTTTGCTCAAGATGACGATGCTTAACACCCGCTGTCTCGGAAATTCCCGTTATAAGAAATCCGTTTTCTTTAAGCGCGTTTGAAAGATTTGTAAGCACTCTGTCCCTGTAATCAGGTAAAAAATAAATAAAAGCATTGCGGAAAAAAATAATGTCATAATAATCCGTTTTAAATTCATTTAAGAGATTATGAACAAAAAAGTTAATTGTTTTTTTTAAATTCTGATCAACATATACATTATAATCATTTCTTTTAAGATACATATCATAAATATGACTAAAACAGCTTCCGTCATCCCTTAAAGAACGCTGATTGAAAACTCCCTTACAGGCAGTTTCTATCGCGTTAGGATTAATATCAAACGCGTCAATCTGATATGAAAGAGGTCTTTCCGCGATTGTGTTATACGTTTCCAGAAACATGGCGATACTGTACGCTTCGCACCCGCAGGAAGTCGCTGCGGAGCAAATTCGTATCACGGATTGATCAAAAGAGGGCAGCAGCTCCTTCAGCAAGAAAAAATGAAGAGGTTCCCTGAAAAAATAAGTTTCGTTTACTGTTAAAAAAGCGGCTGCTTCACCGGAAGTAAAGATGCGATCAAAGGAATTGTTATTATTGACGGAGAGTATGTGGTTTAACAGTCTTTCAATATTATCAGAATCGGTTTTTATACCGTAGCTTGTTTCGGCCATACGGCACAGAGTTTCTATCATTTTGCCAGCCTTACAAGTTCGCCAGGGATTTGTTCCAAAGGAAGCACCTTGTCGACGCAGCCGGTTTCAAACGCGGCTTTCGGCATACCGTATATCAGGGATGTTTCTTCATCCTGGGCGATTGTTATACCGCCCATCTCCTTTACTTTTTGGGTTCCCGCCGCTCCGTCCGCTCCCATGCCGGTAAGCACTACAGAAACAAGCGATTTTCCGCAGCTTCCCGCCGCGGTTCTGAAAAGAACATCGGCTGCGGGTTTTTGATTCTGTTCGGCTTCGTTATCATTATAACGGAATATATAACCCGAATTGTCAGGATTGTTTCTAAGCTCAAGGTGCTTGTCGGTTTGAGCGATATAAACATTGCCTGCCGACGGATTTTCACCTTCTTCCGCGATCTTTACGTTAAGCTGAGTAAATGCGTCAAGCCACTGAGCGAAACTCGCGTCAAACCCTGACGAATTATGCTGTACAATAGCAATCGGAAGCGGAAAATCACCCGGCATAATGGATAAAAATTTTGAAAGCGCCTTGGGCCCGCCTGTGGATGAAGCCAAAACTACCATATTGATTTTTTGTTTTTCAGACGCATCAAACACGGCAGATTGAATTGTTTCTGCTGCCGCAGTCAATTCCTCCTGCGCTTTATTATCAACATTGAGCGAATAAAAATCATTCAGAAATGAGCTTCCGGCGAAGTTTCCCGCGGTTGGAGCGTTCCGCGCCTTTACGCCGCTGATACGTTTTAAAGAATCGTATATATTCTGTTTTTTTTGGGGACTGATATTTTTAAGGAAAATATCCTTGGGATAAAATTCCAGAGCGCCCTTCATAGTCGCTTCGTACGCGGTCTTTGCGGTGTCGTGGCTTGTAATTACAACAATTGGAACAGGATGCAAACTCATCACTTTTTCAATCATTTCAAGGCCGTTCATTTTGGGCATTTCTATATCCGAAGTAACAAGATCGGGATTTAAATCCTGTATTATTTTTAAACCTTCTTCGCCGTCCGCGGCTTCGCCTATAATGTTGAAATTTCCGTCTTCTTCAAGAAAATCACGTATTACATCGCGTACCATTTCGCTGTCGTCAACTATAACTGTATTAATCATTCAGACACCTTTCTTGTATATTCTGATTTTCCAACCAGAGCGCTGTTAATTTTTCAACATCAAGAAAAAAAATAATTTTTTGTCCGCTAAAATAAATGCCGTAGAACGATGAATAAATCCCAGTGAAGCTTCCGGGAAGACTTTGTATTTCATTTTCCGCGACATCAATGTCTCTTTCAACGGGGGGCGTAATCATCACTAAATTTTTATTTTCGTTTGTTTGCTGTTTAAGAACTATAATGTGGCTGGACATGTTATCAATACAACGCAGTTTCCCGAAAATCATATGTACAGGTATTGTAATTTGATCAATGTTAACAGAATCATTGTTATTTTCCGTTGACATAAAACGTTTTACTTTATCCGCCGCGACGGCTACGTATATATTTTCAATCGGAAAGATAAAAAACCTCATTTCCATACTTCCCGATCAAAGTCTTTTTTTATTCTGCCGATAATTTCTTCCGTATCAAGGCAAAGCACATTGGAATCTTTACATTTAAAGCAGGCGTTTATCGAAGAATCAAAGCCGTCCGTGTCCTTTTCAATTTTAATGAGTCCGGAAGACGGCATATCAGCTATATCAATGACATCATCAATAAGAAACGCGATTTTCTCCACTTCTTCTTTTAGTACAATTACCTTTTCTGCTTGAGAAGCGTCTTTCCCAAGAAACAGGCTAATATCAACCAGCGCGTAAGGAATTGAATAACGATTAATTATTCCCCGCACATAATCAGGAATAAGCGGCAGCGGAAAAACTTTCTCCAGAACCGCGACTTCTCCTATAACTCCCGAAGGAAGAGCATATCGCTCATCCTTGATTGTGAAGATAAGGAATTTTTCAAGTTTTTCTTTTGTTTCCTGCAACGAAGTTCCCTCCGCAGAACCTTCTTCAGAAACAATACCCTCTCTTTTTTCAACCATGTAGGATTATAGCATAAATATGACTAAAAACGCAACACGGAGAATGCCTTGACAGACGCGGGACTCGAACCCACCACCTTCAGCTCCGGAGGCTGACGCTCTATCCAGATGAGCCAGTCTGTCTTGTACAGACAATGTACTTTTTTGCCGCGTTTGTGTCAATTAGCTTGAGTCTTTCATTATGGAGTCTTTGACGGAGAAACGGGTTCTCCTTTTTCCGCGTATTTTCCAAGCTGCATAAGGGCGACTTTGGGATTGGTAACCACTAAAGGCCCTGAGATGCAGCCGCCCTGACAGGACATTACCTCAACAAGGTTCGGTGTGTCCGCGGCAGAGGCAAGTTCTCCAGCGTTTATTTTGCCGAACTCGGCGAGGCGTTTAATGCCTGCTTTATCAAGGCCGTCAATGATTGCTTCCTTTATGATTGAAGGGTCTTTGAGCCGCGCCTTTACCGCCTGAGCCACACCGCCTGATTTGGCGAAGTTTCTTCCGCCGGCTGTGGGGAGTTTCTTCCCAGGAGCGGGTGCAGCCTTTGCCACGTCTATATTTTTTGCGACAAAAAGAGAGCCGATCTCTTCGATGGATATGACGTAATCAACGAGATCGTCGTCCATACCTTCCTGGCGTTTAGCAAGGCACGGCCCGATAAAAACCGTAATGCAGCCGGGGTATTCTTTTTTCGCGATTTCAGCGGCATAGTGCATTGGAGTATGAGTTGTAGAAATGCAGGCTGCAAGCTGCGGTACATGGAGGCGTACCGCGCGTACATAAGCTGGGCAGCAGGAGGTAGTCATCATCTTATCACCCTGTTCCATGCGCTCGCCGAATTCTTCAGCTTCCCTGTCCGCGGTGATGTCCGCGCCAAGCGCCACTTCCACAACACCTGAAAAACCGGAGGCAATTAACGCGCCTTCAAGCTGACCGCTTTCAACACGGAATTGGGCGGCGGCAGCGGGAGCGTATAGGGCGACAACGTTTTTGCCTGCCATGATGTGCTTAACCACATCAAACAGCTGGCTCTTGTCCACTAAGGCGCCAAAGGGACATTCCCTCATGCAGTTGCCGCAACTAATACACTTGTGATAATCAATGCGTTCCTTGCCGCCTTCGTTTTTGGTAATGGCGCCTACAGGGCAGGCTTCTTCGCATGGGACAGGAATCTTTATAATTGCTTTATAGGGGCAATTCTGCAGACACAAACCGCAGCTGACACACTTGCTGCCGTCAATCCACGACCTGCCTTCCTTTATCTCAATCGCTTTCTTGCCGCAGTTGGTCAGACACGGACGGGCAAGACAAGCCTGACAGGCGTTGGTTACCATAAAATGCGAGCGAACACAGGCATTACAGGCTTCGTCAATCACTGTATGTATCGGCCAGATTGGTTTCTCCCGCGCAAGAGCTTCTTTTGCGTATTCGGAAATCCGTTTTTCATCATTGTAATCTTCCAAGCTCCATCCGAGTCTTGCGATTACCCGCTGGCGGATTATTTCCCTGTCATGGTAGATACAGCAGCGGATTGACGCGCTTCCAAGGGGAGCAAGTTCTTTGGGTATGTTATCAACAGCTTCGTCAAGTTTACCTTCAAGCTGAATCTTTGTGAGGCGTACAAGTATTTCCCGTTTGAGTCTGTGAGCGTTGTTGTTCATGTTAAGCATAATCAGGCCCCCAGTTCTCTAAGGCAGTCAATGATTTTTTGGATGCTTGCCTGTTCAATTATTTTTCCGTCAACCTGCGCGAAGGGCGCGTGGTCAGCCTGCGCGCCTGAGTATTCGCTGCGGTTGCAAATACCGCTGCATGGAGAGCCTTCAATTTCCGTAACCGCTTTAAGATCAGCTGGAAGCAGTTCTTCCAGAAGCAACAGTTCCGAGCCGCCCATGACAAAACAGGCGGTGCCGGTGCAAATAGTAACTTTGTGTTTTTTCATCATTTCACCCTTTCATTTTCTGGAGTATACCACTTTTTAATGTATTTTAATAGTACTTTTCATAAAAAGCTGAGGAGGGTTGGCAGCGGCAGATTTAACGTTTATAATTTATGTTATGCCGCTTTTAAACGTAGGTATACTGATAAAAAAACTTCGTATGCAACAGGGAATGAAGCAGGAGGATCTTGCGTATCCGATTATTGAACAATCAACATTATCAAGGATAGAGAATGGGCAGACCATGCCGAATAAAAGCACGACAGAGATGCTGCTGGAAAGGCTTGGATATAATCCGGGAAGCATCGATATTATTATTGATAAAAAAACAACGGATATCCAAAAGACAATGGACGAGCTTTATGAATTAATAAGTATAGAAAGCATACATGATGATCAGGCGGAAAGAACCAAAAAGGCAGAGGAGTTAATTTCAATGCTTGAAGGAGACGACGAATTCATGGGGGAGCGCGTCAATCGTCAGTATATTTTATTGAATAAAGCAATGTGCGCTTTGCACAGAAAAGATGAAGCGGACAGCAGCGCGGTACTTGAAATGCTTATGGAAGCCATGAAAATCACCATTCCCGAATATGACGAAAAGGACATAGATAAATATTATCTGTCAAAGCAGGATGTGCGAATAATCAACCTGACAACGATGGTGTACCGTGACAGCGGACGCGTGAATGACGGTATCAATGTACTAAATCTACTAAAGAAAAACTTTGAGGAAACCAACATTGACAAGGAATCCAAAGGGGAATATTATGCCAGGGTTGTCTACGCTCTTGCTACGCTTCTTGCCTATGCCGAAAGATATGAGGAAGCCATAAAGATGTGCAACCGCGCTGCGGAAATATGCATAGAAACAGGGGTTTTCCGCCTATTGCCTTTGGTAACTGCGTATAAGGCTAAATGTCTATACAAACTGGGAGACAAGGATGAGTACCCCAATCTTTTGAAGCAATCGTATTACGCTTCAAAAATGTTCGGTTACCACAACTGGGTAGCTATGGTAGAAGAAACCGCGAAAGAATTTGATATAGAACTGTAATCAGAAAATTAACCTCTGAAAGAAAATTTTTCTCTTTTTTTCAAATATGAGCAAAACAACATACACATTTCCGGTATCAGGCGTTATATTATTTGCGTTGGATTGATTTAATTTACTGACAATACATTAAAACACTTTTCCAATAATTCTTTACAGAGAGGTTTTTCAATGAAAAACAAACAACGGACTTTTCAGACTAAAGTCCGCGTCCGCGCATTATGGCTAATAGCCATCATCGCAATTATCAGCATTGCCGTAGTATCTTGCGATGACAGCAGTGATAATGGCACAACAACCACCCCCACAGTTCCGGTCGATCCACTAACCTACACCGTAACATTTGACAGCAGCGGCGGAACAGCCGTTCCCCAGAGAACAGGAGTAGCCGGCGGAACAACAATCACCGCGCCGGCAGCCCCGACAAGACCTTTTACCCTTACCGAGCCCGGATTATACTTTGGGGAAATACCGGAAAATTACACTTTTGTCGAATGGCGAAACGGCGCAGCCGCCTGGGATTTCGCTTCCAGCACCGTAACCGCTGACATTACCTTAACCGCTCATTGGACATCTAACCGCATTGAATCCGTTGCGGCGAATGACGTAGCCGCCGTTTTTACCCGCCTTGCTGCCGCAAATCCTTCCGGCGGTACGTATGACGGCAAGTACACCCTGGCAATAAATCAAAATGTTACATTAACAGCAAAGACGGCTCATGTAAACAGGGTAAACCGTGAACTAACTATTATCGGTTTAGGTCAGGAACGTATCATAACCGCGTCTGTAGACGGCGCTTTCAGCTTTGGTGCCGCTGTTTCCACCGGCGACTTTTCACTGACACTGGGAACAAATATTACCATCAAAGGTGTAGATGGTATGACAGCCACCCTAATAGAAGTGGGGCAGAGAAGCAGCCTGATAATGAAAGAAGGCTCGAAAATCACCGGATTTAATACTACTACTGCTGATCGTCGTACTGTGAGTGTAATTGGCGGAGGTTCATTCACTATGGACGGCGGGGAAATCAGCGGGAATACGGTGGATCGCGGCACCAGCAACAATGCAGGAAGTGCCGGTGTATGGATTGGCAGAGGGACATTTATCATGAACGGCGGAACCATTACCGGTAACACTTTAACCAATGGCACTGGAACATCTTCATGGGGCGCAGGCGGCGTATCTTTAGGAACCGGCGCTTACAGCAATGACCCTGCCAAGTTTATCATGAACGGCGGAACCATTATCGGCAATACCAGAAATGACTCGGCATTTGACGTGCATATTCCTAATCCTAGTGCTGCTACTACAGTCGTATTCGAATATAATGGCGGTACTATCGGCGCAATATTGAATAAGACCGGAGGCATCGTATCGATGCCGTAAGGCAAAAAAAGTGAGCAGTGTGTTTTTCCATTGCTCACTATTTTAAGGAAATGAACCTGTATAGGTTTATAAAAGTTGTTGACGAACATTAAACGTAAAGAGAGGTTTTTCTATGAAAAACACAATCAAACTTATCGCCATCATCGTACTGATAATGGCAGCAGCCATTCCGGCGTTTGCCCGAGGTTCTTCCGATAAGGCAAGCGCAGGACAGGGCGGGCTTAGCATTACCGGGCTTGAGAAGTACAACGGCATGATAATCAGCGCGGAAGACGGACGGTTAATCAGAACCAATGACTGCATCATTGCAAACGGCTCGGCTACATTAAATGTTATTTCGAGCGAATGGAATGATGATACAGATGACTTTCAGACTGTTCCCTACACAGGAAGCAACACGCTGCTGCTTGGTTTCACAATTACTGAACGTAGTAACCCCGCTAAAATAAAAGCAGAATACTATAATGTACCTGTAGAATTTGAAAACGGTGTCGCTCAGATCACATACACGGAAATCAGCAACCCGGCATCAAACAACTGGCAGTGACAGGACACGCAGGATGTCCGGCACCGGATTAAAATCTGAGGTGACATCGAACCGTCTATGGCGGTTCGGTACGCTGACATTTGCTGCCAGTAAACAAAGCTAAGAAACAATTCCGGCATAATTCGGAATAAAAAAATTAAGGAGAATATATGAAAAAGAAATTGAGTTTAATCGCATTTTTAGCTGCAGCTGCAATCAGCGTGCTATTGTTTTCCGGCTGCGATATTTTTCTTGATTGGCTGAATGAGGACGATGAAAATGACATCGAACAAGTACAAGGAGAATTCTTAAATCTTCCGCAATTAAGTTTTCCCGATAATTTAACTTTTCCGCTAATAATGCATTACGGAGCCAATCTTGGATTTTTCCCGCCTAATGCAAGAGACTGGATCATGAATACAGGATTTACAAAAGAGAAAATGGAAGGCCCTGCCATGTTGGATCCTTCATTAAAGGTATGGTGGAGTGATGATAATAACGCTATTTTATTTGAAGCATCATACACAATAGCGCCGGGATATGTCGGAGCCGGAACAAGAAGAACATGGGGGACAGGAGCAAAATACCAGGGAGGAACAACTATATTTAATACTTACGGTCAATACGCATATTACCAAACATTAAGATTCAAGTATGAATACGATCTGTATATGCAATATTCATTAAAAAATGATCCTGTTTTTGCCGAAATAATTGATTTCGCGAAAAAACTATGCGATGAAATAGAATATGATTGGCAAAATTACAGCGGATATACCGGCGCTAAAGCTGTACGGACTCCGGGTAAAAGATACGCTGTTTGCAGCGGTTATACAGATGAAGTTTTTCAAAAAGTATTAACATTAAATTTTGTTCGAACTGTACAGAGATGGACATCTCCGTCTCACGCATGGAATGTTTTAAAATTGACTGACGGGAGAACATTATATTTTGATTTGACATGGTTCGATAATGAACATATTAACCATGATAC
>Ga0209755_10005072_pt1 | contig 15193 bp, 9 predicted proteins | sample TergutCo191P1_FD_187301 | JGI IMG/M metagenome (GOLD analysis project Ga0209755, IMG submission 187301) | Cornitermes sp. P1 segment gut microbial communities from Petit-Saut dam, French Guiana - Co191P1 (SPAdes) (version 2) | ecosystem: Host-associated > Arthropoda: Insects > Digestive system >... | reverse complement strand
GGGCTTCTGGGCAGAACTCCGCCAGAGCCAGGGCTGCCTTGTACATGGTTTCGCTGTCATGGCCGAAGAGTTGAACTGCGTATCGCTTTTCGTTTTCCCCGCGGCGAACCAAATTGAAGGTGGCTTTTCCTCCGCGCACGATTGCTTCCGCCGAGGCAAGTTCTGTAAAGGAAAGGTCGGCGCCGTATTCCGAACAGATTGAGCGAAAAGCCCGATCTGTGTACCCGGCAACAGGCGCGAGAAAGAGATTACCAGGCAGCTCCAGCGCGCCGATTTTTACGGGACGGTACAATTCGCGCCTTATTCATTGGGCAGACCGAAAAAGCGGTTTGAGTTCTCCCAAAGCGCCGCGGCAAGTTCTTCTTCGTCCATCTGGAGCATCTCCCCAAGGAATCGGGCGGTAATGGGCAGGTATTTTGGCATATTCCGCTTGCCGCGGTGATCCGCCGGTACCATGAAAGGACTTTCGGATTCAATCAAGATCCTGTCCAGGGGAAGCACGTCTATGGTTTCGTGAAGGTTTTTTGCGTTTCTGTAGGTAAGGTTTCCGGCAAAAGAGAAATAAAGATTGAGATCCAGGGCTTTCCTTGCGTATTCCGCGTTTTCAGAGTAGCAGTGAAGCACACCACCCCTTGGTGGAAGCCGGTCTTTTAGTATATCCAGGACATCCTTGCCGGCATCCCGGTTGTGAATGATTACCGGAAGATCAAGTTTTGACGCCAAATCCAGCTGGGTAATGAAAAGTTCTATTTGGGATTTTTTATCCCCGAATTTCCGGTAATAATCCAGGCCAATTTCCCCTATGGCGACAACTCTCGGAAGTTTTACGCTTTGCTCGATGGTTTTTATCCAGTCTCTGCCCGGGCTCTGCACTTCTGACGGAGATACGCCTACTGCATGATAAACATTCGCTGCTGACTTGAGATTGTCATATATTTTCGTAAAATCGATGAGGCTGTTGCATATTGAAACAAATCGTATAACTGAAACTTGCCGAGCTTCCTGTATTACCATGAGCTGCTCTATAGGGTCTTCACAAATAAGCCCTATATGGGCGTGAGTATCAAAATACTGCATGCATTATTCCATCGGGGTATGATTAGTCTTTTTCCAAACTGGATTTTTTAATTATAACACAGCGGCCTATAGCCGTCAATAGAATATTATAAATGTAATTTCCTGTTGATTCGTCGGCCTATTTTGAGTAAATTTGATAATACCACCATTATCTCTAATATGTCGATTGAGAGGCAAATCAGTATGATTAATACGGTCATTATTAACCCCTATAAACAGGACAGGGAAAAAATAGCTTCACTTTTATCGTTGGAGGAAGATATAAAAGTATTGGCGCTGGGCAAAGACGGATATGACGCGATTAAGCTGATTGGTAATCTGAAGCCGGATATCGCGATTCTGGATAATAATCTGGATTTTATCGTTGGAGAGGAGATTCCTCCCCTGCTCAAAGCGCGTTCGCCTTTAACCGCTGTTGTCATTTTAATCGGGAGAATAAGCGATTATCAGTTGTTCAAAGCCGCATCCAATGAGGTTTCCGGCTTTATCTATAAGGAAACTGATATAGAAACACTCCCTGGGGTTCTAAAGTGCGTGTCCGGGGGAGGATGTTTTATCAGCCCCGGCATTGCAGGCAGAATTTTGCATCTTTTTTCCACGATAAACAGGAAAAATACCCTGATAAGCGGCTTTTTCACGAATGCTCCGCCGGTTAAAAAGCCGGAGAACGAGCGGTTCTTTGGTAAAGATAACCCGGCAATAAGCCTCTCCAAAATGGAACTCCGGATCCTTTCTTATATCGGGGAAGGTCTTTCCAGTGATGAAATTGCCGAAAACGTGAACCTGGCGGTGGGAACGGTGAGAAATTACGTCTCCTCGATCATGCACAAAACAGGCCTGCGTAACAGGTCACAAATTGCCCGTTACGCTTTTTCCTGCGGCCTCGCTTCACTGAATCATGCCTTCTGATTGGACAGACGGTTTTTTGGTTGAACCTTTTAGGGAAATGATGTAAAGGATAGCAGCGGCCCAGATGAAGCCAAAGGCAATAAAATTCTGCGGTGGGAAAGACTCTTTCAATATGAAAAGACCGGTCAGAAAGGTAAGAGTCGGCGCCAGAAACTGGAGAAAGCCAAGAGTCGAGAGGGGAAGCATCTTCGCGCTTTTGGCGAACAGATAGAGGGGAAATGAGGATACCAGTCCGCTGAGGGCGAGAAGGAACAGCATATAAAGAGGGAGTTCCGTAAAATACGAAAAACCCTGCAGAGTGGGAAAGTCTAAACCTCCGTGCGCTCCAAAACTGGTGAAAAGCATCAGCAAACCCAACGGCGAGGCGATCAAGGTTTCTACCCCCATGGATTCCAGGGCTGTCAGATTTATGGTTTTTTTCAAAAAGCCGTAAATCGCGAAAGAAAAGGCTAAAAGAAGGGAAATCATGGGCAGCTTGCCAGTGAGCAGAGTGATAATCAGCACTCCCGCAGTCGCGAAACCGAAAGCGACTGCCTGCAGCGGCTTTAATTTTTCCTTAAAAACGATAAGCCCCAAGACTATTGAAAGCAGCGGATTAATATAATAACCGAGTGATGTCTCTATAGTGCGTCCGGTATTGACTGCCACCAGGTAAAGGCCCCAGTTAAAACTTATTAATAGCGCTGTTAAGGTCATGAGAAGCGCCGTTCGCCGATTTTTGTAAAACTTGAGCCAGGATGTGTTTTTTCCGGCAAACAGTATGCAGCTCATAAGGAGCATGGAAAACAGAATTCTGTAAGCGAGGATGTGGAGCGTGTTTACCGGGGAAAGTAAGTTCCAATAAACCGGAAGGAGCCCCCACAAAGTATAGGCAGTGGTCGCAAAGAATACGCCTTTGCCGAAAGATGGCGTTCCCATGATTAGTTTATACTTCATTGCTTAATAGCCTTCAATCGGTTATGACGCATATATACATGGGATGGTTTACTTTTTGCTGCGGACAACGCGCTGCACCGATGCAAAGAGCTGGGAAGAAATCGTGTTGTATTAGCGGAGTAGATTGCAGTATGAATCTGTTCCTGTTATACTAAGGCAGGGGAGGGGCCCTATGTCAAAATACATTGCGGAAAATTCTGACCAGTTTAAAAACTGGCCAAATTGGGTTCGCGAATTCGCTGTCAAGTATGGTTCCAAAACCGCAAATCTGTATATCGTTCATGGAAACATAAGGGATTTTCTTCCAAAAGAAACCAAGGAAGGCGAATTCATTTTTGCCGAGATACACCAGTATATAGCCGAAATTATATTCGGCAATCAGGACATCATCGCCTATTACAACCGGTCCAGAGGCGTTTCTTTCTGCGCAGAGGGGATGGCCAGGGATTACGAAACTTTTCTCAGCAGACGTTTCCCCGATGACGAGGTAAGTGATTTTAGCTCAAACGATCCTGAAAAGAGTTTTTATTATCTTGAAGAATATTTTTATATGCGCATCCCAAAGGATCGCAGAAGTCCCTCTCCGCGAATGGTGCTTATAATTGATTTCGCCGAAGCGATCATCCCAGGCGGCGATCTGCTTCGCATCTCCGACGCCGACCGCTACTGCCTTGTTACGCTGAAGAGCTGGGCGAGCAGCAAAAAATTTACTGATGGCGACGTTTCCATAATACTCCTCACGGAAAATATTGCGGACATTTCTTCACGGCTTGTTGGTTCCTCTTCTATTGTAACGATAGGAGTCCCCTTTCCTGATGAATCAGTGCGTGCCAGTTTTCTTCGTTCAAGAGAGCAGGAAGGCCTCTTGCTGCTGGAGCGGGGACTTACCGCCGAAGGAGTTGCGTCGGTGACCAGCGGTCTTAACCTTATGAATCTGGACCGCCTGATTCTGGAACGCTACGAAGAAAATAAAGCTCTTTCCATGGATTATCTCAGCAACAAAAAAAAGCTGTTGATTGAGCAGGAAGCAGTCGGACTTTTGGAATTTATGGATACCAAGTATGACCTGGACGCGGTTTCGGGCCATGACTTTGTCAAAAAGCTGCTTAGAAACCACGCAAAGGCGATTAAGCGCGGTCAGTCGGAAGTTGTACCCATGGGCTACCTTATAGCCGGGCCAATCGGTACAGGGAAGAGTTTTATGGTCAGCGCCTTTGCCGGAGAAATCGGCATCCCCATGGTAAAATTCCGCAACTTCCGTTCCAAGTGGCAGGGCGAATCCGAATCCAACCTTGAAAAAGTGCTTAACATACTCAAGTCCATGGCGCCGGTTGCGGTGATGATCGACGAGGCCGACGCGTATTTGGGAGACAGGGATCAGGAAGGCGATTCGGGAACCAGCAACCGTGTTTTCGCCCAGATTGCGAGTTTTATGGGTGACACTTCCTACCGGGGAAAGATCATCTGGTTCCTCATAACCTGCCGCCCTGATCTGCTCCCCATTGATTTGAAGCGCGCGGGCCGCGCGGAAGAACACTTCGCGCTGTTTTACCCGGAAACCATCGAGGAAAAAGTCGCCCTCTTCAAAACTCTTGTGGGAAAACTTAATTTCGGGATTCATACTTTTCCGGTTCCCGATCTTTTCAAAAAGTATAATCACGAGGTTTCCGGGGCTGAGATTGAATCCATGCTCATACGGGCGATGCAGAGGGCGGTAATGGATGGCCGGACCATGATTTCAAAACAGGACATGGAAGAAGTGATGGAGGATTTTATCCCTCCGTCATATCCTCACGCTATACGCCTGCAAAACCTTGTAGCCGCTGTGGAATGTACTTCGAAAAAAATGGTTCCGAAGCGTTTCCACCTGGACAATTCGCAAATGGTGCGGGAGATTCAGGAACTGAAAACGCTGCTTGGCGAAAAGAGGTAAGCGCTAACCGGCAAATCCGGGGCAGGCTGATTAGGTCTGACAGATCATTTCTGCCAGATCCCGCAATATGTTATCCGAAAGCTCTTTTGCCGCTTTATCCAGTTCCACAAGACGGCTTTCTTTTTCACAGCGGCGCTTTACTTCGACTTTTTTAGATGCTCCGGCGAGGTTCTTGTCCCCGATTACGACGCGGTATGGGATGCCAATCAAGTCCGCGTCGTTGAACTTGACGCCGGGCCGTTCGTCCCTGTCGTCAAGGAGAACTTCAATGCCTTCGCGTTCCAGTTCCGCCGTCAGTTTGTCCGCGGCGGCCTTCACAGCCCCGTCGTACTTGATCGGCACGATTATGACATGGTAGGGGGCTATCGAGATTGGCCAGATGATTCCGGCGTCGTCATGATGTTCTTCAATGACGCTGGCAAGAGTGCGATCCAGTCCAAGGCCGTAACAGCCCATGATTGGCATTTGGCTCTTTCCGTTTTCATCCAGGTAGCTGACGTTCATTGATTTTGAATATTTGAATCCCAGCTTGAAGATGTGGCCAAGTTCGTTTCCCTTTTTCTCGTAAAGCTCCCCGCCGCAGTGCGGGCAGCGATCGCCTGCTTTCACCGTGCGCAGGTCTGTGACCATCCAGGCCCGGAAATCCCGTCCGTAGGCAACGTGTTTAAAGTGAAGGTCTTTTGCCAGCGCTCCGGTAACTCCGTCGTTTATCGCTGTGACGGTCAGGTCGGCAATCACCGGAATGGAATTGAGGCCGACAGGTCCGGCAAAGCCCAAAGGCGCCCTGGTCAGGCGCTCCACATCCGCTTCCGAAGCCAGGCTCACTTCAGCGGCTTTTAGTCGGGCTGTGAGTTTTATCTCGTTTACGTCCAGGTCTCCCCTTATGCACACCGCGAAATACATTTCGTTTATGGCCTTTCCGGGAGATGATTTTCCCGTGAGGAAAGCTTCCGAGCCTGGAATCTCATTGAATTCGAGCTCCACGTTTACCGCCCGGTAAATAAGGGTCTTGATAAATACTTTCGCGTCTGTTTTCAAAAAGGCGCAAAGCTCTTCTATTGTCTTAACCTCGGGCGTGTCGATCTTTTCGATGGGAGGCGTTGATGCGGAATCGCACTGAGTATAATCGGCTTTACATTCGGCTTTCTCCACGTTGGCCGCGTAATCGCATTTCTGGGAACCGCTCTCCCGGCAGAACAACAGGGTATTGTCCCCGACTTCGCTTTCCACCATGAACTCTTCCGAGCCGCTTCCTCCCATTGCGCCAGAGTCCGCTTTGACCGGGATTACCGAAAGCCCGCAGCGTTTGAAAATCCGGCGATAGGCAAGTCCAACATCCTGATAGCAGTTGTCAAGGCTCTCATCGTCTGTGTGAAAGGAATAGCCGTCTTTCATCACAAATTCCCTGCCCCTCATTACTCCGTAGCGGGGGCGGACTTCGTCCCGGTATTTTGTGTTTATCTGGTAAAGCGCGAGCGGCAGCTGGCGGTAGCTGGAAAGTTCGTCGCGGACAAGAGCGGTGAAAGGTTCTTCCGCTGTCGGTGATATTACAAAGTCCGCGCCGAGGCGATTCTTGAACCTGAGTAATGCGCCGCCCATGCTGTCCCAGCGGCCGGACTCTTTCCAAAGTTCCCCGGGTATTACTACCGAAGGTCTGATTTCCAGAAATCCGGCATTGTCCATTTCTTCCCGGACTATCTGTTCCACTTTGCGCAGGGAGCGAAGACCGAGGGGAAGGTAGGCGAAAAGACCGTTGGCGAGCTTCCGCAGCAGCCCGGCACGGAACATTAAACGATGACTTACGATTACCGCGTCGGCGGGAACTTCCCGCAGGGTAGGAATAAAGGTGCGCGAAACTTTCATGGTTCAATAATAGCGAGATCAAGGGGGCAGAGCAACGCCTGCCGCATGTTTTTCCGCAATCCCCTGCCGTTACGTGTATCTGCATTGCACGCCACACTTGCAGACGGCACGCAGGGTTATCACCTGCCAGTACGTGTTTTGCCCATGCTGGCAGCTGGTGGCGATGTCTTTTCCTACGCAGGCTTACGCCTGACCTTTACTTGCCAAGGCTGCCATCATGGGCTCCCGAACACGTCCAGGCAGGGCATAGCAACACAAGCGAAATAATCGATCTGCCAGTAAGGTATTTCTTCGATAAAAGTGTGCCTTCATGGCGATCGCGCGCAGGACTGGTTTACGATCGCCAACAAGGATAGTTTTGTTTGGTTCCCTCCGGATAAACTGGCTCCACCCATTCATGGTAGGAATAGCCCGAAGCGCTGATTAGGATTTCTGTGTCGCTCATTCTATAACGATTGCACTATACAACCGTTTAGTGTCAAGGGGAGAAAGGGTGGACTCAAATCTTTAGTTTTTGTGCTTGTCTGCAAGAGCAGTCTCTAAAACTTCAATTATTACCTGTCTGATTTCCTTAATAATATCTTTGTGAAGCCGCTCCATTGCGTTTTCTGGAGAAGGTTGAACTGCAAAAAGTTCATAGGCTTCTATACCAAGCGCTGCAGCTACCCGTTCCAGAACTTCTGGGGTCGGAAATTGGCGAGAAAGTTCAATCATTGCTATATATTGAGTTGAAATTCCCGCTTTTTCTGCTAGTTTTGCTTGTGAGAGTTTATTTTTTCGGCGATAAGCCTTTAGGTTGCTTGCCAATATATCCCGAAGGCTATTCAAGTTATTTCCTGTTTGTTTTCAATATGATAATGACTTACTTTTTTAATTGACAATCAATTAATCACAGAATATAATTGGCTAATAGTTGATTATTGGTATTATTTTAACAAAAGCAGATTATGGAAGATGTCTAACATCAAGATTTTCTTCCTTTCAGCGTTCCTGTCTTTTCCTTGATCTGCAAACTGCAGTGAGTATCAAAGCCAATAGCTACTTTTATAGGTCGTTTAAACTTTACACCTAAAAAGGTGCAGTCGCAATTTTTAAAGGAGTGTTGTTATGAAAAAAAGATTTACTGTATTGGGATTTATTGCCGTTGTTGCAATAGTCGCTTTTTCACTTTCATTTGTTTCCTGCGGCAGCGCCACATCAGCTCCTAAAGAACCGGTTTTGGAGTCGCTCGTGGTCAAGGACACCATTAATGGCAAAGATGTGGAAATCGTAATCACAAAGATGGCCAAACCCAAAGCATTGGTTCTTGTTGAAGGTGAAAATTATACCTATGAAATTAGGTTTAACGGGGAACTTATTTCTTTTGGAACAGTTTCTATGGGCAATCAGGGTAGCCTGGCGTTTAAGCCCTCCACAAGTTCCCCCGGCCCAAAGACTGAATTTGCCGGGGAATTGAAATCGGGCGCTGTTTCCATTCCGAGCATTCCACATTCCGGCGGAAGTCTTACCGACGTTAACGCTGATGGCAAAGGCGGCAGCGGAACCGGCGGTGAAAAGAAAAACCCCAGCAGCGGGGGCGGCGGCGGTAGCAGCAGCACACCTGCTACACCCAGTACTCCCAATACCCCCAGCACGCCTAATACCCCAAGCACACCCAGTACTCCAGGTACAGCCACCCCCGGCCTCTCCTTCAAGGCGATAAACAACAACAGCGCGTATGAAGTCTCAAGGGGCACGGCAACCGCCAAGGTAATAGTGATCCCCGAGACGCATGAAGGCAAACCTGTAACCGCGATAGCTCGCGATGGCTTCGAATTTAGCGGTATTACAAGTGTAACAATACCCAATAGCGTTACTTCTATCGGCAGTGGTGCGTTCTACCTCTGCCAAAGCCTTACAAGCGTAACCTTCGCTACCGGAAGCCAGCTTAAAACTATCGGGGATGGTGCGTTCGCCCGTTGTACCAGCCTTAAAAGTCTAACCATCCCCAATAGCGTAACTTCTATCGGCAGAGATGCATTCAATGACTGCCAAAGTCTTACAAGTGTAACCATCCCCAATGGAGTTACTTCTATCGGGTATGGTACGTTCAGCGGCTGCACCAGCCTTACAAGCGTAAGCATCCCCAATAGCGTTACTTCTATCGGCGGTGGTGCGTTCCAAAACTGCAAAAGCCTTACAAGTCTAATCATCCCCAATAGCGTTACTTCCATCGGGGATAGTACGTTCGGTATGACGTTCGAATTCAGTGGTCTTACAAGTTTAACCATTCCCTCAGGCGTTACCTCTATCAACGATAGAACGTTCTTCGGCTGCATCAACCTTACAAGTCTAACTATCCCCTCAGGCGTTACTTCTATTGCCGACACTGCATTCTTAGGTTGCTCCAGCCTTACAAGCATTAATGTAAATACAGGCAATCAAAACTACTCAAGCGAAGGCGGTGTACTTTACAACAAAAATAAAACTACCCTTATACAAGCGCCTGCGGTAAGCGGAAGTTTTACAATCCCCTCAAGCGTTACTCATATCGGGAACAATGCGTTCGACCGCACCGGCCTTACAAGCGTTAACATCCCCTCAAGCGTTACTTATATCGGCGATGGTGCGTTCTCCCGCTGTATCAGCCTTAAAAACGTAACCATCCCAAATAGCGTTACTTATATCGGCGATAGAGCGTTCTCCGCCAGCGGCCTTACAAGTCTAACCATCCCTGCTGGCGTTACTTCCATCGGGGGTAGTATGTTCCAGGAATGTACCAACCTTACAAACGTAACCATCCCCAATGGAGTTACTTCTATCGGCGCTTATGCGTTCAGCAGCTGCAAAAGCCTTACAAGCGTGACCATCCCCTCCAGCGTTACTTCTATCGGCGATAGAGCGTTCATCGACTGCACCGGTCTTACGAGCGTTACCATCCCCTCAGGCGTTACTTCTATCGGTGAAGCTGCGTTCGCCAATTGCAAAAGCCTTACAAGCGTAACTTTCGAGGGCACAACTAATTTAGGTTCAGATCCTTTCTACGGCGATTTGCGCGCTAAATACCTGGCAGGCGGAATTGGCACTTACACACGTGCTGGCGGTAATTTAGCTACGTGGACAAAGCAGGTTACCGATACCCCCATTACAACTGGCAACGGCAATGTCACAATCAACTTTTGGATAAACGGAGATAACCAGATACTTACTTCCAATAGCAATGTAACAATTTCCAGGAGTGGCGGACAAAGCAGCTTCAATGCTTCGGTAACCAGTGCTTATACAAATATCCAATGGTATGTTAATGGCTTACCTGTCAGCGGTACACAGTCAATAACCATCAATGCGATGAATTACCTTCCCGGAACATACCGGCTAGGTGTAGTTGTGTATAGAAATTCTGTACCATATTCAACTGAAATCCGTTTCACGGTGACAAACTAAGAGCAGGAGAAAATAGCCATGAAAAAGATAAATTGTTTTTTAACAGCTTGTGTTGTAATGATGTTGGTTTTAAGTGGTTGCTCCAATGGCATTGATGATACATTTGAGCAAGATCTTTTTATACAGGATGGTTTTGGTGCGGTGCGGGTTTCCTTTTCACAGGGCGCTGCCAGGACAGCCTTGCCCGAGGTTATGCTGGAGAGCTTTTATCGTATTGAATACCTTTTTGTTAGAGGGGGAGTGCCAACAGCGATAGTCCCACAGGGTAATATTTTTCAACTGGAACCCGGCAGTTATCAATTGACGGTGAGAGCTTTTATGGGCTCGAACGAGAATACCCTGGCCGCACAGGGGAGTAGCAATACCTTTACCGTTACTGCAGGACAAAGCACTTCTGTAACCGTTACTCTGCAACCTATTGTCAGCGAGGGAACCGGAACATTTGAATTCAGTATGAGTTACCCTGCGGGCGTTTCGGTGGAAACTTACACATTGAGCCTTATTGTAGGAGGCGTAACAAATAACTTGATGAGCAATTCAACTACATCCGGTAGCGGCCCTGTAACCCGAAGCGGCAAATTAGATAATGTTGCGGCTGGATATTATTTACTGCAGATGAGGTTAAAAAACGCGGAGGGCGCTTCTGCGGGAAAGGTTGAAGTTGTACATATTTATCAGAATATGGTTACCGAAGCCAAGGGGTATACCTTTGCTGCCGTGGATTTTGCTTTTTCCGATTTTGTGGTATCCAACGCATCGGAATGGGACAATGCAGTTAATCTAATCAACGCAGGTGGCAATGGTAAAGAGTATACTATTACGATTGTAAATGATTTTTCCTTGCCTGGGCGTACTACAAATAATTTTAGCCCGACGAACTTAACGGTAACGATTAAAGGAGATAAGACTATTTCCTTAAGTAATAGAGGTTCTTTATTTCGCATTGGTAGCGGGCAGAACATCGTAGCTCAGAATGTCCAATTTAAAGGGAAAGATGACAATGGCTCTTCTCTTGTATATGTTGATGGTGGGAGTTTTACGATGAAAGGTAATGCATCAGTACATGGAAATGTTTCCAGTAGATCATCAAACCTTGGAATCAATAGCGGTGGCGGGGTGTATGTCAGTGTTGGCGGTACATTCATCATGCAAGACAATTCAACAGTACACGGTAATTCTGCCTGGGTCAGAGGCCATGGGGTATCTGTCAGCGGCACCTTCACCATGCAGGATAATGCATCAGTACATGATAATGGTCTCATAAGTGGCGAAGGGGGTGGGGTATCTGTTAGTGGAACCTTCACTATGCTGGGTAATTCATTAGTGCATGGTAATACTGCCAATTATGGCGGCGGGGTAGATGTTAGTTTTGGTACATTCATCATGCAGGACAGTGCATCAGTGTGCGGAAATGATGCTGTCAATGGTGGTGGGGTGTCTGTTTTCGGTTTCAGCGGAGCCAGCGGTACCTTCATCATGCAGGACAGTGCATCAGTGTACGATAATAAATCTTATCAATCTGCTGGCGGGGTTTATGCATGGGGCGACGTTAATAGACCCTTAGTAACCATGAAAGGAAATGCCTCAGTGCATTCTAATTATGCCAACGGGAATGGTGGCGGGTTGTTTGTTCGTTATAGTACTGTCATTATGCAGGACAGTGCTTCAGTGCATTCTAACACTGCCAACAACGGATGTGGCGGCGGTGTGTATATCATCGAGGACGGAATCTTTTATATTTCCGGTGGAACCATCTACGGTAATAATGATAGCGACAAATCGAATATAGCCTCTATCGGTTCATCTTTATATAATTATATCAGTAAAGTACAATACGGGGTTTTTAATGGCAGCACATTTACCAAAAACGGTGATCTAGATACAACTAACAATACGATAAGAGTAGTGAACGGAGTATTACAGAGTACTGGCACCCCTGTGATCACAATTAATACCCAACCTACCGCAACAACAAATGTGACAGCAGGAAGTATAAGCGGCAACCTTTCCGTTTCAGCTAGCGTTACACAGAGTGCAACACTTAGTTACCAGTGGTATAGTAACACAACCGCTAGTAATTCGGGTGGAACTGCTATAAGTGGCCAGACTGGAGCAAGCTTCACAATACCAACAACACTTTCAGCAGGGAATTATTTCTATTTCGTTGAGGTTAGGGCAACAGGAGGAGCGGCTTCTGTACGATCCAACCCTTCGACTGTCACTGTTGCAGAGGCTGGTTTCGTTTTCGGCTCTACGCTTGCTGAAAAATTGGCATGGCTTCAACTAAACGCTCAAAGTAATGGCAATTATTTACTTGAATTAAACGCAGATGAAAATCTTGCTTCTCATGACCTTACATACAGTAACAGGAGCAATATTACCATAACCATTAGAGGCGTTGGTGCACGGCGAACCATAAGAGAAGCACTCAATGCCTATGGCAATAATGGCGGTATATTTAGAATTCAAAGTGGTGTCACTCTGATATTGGACAATAATATTACATTACAGGGTAATAATCCCAATCATAATGAAACTCAAGGAGGAGTGGGGCTAGTCCATGTAGGTCCCAGGGGAACCTTGGTGATGGAAACAGGAACGTATATAACAGGTGGAACAAGTATTAATGATGGTGGTGGAGTGGCTGTAAAGGGGGGAACCTTCATCATGAACGGTGGGGAAATTTCGAATAATAAGTCACTATATGATGATGGTGGAGGGGTTTCTGTGGGTTCTGATGGTCATTTTATCATGAACAACGGGTTAATTACCCGTAATACTGCTGAACGCAATATTGGTGCTTCGTTTGGCGGCGCAGGTGGGGGGGTATCTGTAAGAAATTATGGCCGTTTTACTATGCATAATGGTCAAATTACTAGTAACACAGCTAGAGATGGTGGCGGTTTATATGTAGATGATAATGGAACAATCCGTATTGTCACTGGAACTATTAGAAATAATACTGCAACCAATTCGGGCGCACAATTATTTAGGCCAATCGGATGGCAAAGCGGAACAGTACAATACGGTGTTTTTAACGGCAGCACTTGGAACAGCAATGGCAGCCTTGATACAATAGGTACTGCAATCATTGTAACAAATGGGGTGTTGTAATGGACAACACCACCTAAGGGTGGTAAGCGCTTAGTGTACCTGCTACCGGTTTTTACGTAGTGTCGCTGTGTACGGTACGCTAGATGTGTGGGCGTGGTAAGCTGGACGGCGCGTTACTTGCTAACGCGCTGCATATTTGCTTTTAGTAGCGGTCACGTTTTGGTAGCAGCCACCGTTTTTGGGTAGTGTCGTCGCCTTTGCCAGTAACGCTAGGGGTAGCGCTTTGTGTTGTCTATTCATTATATGTACCAACTATCGCTTTTTCTCAGTGCCGTTGTGAAAAAAATGTCCGCTGCGCAGTTTGGCCGGTTTATATCGGTTGAGGGGTAGGCGGGCGCTGTGCCAAAAACATCTTTGGATTCTCCGGCGTAGGAGGCGAGTGAGGAAAGCATTTCCTTTGAAGTGTATAGAACCCTGTCTGGCTCAATGAACTTGAAATCATTCCGGACTAACTAAATAAAAGATAATAAGATGCATGGTAGAATCCAGGCAGCGGCTCCGCAGCCGGATTCCTCAAACGTTTTTGGCACAGAGTCTGCCTGCCCCTCAGATGGATTAAAACAGACAGGTCACGCTTTGGTAGCAGCCACCGTTTTTGGGTAGTGCCGGTAGCTCAGCCAGTTACGCTATAGGTAGCGCTTTGTGTTGCTCTCAATTTATTTTTTGATCTAAAAACTATGATTCCTTATGTGAACTCAGCATCTGCAAGTTTTAGCGAGGATAGCTGCTGAAAACTCAACAAGGTCTTGTTGGCGATCGTATACTATCCTTGCGGACGATCGTATACCATCCTTGCGGATGATCGTATACCAGTCCCGCATAAAAAATTTGCCTCGGCAAAAGATTTTGAGTATATTTGGACATACGATAAAAGCGCTTTTATCCAACAGTCCTGTCAGGGTTGCAATTATCACAATAGAAATATTGCTATTCGGAGCGAAATCTAAACCTATAGTGAAATAACGTTCCGGATAGCAAAGGAGAGACCCATGTCTACCCTTAACAATTTAAGCATTATCTTACATCGTATTCGAATTAAACTTTACCCCAATTATTTGCCAAAAGTCGAAGGCTCGTATATCGCAAGGACAAACAACGAAAAAACATTAACGATCGAGGATGTATGCACCGCCATGAAAACACGCGGAGGGTTTACCGGAAGTTATGAAACCCTGCTCGAAAACGTGCGCCAGTACTATGACGAAGTCGCCTACCAGCTTTGTGACGGCTACGCGGTTTCCAACGGCTATTACAACGTCTATCCAAACATCGGCGGAACCTTCAACTCTGTCAGCGAAGTCCATGACCACAAGAAGCACCCAATCAGTTTCCGGTTCGGTACACGAAGAAAATTACGCAAGCTCATAGAAAACATTGCCGTAGAAGTGGACGGCATTGCGGATAATGCAGGCTATATCGACAGCTTCACCGACTTTGAGGAGGAATCGGTAAACAGTCTTTTTCTTCCGGGAAATCAGTTTGCCATTCACGGCCATAAAATAAAACTGGACGGAAACGATCCGGAAGTCGGCCTTTACTTTGTTCCGGTAGACGACCCGTCAAAGGCCGTAAAAGTGACACGCCTCGCCGAGAACAGCCCGTCAAGGATAACCGGCATCGCCCCCAATACTGAACCCGCGTACAACAGGATTGAAATACGCACGCAGTATTCAGGCTCCGCAGACAAAACCCTGAAAAAGCCAAGGATCATAAAAAGCGCCTTCATCATCGAAGCAGCATAGGGCGAAGTTTTAGCCAAATGGTAGCCTGAAGGCATCATTTGGCTATGCCCGCCGGTGTGCTGGCAGATGCACGTACAGGGGATTGCACCACGGCGGCACAAGGCAGTCGGCACGCAGGGCTGGGCATGACTTATTGCGACAAGCGAGGAAATGGGCTAACAAAGCCCGCCCTCGTGTCGGCAAGTCGAAGACTTAC
>Ga0209755_10005071_pt1 | contig 15193 bp, 12 predicted proteins | sample TergutCo191P1_FD_187301 | JGI IMG/M metagenome (GOLD analysis project Ga0209755, IMG submission 187301) | Cornitermes sp. P1 segment gut microbial communities from Petit-Saut dam, French Guiana - Co191P1 (SPAdes) (version 2) | ecosystem: Host-associated > Arthropoda: Insects > Digestive system... | reverse complement strand
CGCCCTTTTTCATTGGGTAGTCCGTGCCGTCGGCGCGGATACTGCCCTGCCCGCCCACGCAGATTACGCCAAGCTCCCTGCGGTCGAGAAACACGTCGCCGCCGAAGTCCTTGCCGCCTTCCAGCTTCAGCTCCTTCTCCACGGGAAAGGCCCCGCCGAAAACGACCCTGTCGCTGTGGGTATAGCAAAGGCTTATTTCGTCGGCGAGGAAAACGTCCTCAAAAAGAAAATGCTCCCGCATGGAATCGGTATCGTAGTGCCACGCGTCGTCCGGGTGTTCAGCGTAGCGTATCTCCAGTTTCATCGCGCTCTCCTTGATCGTTGATGGGTGTCAAGTATACCACGGGCGGGGCGTTCTGCATGGGAAAAAAGCGCGGAGAAAAACGACTTTTCCGGTCTGTCTAAAAAGCCGGAACCACCTCGAAGCCGGCCTCGCGCAACAGGCCAAGCACGTTGGTATCCACGTCGCCGCCGATTATGTGCAGAAGGCCCATCGTGACAAAGAAGGTGGTGGGCTCTTCAGTCCGCGTCAGAAGCCGGGCAATCTCCGAGGCGAAGATCCGGCAGCGGCCGTGGACAAGGGTTTCCAGCGAGTACCTTGAAAAAGCGTCGTCCGCGTCTGCCAAGGCAAGGCGCAGCTCCAGGAAGCCGGCCATGTCCTGCGCCTCGTACATCTCCGCCATCCGCAGCTCCTGGGCCATTTCAAGCGCGGCGGCCCTGTCCATGGTGGCCTCGGCAAGCGCGATCTGCACGTCGTCCGGCAGGTCAAGGGCAAGCGACAGCTCGCTTTGAAGCTCGTTCAGTCCGACTACCGGCAGGCCGTTCCGCACGGCGAAATCGAAAACGTAGGTGTCCACGCTGTAGGCCGGATCAAGGCCCATCTCCGCAAAGATTTCAAGGTTGACGATTGTGGATATGGTCATTGGTGTGAGCCTGTTCATGAAGCCGTAGGCAAAGCCGTAGTAGGTGGCAAGGTTCGCCACGAAGGTTTCGTACACGTCCGGAGGAAGGAACTCCGCCAGGGTCTGTCCGCCGGGCAGCATGATGTACTGCATGGTCATAAACGCGGCAAGGCCCATCTGCGTGAGGTCGAACTCGAAGGCGAACACGTCGGCGCGGCGCATCGCGTTCTCCACGGAGTCGGCCAGGGGGAACCAGTGCGGCCTGCCCAGGTGGAAGGAGCCGAATATGTAGGCGACGTTTGCGCCGTACTCCACGCGGTGAAGGTTCCCGTGGATGCCCTCGGACGACTGCGCTTCCGCCGGCGCGCCGCCGCAGGAAGCCAACGACAGCGCGGCCGCGGCAAACAGCGCGGCGGCGAAAAACCCTGGCCTTTTTGTCATGCAGAAAACTCCTTTGGGCAAAAGCCCGTCCGTACAGTATAGAACGGATTGGGCCAGTTTTTCCAGTGGGCGAAGGGCCGGTTTGGGCCTTGTCCACAACCGGCGGCCACCCCCTTCATCTTTTCCCCGCAAAAATGTATAATGGACGGATGTTTGAGCGCCGAAAAGCCTTAATTTCCTATGCTGCGTCCCGCAAGGGCTTTGTGGAAGGTTCCGCGTAATGGCAGAAACCACAGACGCATCCGCTCCGGCAGGCCGGATCATACCGATTGCCATAGAAGACGAAGTAAAGACCGACTACCTCAATTACGCAATGTCGGTCATCGTTTCGCGCGCCCTGCCGGACGCGCGCGACGGGCTCAAGCCGGTCCACAGGCGGCTTCTGTACGCGATGGACACGCTGGGGTTAAGGCCGGGGGTCAAGCCCAAGAAAAGCGCCCTTATCGTCGGTGAGACGATGGGTAAGTATCACCCCCATGGCGACCTTTCCCTGTACGACGCGCTTGTCCGCATGGCGCAGGACTTTTCCCTTCGCTACCCGCTTATAAACGGCCAGGGCAACTTCGGCTCGATTGACAACGACCCGCCTGCGGCCATGCGCTACACCGAGGCGAAACTGGACAAAGTCGGCGACGAGATGCTGCAGGATCTCCAAAAGGAGACCGTGGATTTCATCCCCAACTACGACGACTCGCTGACCGAGCCTTCAGTTCTGCCTTCCGCGCTTCCAAACCTGCTCGTAAACGGCTCAAGCGGGATAGCCGTCGGCATGGCCACAAACATGGCCCCCCACAACCTCGGGGAAATCTGCGACGCAATCCGCGCCCACATCGACAGGCCGGAAATCACCGTGGACGAGCTTATGCGCCTGGTCCACGGCCCGGACTTCCCCACCGGCGGCGTAATCCTTGGGCACCGGGGGATTCGGGAGGCGTTCAGGACCGGGCGCGGCAAAATCCTGATACGCGGCAAGTTCAACGTGGAAACCACCAAAACCGGCAAGGAAAAAATCGTTTTCACCGAGATTCCGTACAACGTGAACAAGGCCATGCTGCTGGAAAAAATCGGGCAGCTCATGCGCGACAAGGCAATCGACGGCATCGCCCACGCAAACGACGAGTCCGACCGGGAAGGCATACGCATCGTAATCGAGCTTAAGAAGGGCGCAATCCTCAAGGTCGTGCTGAACCAGCTCTTTTCCAACACGCAGCTTCAGACCACCTTCGGCATAATCAACCTCGCCCTGGTGGGCGGCAAGCCCAAGTGCCTCAACCTGAAGGAGCTCGTCCACCATTTTATAGAACACAGGGTCGAGGTGGTTACGCGCCGCACCCGCTACGAGCTTCGCAAGGCCGAGGAACGGGCGCACATATTGGAAGGCCTGGTCGTGGCTTTGGCGAACATCGACGAGGTGATCGCCATAATAAAGGCAAGCCGCGACGTGGCGGACGCCAGGCTGAAGCTGCAGGCGAGGTTCTCCCTTTCCGAGGCGCAGTCCGAGGCGATCGTCGAGATGCGCCTTGGCCGCCTTACAAGCCTGGAAATCGAGAAAATCGAGGCGGAGCTCGAAGAGCTCAAAGCCAGAATCGCCTATTACAAATCCCTTTTGGCCGACGGGAAAAAGCTGCGCGGGGTCATAAAGGACGAGATCGGAGTTATTGCCGAAAAGTTCGGCGATAAACGGCGAACGGAAATTATCGCCGGCGAGGTGGAAAACATCAACATCGAGGACCTCATCAAGAAGGAAGAGATGATGATTCTGATTTCCAACCTCGGATATGTCAAACGCATCCCTGTTTCGTCGTACAGAAACCAGGGCAGAGGAGGAAAGGGAATGCAAAGCGCAAAGCTTGCGGAAGACGATTTCGTGGAACAGATTTTTGTAGCATCGACCCACGAATACATCATGTTCATCACCAGCGCGGGCAAGGCGTATTGGATGAAGGTGCACGAGCTGCCGGAGGGCTCAAGGATAAGCAAAGGCGCCCACATCAAGAGCCTGCTTACGGTCTCGCCGAACGAGGACATCACCGCGGTGGTCTCGCTGAAGGATTTCAGCGACGAGGAGTTCCTGTTTATGGGGACCTCGCGCGGGGTCGTGAAAAAGGTCAAAACGTCGGAGTTCGCCAACGCCAAAACCAGGGGCATAATCGCCATCAACCTGGACGACAGCGACAAGCTGGTAAGCGCGCTTTTGACCAACGGCGGCGACGAGGTTGTGCTGATTTCGCGGCGCGGGCAGGCCCTGCGGACTCACGAGGACAACGTGCGGGCAATGGGCCGCTCCTCGCGCGGGGTGGCCGGCATGAAGCTCTCCGAGGGCGACGAGCTTGCCGGAATGCTGCGCGTGGACGACGGAAAGACGGCGACCGGCGAGGAAGCTCCGCCGGAGAAAGTAGAAAAAATGCTCATACTTTCGGAATTCGGCTTCGGGAAGCGGGTCGAGTTCGGCGAGTTTTCGGCGCACGGCCGGGGAACCGGCGGACAGAGAATCTACACCGTGGGCGAGAAAACCGGCGAGCTTATCGGCTGCGTAAGCGTGCTTGAGGACGAGGAAATCATGTGCATCACAAGCCAGGGCAAGTCCATCAAGCTGAAGGTAAGCGAAATCCGGGTCATGGGCCGCGCCGCCCAGGGGGTGCGCATAGTCAGCATCGACAAGCCTGACTTCGTAATCGGCCTTGACAGAATCGTAAAGGAAGACCAGAATGTCGGGGAGGGGGACTGAAGTGAAACTTTTTGCAAAGCCCGCCGCGGCGGCGTTGGCTTTGGTTTTGGCGGCGTTGGCGGCGGCTTCCTGCGGAACCAACGGGGCGGCGAGAAACGGCGCGGCGGCGGAAGCCGCGGGGCATATCGACTTCTCAGTCGTAAGAAACGCGGACTGGATACTCACGGAGCTGCGGCGCGACTCGCGGACCGTAACCCTGGATCGGGCCTTCCACGCCGAGGCCTTCGGCGACATCTTCGCCATACGCTTCCAGGACGCGATGGTATCCGGAAGGGGCATGCCGAACAGCTTCCGAGGCCCGTACACCCTTGGCGACGGACAGTCGATTACGTTTGGCCCGATGGCCACGACGATGATGGCCGCCTTCATGGAACCGGATGAGCTTGTCGAGCACGAGTTTTTTCTGTACCTGTACAACGCCTTCATGTGGGACGTATACGAGGGAAACCTGGAGCTGCACACCACGGACGAGGCCGGGGCCGGTGGTGGTTCTGGTTTTTGCCGGGTTTGTTCCTGCGGGCGAGTAGCCGGGCCGAAAGCCGCAACGAAGCCGGGGGCTTAAGCTTCCCGGCTTTTTTTGTTGCCAAGATTTTCAAACAACGCGAAATCGTATTTTACCGGGTCTTCCGGGCAGAACGCCCGGAGGTTTGCGGTAAGCTCCTCCACCGCCTTTCTGTCGTTCGATTTGCGTTCCAGGAGCCCGAGCCGTCTGGCGTTGCGCGCCACGTGCACGTCAAGCGGAATGTACAGCCGCGAAGCTTTGAGCCCCTTCCAAAGGCCGAAGTCCACCGGGCCTTTTCGCACAAGCCAGCGCAGGGCAAGGTTTATCCGCTTGCACGCGGAGTTTGCGTCCGGGTTGGCTATGTGCTTGGAGTGTTCGCCCTTGTTGCCGGCGGCCATCTCCCTTCGGAACAGGCTTATTCCCTGCCAAACGTCCGGCGCGCCGGCAAACAGCTTTTCCAGGCTTCCGTATTTTTCGTAGCACGACTTAAAGCCCCTGCAAAAGTATTTAAGGTCGCCCTCGAAAAAAGTGCGGTGGACGCACCTTTCGCCGGCGGAACCCCTGGCTTTAAGCCCGCGAAAGCCGCCGGACATCACAAAGGAGTACGGCCCGCCTTCCATAAGCGAGAACATTTTTTGCGCCGAACGGATAATCAAATCGCGGCGGCCCCAAGCTATAACCGCGGTGAGGAAGGCGGCAATCTCGACGTCCGCCCTTTGCCCGGGGCCGAGCTTCGAGACGCGCGGGCCGGCAAAGCCCAGCGGGAACTGTACCGGATCAAGCGCGATGAAACCGCCGACGGCGGAAGGCGAGGCGCTGAAGCTTTCGTACCAGCCGTCCAGCTCCTCTTTAGTAACGCGAGTAGTTTGGGGCTTCATGGGTAATGGTTACGTCGTGGACGTGGCTTTCGCGCAGGCCCGCCGAGGTTATCTTTACGAACTTGCGGTAGGCTTTAAGCTCCTCGATGTTTTTGCAGCCGCAGTAGCCCATCCCTTTTCGAAGGCCCGTGGAAAGCTGCTTCAGGTAGGAGCCAAGCTCGCCCTTGAAGGGAACGCGGCCCTCGATTCCCTCCGGAACGGGATCCTCGTCCTTGGCTATCTGGTAGCGGTCGCCGGAGCCTTCGGCTATGGCACCCATGCTGCCCATGCCCCGGTAGGTCTTGAACATCCTGCCGTCGAAAATGATTTCCCTGCCCGGGGCCTCCCTAAGGCCGGCAAAAAGGTTGCCTATCATAACTACGTTTGCGCCGGCGCCAATCGCCTTGGTTACGTCGCCGGAAAACTTTATGCCGCCGTCGGCAATAACCGGGACTCCGGATATCGCGGCTTCCTCGGCGCAGTCCAGCACGGCGGTAAACTGCGGTACGCCGATCCCCGCGACTACCCGGGTCGTGCAAATCGATCCCGGGCCGATGCCCACCTTTATCGCGTCCGCCCCGGCATCTATCAGCCTGCGGGTTCCCTCCTTTGTGGCCACGTTTCCGCCTATCACCGGTATTCCGAACCCGCTTTTTATGTTGGCTACCGCGTCCATCACGTTTTTCGAATCGCCGTGCGCGGTGTCCATTACCACAAAGTCAACCCTGGCGTTTTTCAGAAGGGGAAGCCGCTCCGCGTAGTCCTGCGGACAGACCGCCGCCCCCACGATAAGCCTGCCCGATTTGTCCAGCGCCGCCCGAGGGTAGTGTTCCTTTCTTTCAATGTCCTTCAGCGTGATAAGCCCGATCAGCCGACCTTCGCCGTCAACCATCGGCAGCTTTTCAATTCTGCGTTTTTGGAATATCTTCAGCACGTCGATGACGTTGGGCTCGCCCTCCACAACCTCGGCATCGACCGTCATTATGTCGGCCACCGGCAGCGTTTCGTCGTGGCAAAAACGCAGGTCGCGGCTTGTGACAATGCCTTTAAGCTTTCCGCCCTCGTCCACCACCGGCAGGCCCGACACCCCGTATTTGTCGATAAGGGCATTCACGTCCCTTACTATGTAGTTTTCGGGAACCGTTACCGGCGAATCGATAATCCAGTTGAGGTAGCGTTTTACCGCGCCCACCTGCCTGGCCTGCTCCTCCGGCCGGAGGTTCCGGTGGATTACGCCCGCGCCGCCCTCGAGCGCGATGGCGATGGCGAGCTTCTCCTCGGTAACGGTGTCCATTGCCGCCGAAACGATGGGCACGTTGAGCGATATGCCTTTGCACAGCGTCGTTCTTAGATCGCAGTCTTTTGGCAGGATTTCCGAGTAGCCCGGAAGCAGCAGCACGTCGTCGTAGGAAAGTCCTTCGGTAAACATTGTCAATCTCCTATAGGTAATCTGCAGGCGGGGAACCGCGAACGCGGTTTTGTTTGGTTACGGCAAGCGGGATCCGTCGATGGAATTTTGCGAACTTCCATGTTCAATACTGGCACAGGTGAATTTTTGTGTCAAGAGCCGTGCGCCGCAACGCGCCTAACGGAAAACCTCGTCGGCGTGGCCGGAAAACCACTGCAGCACCGCCTTCAGGCGGTTCTCAAACGAGCCGCCGATGCGGTCCCCCATTCCGGGAACCGCCGTCGCCCTTGCCATCGCCGCGGCGTAAATCAAAAGCGAGTCGCCCGCGTCGATTATCGCCGTCACCATGCGGAACCGGTTTCTGCCGATGGTCGGGACGATGCCTACGCTCATGGAGGTTATGTTTTCCTGGCTAAAAATAATGAAGTCCGCCCCCGAGCGAAACTCGAAGCGATATACGTTGTCGCCAAAAGTAAGGTCCCTTTGCCGCGCGTACAGGGCAAGCGCTTCCGGAGGCGAGGCAAACGACGGATCCGGCAAAGGCGTTCTGTTTCTGGGGTTGTCAATCACGTGTGATGATTCGTAGAAGGTGCGCATCGCCCCCCTGCTTATCGAAAAATACTCTATTCCGGCAAGCGAGCTTAAAGCCACCACGCTGTTGAACAGCCCGGCGCGCTCGGCGGCCGTCCATTCCGCAGCGGCCCCGTGCGGCTTTCTGTACAGGTAAAGGCTTTCGACAAGTATGGCCGGCCCAAGGCCGCTCTTTGCCTCCCTTACGAACGCCTCCAGCTCCGGGTGCCTAGGCAGAAAGCCCAAGGCGGGGTTCCTTGTCTGGGTACCGGTAAGAAGGCCGCCCCGCTCGGGGGAGTCCGACTCGGCCCTCAAGCTTGAAGCCAGCTCCGGGCCGAGAAGCGATTCCAGCCTGCGGCCTTGGCTATCGCAAAAAACGGGGGCCGCAACAACGGAAAAAAACAAAGCCGCAACCAGGGCCTTCTTTCTCATCGGCTACCTCTGCCTCGCCAAAAGGCGCTCCCCCGGACTTTCAGTCCGGCTCTTCCCCGTCTTCCGGAACCGAATCCGGCACGGAACTTTTTGCGCAGCCGCCCACGCCCCGGAAGGAAACGCGGACCCGCTTGTAAAGGCCCTCGCCCTCGCTTTTGGTTTCCACGTGGGTAATGTCGTTCAGCGTGGTGTGGATAAGCCGCCTGTCAAAAGGGTTCATCGGCTCAAGAAGAATCGACGTGCGGCTTTCCCACACGCGGTCGGCGACGGTGTACGCCAGGCGGACAAGCGACTCCTCGCGGCGGATTCTGTAGTTTTCGCTGTCAAGAATCACGCGCATGTCCTCGCGCCCGAGCTGCCTGGCGTATATGTTGGACAGAAGCTGAAGCGCGTCCAGGTTTTTGCCCTTTTTGCCGATCAGTATGGAGGAGTGCTCCGAATCGATTTTAAGGCCAAGCTTGTTCTCCTCCCTGAACAGAACCGAGACCCTGCCGACGTAGCCCATCCGCTCGATGACGCCCACGATAAAGCCCATCGTTTTTTCCTCAAACTCGTTTTGGGCTACGGGATCGCTGAAGGCGGGCTGCTTGCGCCGGGGCTGCCTGGCGGTTTCGCCTTCGCCTTCGTCGCCGGCCTCCTGGGCGCGCCCCGCGTACGGGCCGGAAACGGGCTTGTCGGTATGCACCCTTATCCGCACGTGGCCTTTCTTGAAAAACCCCTGTCGCTGAGTTTCCAGAATCTCCACGTCAAAATCGTCTTTTTCAAGGCCAAGCTGTTCGGCCGCGTTGTCGATGGCTTCCTTCTCCGTGCGGCCCTCGAATTCGTATGTCATAGACTCTCCTTATCAATACGGCGGCATAAGCCGCCGGGTTTTTTCGGTCAAGCCGCACGGATCCGCAATCCGGCTACCTCTTTTTCTTCTTGCGCGGCGGCGCGATGGCAGGCCGCTTTCCCGGGTCGTCGCCGTGCCTGCCCTTCTTCTGCGGCGCGATAACGGCGGACGGCGCTTCCGCGGCCTGGGCTTCCTTCTTTTTGCGAAGGTACTTCATAATCGCAAGCTGCTGGACCATCGTCAGGAAGTTGGTCGAAGTCCAGTACACCAAAAGGCCGGACGGCATGTCGTACAGCACGAAGAAGAAGACGATGGGCATAAGATACATGATCATCTTCATCTGCGGATTGGCCTTTTGATCCGGCGTCTGGATTATCTTCATGGAAAGAATCTGCGAGCCGGCCTGGATAAACGGCAAAAGACGAATCGCGTTCCAGCCTATAAGCGGGAGCTGAACGCCCTCCGGGAACGCCCAAATATATTCCGGCACCGAAAGATCGGGAATCCAGCCGGGGATGAACATCGCGCCGCGCAGCTCGAAGTGGGTGCGGAAAAGGTTGAACATGGCGATGAAAATCGGAAACTGCAGCAGCATGGGAAGGCAGCCCTTAAGCGGGTTGTAGCCTTCCTTTTTGTAAAGCTCCGCCATCGCCATATTGAGCTTCTGCCTGTCGCCCTTGTGCTTTTCCTGCAGCTCCTTGATCTTGGGGGCAAAGGCCTGCATGCGCAGGGTGGTTTCGGAGCCCTTTTTGGTAAGGGGGAACAAAACGATTCTGACAAGCAGGGTCAAAAGGATGATGGCGACGCCGTAGTTCGGGACGAGCCCGTAGAAAAACGTGAGGAACCACTTGAGCACCCTTTCAAGCGGGGCAAGAAAGCCCCTGGTGCCGGCCATCTCGGTAAGCTGCATGTTGTGAAGGCCGAAGGCGTTGTTCCCGGTGTTGTAGGTCTGGAGTATGTCCAGGCTTCTTGGGCCAAGGTAAAAACGGAAAACGTCCTCCGCCCGCGAGCCGGCAAGCGGCGGTCGCACGATGTGCATGCGCGACGCGGCGGGAATGCCGGCTTCCGCCCTTTCGGAGAAGCTTAGGTCGAAGCCGCCCGGAAGCAGGGGGATAGCGATTAGCGTGAAGTACTGGCCGGCAATCGCCGCCCACTGTGGCCTTGTGGTGATTATCGCGTCGTTCGCCCGCTCCGACCTGCGCCTGCGGTTTGAAAACGTAAAGTACTGGCGGTAGTCGCCGTGGCGCATGCGCCCGTCGAGCCTGTCAAAGCGCGGGCCAATCTGCGGGCCGAACGAAAGCGTGTAGGCGCTGCCGTTGAAGTCGAAGCCGTGCACCAGATGGTAGCCGTCCAGCCGGACGACAAGCTCGAACATGTATTCGCCCGGGTGGAACCTGTACTCCTTTTCCAGCCGGAAGCGCGCCTCGGGGCTGTGCGGAAGGGAAAAGTGCCGGTAGAACATTACCGAGTGCTCGGATATGCGGTTCACGTTGAAAAAGGCTGTCTGCGGCGGGGCCTCGGGGCCGCCAAAGGCAACGCCGAAGGCCGTCGCGCCGGAGTCGCCCGAAAAGATCATCTCCACAACGTCGTCGCCGTCCCTGTGCCTGTTCAGGCGGAACGAGGAGATGTTGCCGCCGGCGTTCGTAAGAACCACCGAAAGAAAGTCCGTGTCGATGCGCACAAGCTGTTCGAAGCCGGGGCCCGCGTCCAAAACCGTTTCGTCCGGAACCGCAGGTTCTTCGATCTGCGCTCCGGGGGCGTCGGCGACAACGGGCGGGGGATGGCCGGAGGGAAGCACGTGGCCGGCGGGCGGCGTTTCCGCCGGGGCGGCGGCCTGGTGCTGTGCGGGCGGGAAGAAGACGGCCTGCGCTATGTAGAACCCGAAAAGCACGACGACGGCAAGCACGACCGCCAGCAATGTGTTTTTTTCCATACGTAAAGTACTCTTACCCTCGCTTCAAAATATCTTTCCGCCCCGCGCTAAGGCACGGGATCGTAGCCCCCGGCGCGAAACGGGTGGCAACGCAAAACCCGCCTGAGCGCCAGCAGGGAACCACGCAAAAACCCGTACTTCCCTATCGCCTCGAGCGCATACGCCGAGCAGCTTGGGTAGTACCTACAGGACGGCGGAAAATAGGGGGAAACTGCGCCCCGATAAAACTTTATTATAGCCACGGCTATATGTTTCATTGCACGGTACGGGCGCCGGCCAAGCCGGCCTTGGCAAACAGATGCCTTAGCTGCCCCAGGCGGTCCGCAAATGCCGCGCCGCCGTCCTCCGGATATACCAGAAGAACAAGGTCGTACCCTTGGCCAAGGCCGGGCTTCAAGGCGCGGTACGCCTCCCTTCCAAGCCGCCTGGCGCGGTTCCGTTCCACGGCGCCCGCAAATCCCCTGGAAAAGGTAAAACATATCCGGTTGCAGGGCAGCCCGTTTTCCAAAACGAAAAGCTTAGCCCCGCGGCAACCGATACGCCTTCCCCTCTTAAAAACCTCCCTGATTTCGTTCCCTTTTTTCAGGCGCTCCTCCCGCCGGAAGCGAAAGGAGCCTTTTATTTCGTACAAAGCCATCGTGAAAAGGGCGAAGCAGGCCCCCGGGTTACGCTAGTAGGGCTTCTTTTCGTCGGCGACCGTAAGCTTGTAGCGGCCCTTGGCCCTTCTGCGCTTCAGGACGGCCCTTCCGCCCCGCGTCTTCATTCTTGCGCGAAACCCGAATTTGCGGTTCCGCTTGACCTTGCTCGGTTGATAAGTCCGTTTCATGGAATGTCTCCTTAATTTTCACCGAAAACCTAAGCCGCCGTTCAAAATCCGACTTTTGGAACCGCCTCGATTATACAGTCCCGGCCGTCCGGGAGGAATACTTCCCCCCATTGTACGGCAAAGCCGGAGTTTGTTCAAGGGCAAAGGCCGAAAATGTTCCTATCCAAAGGGCCTGTACTTTACCCCAACGTCGTACACGTCCACCCCTTCGCGTTTTTTCAGCACGCGCACCAGCGCGCACGTGCCTGGAAGCGCCGCCGCCTCTATTACGCACTTCAGAACGTAGTTCGTCAGCACAAGGCTCAGGAACATGTGCCTCGGGAAAACCCCGGCAAGGGTAGCCACCGAAACGAAAACCAGGCTGTCCAGAAGCTGGCCCACGAGGGTGGACGCCATGGCCCTCGTCCAGAACATCTTCCCCTTCATGAGCACCTTGATCCTCGAAACAAGGATGGAGTTGCTGAAGCCGCCCACAAGGTAGCCGGAAAGGCTTGCCAAAACGATTCCGCCGGAGCTCATTCCGCCCAGTATCGCCCTGTACGCCTCGCTTCCGGCCCTGGCCTCCCAGGAAGCCTCGCCGGGCAGGGCCTGCAGCACGAACAGGAACAGCGCGGAAAAGGCGAGTATCGCAAACCCCGTCCAGATCGCCCTGCGCGAGGCCCTGAAGCCGTAGACCTCGGCAAGAACGTCGCCGAGGACGTAGGCGAAGGGGAAAAGCAGGGTTCCGCCGTCAAAGGCCAGGGGAATCCCGAAAACGGAAAACCCCAGATCGACTATCTTTGCCGACGAAGCCACGTTGCTCAAGACAAGGACGACGACGAAAGCCGCCATCGCTATGTCGAAATACCTGAACGAAAGGCCCGCGTTCCCCGCCTTTAGGCCCACTTGATCAGGCCGGGCTGGTACGGGTGGACCAGGGCCTCGTGCTTGGGCAGGACCCTGACCGTGTGGCCCTGGAATCCGGTATCCACGCACTCCACCTTCACCTGGTACATGTTAAGGCCGTCCTTGGCGCCCACCCACTTCATTTCGTCCCTGCGGGCGTCCACTATCTCGGCGCTCTGGTTCGACATCCTGCCGTGGTAGAGCTCCACGAGGAGGTCTTCCGGCGACATCTGGCAAAGGTCGATGTGCGCGGTAACGTACAGGGGATCACCCCTTTGCATAACCGGCTTGGTGTTTGCCTCGATTTTCGCTATCTTGATGCGGTCCCAGGACTCGCGCAGCTTTTCAAAGTACGCCGCAAGCGATTTCGTTTCGGCGTACTCGCTTTTCTGCTGCCTTCGGTAGTTTTTCAGCGCGGGGAAGTAGAACTGCTCGGAATAGTCCAGCAGCATGCGGTGGCTGGACATGGACTGCCCGATGTGGCTCATGCAGTCCTTCATCCTTTTGATCCACTCGCGGGGCAGGCCGTCCCTGCCGCGCTGGTAGAACAGCGGAACGATGTCCCTTTCGAGCAGGTCGTACAGGGCCATGCTTTCCACGTCGTCCTGGAGGCGCTCGTCGTGGTACTGCTCGCCGTGGCCTATGGCCCAGCCCACCTCGGGGGAGTACGCCTCGTCCCACCAGCCGTCCATTATCGAACAGTTGAGAACGCCGTTCATGGCGGCCTTCATGCCGCTGGTTCCGGATGCCTCCATGGGCCGCCTTGGGGTGTTGAGCCACACGTCGGCGCCGGAGGTAAGGTATTTGCCCACGGTCATGTCGTAGTTTTCAACAAACACGATGCGGCTGCTTACGTCGTACTTTTCGGCAAAGTGCACGATGTCCTTGATCAGCTCCTTGCCTGGCATGTCGTGCGGATGGGCCTTGCCGGCGAATATAAGCTGCACGGGGCGGTCGTTGTTCTTTACCAGCCTCAGAAGGCGTTCCGGATCCCGCAAAAGGAGGTTTCCGCGCTTGTAGGTGGCGAAACGGCGGGCAAAGCACAGGGTAAGGGCGTAGGGCGAAAGCGCGTCCTCCGCCTGCCTGATGCGCCTTTCCACGGAGCCGGTGCGCTTGTACTGCTCGCGGATCCGCTCGCGGACGAAGGCCACAAGCCGTTCGCGGCGGCGCTCGTGGGTGCGCCACAGCTCCTCGTCGCTTATGCGCTCCATGCGGTTCCATATATCAAGCTCGGTGGGCTTGTCCTCGAAATGCGGCCCGAGGTAGCGGTCCAAAAGCTCCAGCATCCCGGACGAAATCCAGGTGCGGGTGTGCACGCCGTTCGTGACGTGGCCGATTGGTATCTCGTTTATGGGCAGCCCGGGCCAGATTCCCTTCCACATGTCGCGGGAGACCACGCCGTGCAGCTTGGCCACGCCGTTGGCGTATGCCGCCAGCTTGATGGCCAGAACGGTAAGGCAGAAGGTTTCCTTGTCGTCGTCCACGTTCACGCGCCCGAGGCCAAGGAAGTCCTTCCACGATATGCCAAGAATCTGCGGCCACGCGCGGAAGTACTTGTCCATAAGGCCGATGTCGAAGCGCTCGTTTCCGGCGGGAACCGGGGTGTGGGTGGTGAAGATGTTCGTGGGCCAGACCACCTCTTTCGCTTCTTCGTAAGTGAAATTCCTTTCGCCCATAATCTCGCGGATGCGCTCAAGGCCCAGGAAGGCGGCGTGGCCCTCGTTCATGTGGGTAACCGCCGGGTTTATTCCAAGGGCGCGCAGGGCGCGGATGCCGCCTATGCCAAGAAGTATCTCCTGCTGTATCCTGGTTTCCTTGTCGCCGCCGTAAAGGGTGGCCGTGATATTGCGGATGTGGGGCGAGTTTTCCTCTATATTGGTGTCCAGCAGGTAAAGCGAGGAGCGGCCCACCTTTACCTCCCATATCTGCGCCACCACCTGCTGGCCGGCCATGTCAACCGAAATCTTGAGCGGCTGGCCGTCCTTGTCGTCTTTGCGCTCCACGGGCATGTTGTACCAGTCGTTTTCCGGGTAGCTTTCCTGCTGGAAGCCGTCGGCGTTGAGCATCTGCTTGAAATATCCCTGCCGGTAAAGCAGCCCGATGCCCACCAGGGGAAGACCCATGTCGGAAGCGGTCTTCATGTGGTCGCCGGAAAGGATTCCCAGGCCGCCGGAATAGATGGGAAGCGAGGTATCCATGCCGTATTCCATCGAGAAGTAGGCCACCACGTCTTTGTGGCTGCCCCTGTACCAGGTTTCGCCCTTTTTGTAGCGCTGGAAGTGGTCGTACACCTCTTTCAGGGCGGCAAGGTAGGAATCGTCCTTGGCGACCTGGTCCAGACGCTTTTGGCTGACCATCCCCAGAGTCCGCACGGGGCTCTGCTGGGACTGCATCCATACCTCATAATCCAGCCTGACAAAAAGCTGAACCGCGTCATAATTCCAAGAGAGCCACAAATTGCGGGCAATCTCGCCCAAGGGCTTCAACGGGGCCGGAAGTTTCGGCTTTACCGTGTATGTGGATATGTTCATACGAAGTATTATACGCTCCCCTTGTGTGTTTGTCAACGGAAATAATGGCCTAAATTCACGTTAATCCAATTTGTATCACGGCACGCCCAAGCCGCCCGTACCCCCCGCAAAGCGGGCCGGAAACCGGCGGCCGGCACCGTCGCGGGACGGCTACCACTCTTTTGGCTTGCCATGCGGGGGCGTAATGCTAAAAGTCTCGCCGGAAGGTTCCGCAAGGTACATGCCTTGGCTTAACGCATACTCCCTTACCTTGTCCTTAACGACGACCCCCGCGACCGCGCCAAGGAACACGCGCCTGTCCCCGCGCAAATCCGCGTATCGTCGCATTTTTTCCAACCGTTCCATG
>Ga0209755_10005069_pt1 | contig 15202 bp, 12 predicted proteins | sample TergutCo191P1_FD_187301 | JGI IMG/M metagenome (GOLD analysis project Ga0209755, IMG submission 187301) | Cornitermes sp. P1 segment gut microbial communities from Petit-Saut dam, French Guiana - Co191P1 (SPAdes) (version 2) | ecosystem: Host-associated > Arthropoda: Insects > Digestive system... | reverse complement strand
ACAGAAAAATCGGCATACTGCTGGGCGAGGTTTCAAAGTTCAGGGCCGACTAAAACGCCGCGCATCGTAATGCGCCCGCAGTCGCCGTCTTGTTTGGCCCCTGTGTCGCGGAGTCCGCGCCACAGGGGCTTGTTTTTTTGTGCAACCCCCAACCGCCTTCCCCTAACGCCGGTCTCCCCCAAAAACCCTACGCCCCGGAAACCGAGGCCGTCACCTCGCCGCAGCTTTCCCACGTGTACCCGCCAAGCTCCTTCAGGCGGCTGCGGAAGGCGTCGCTTTTAAGCGTTTCCACGAACAGCCCAAGCTGGGGCAGCTCCATGAATCGCGGGTGAAGGGCGAAGTCGTACTCCTCGGTGCCAAGGGGGACGAAGCCGAGATCCAGGGCCGCCGCCGCCGAGGCAATTCCCATGCCTGCGTCGGCCCCGCCGCTTTCCACCGCGGCGGCCACCGCCATGTGGGTAAGGGCCTCGCGTTCGTAGCCGCGTATCCGCGCCGGGGCAATTCCCGCCTGCCTAAGCTTGAAGTCAAGAAACAGCCTTGTGCCGGAGCCGCGCTGGCGGTTTATGAAGCTGCAATCCACAAGCTGCTCCGGCGAGCTTAGGCCCAGGGGGTTTCCCTTTCTCACGATTAGGCCCTGCACCCTGCCGACCCCCTTCACCAGGCCTATGGGCGTGTTTGCAAAAATCCGTTTCAGGTACAGACCGTTGTAGCTTCCTGTGTCTTCGTCCAGAAGGTGAATCGGGGCCACGTGGCACTCGCCGCGTTTCAGGGCCATCAGCCCGGCGGTGCTGCCCACGTGGGTTCCGGCAAGAAAGAAACCCCTGCGGCTCATCATGTCGGCGATTATGTCAAGAATAAGATCGTGGCTGCCGGTGGAAACAAGAGTGCGCTCCAGCTCTTGCAGCGGACGGAAAAGCTCGACCCTGGCGGTCTGCCCGGCCTCCACGCCCTCGCTGTTTTGCGGAACCACGCAAAAGCCGTCGGCGCGGACAAGCGACATCGCCGCGCCCGCGCCGCGCGCCAGGGGGGAAGCCACCAGCCTGCCGTCCACGCTGCCGATTTTTACGCGCACGTACTCCCTGTGCTTCAGCGAGGACACGATGCGCTTCGCCATTACCGCCTTCACCGCCCTCCCCTCCCCCTCGGTTTCGGTCCTTCGCCTTCCGGAAAGGGAGGCCAAAACCGGGGCGGCGAAGTTGCGGTAGGCAAGGTAGGCGGAAACCGGGTAGCCCGGAATGCCGATCACCGGCTTGCCCTGCACAACAGCCAGAATGACAGGCTTGCCCGGCTTCATCGCCACGCCGTGCACCACCACGCGCCCAAGCTTTGCCAGCACCGCGGCGGTGTGGTCCTCGGTTCCGGCGCTGGAGCCTGCGTTTACCAGCGCCATGTCGTGGGCCTCAAGCGCGGACATCAGGGCGGCCTCCAGAAGCCCGGGGTCGTCGGGGACAATCGGGAAGCGCGTTCCCTCGCCTCCGGCCTCGTTTACCAGGGCCTCCAGCATCCTTGTGTTGGACTCGATTATTTCCCCTTCTTTCGGATCGTGCCCGGGTTCGATTATTTCGCTGCCGGTTGGAAAAATTGCCACTTTTGGCCTGCAAACAACCTCAAGCTCGGTTATGCCAGCCGAAAGCAGAACGCCCACGTCGATGGGCCGAACCTCGTGCCCGCCGGGGAGGATCATCTCGCCGGCGACTATATCTTCGCCGATGGGCCGAACGTGCTGCCACGCGACGGCGGCCTCCCGAACCAGAGCCAGGCCCTCGTCGGTTTCCTGCACGTCCTCCGCCATGACGACCGCGTCGTAGGGGGGGCGGATCGGGTCGCCGGTGTTCGCCGGCCTGAAGTCCCTATCGGGAACAAGGCAGACCGGGCTTGTCTCGGAAGCGCCGAAGGTCGCGGAGGCGACCACCGCTATGCCGTCCATCGCCGCGGCGTTGAACAGAGGCGAGCACCTGCGGGCGTACACCGCCTCGGCTGTCACGCGGCCGGCGGCTGCGGCGGACGCGGTTTTTTCGCCCCGGCGAGGGAAGCCGAAAGCGTCGCCGCCGAAGGCGTCGCCGCCCAAAGCTTCCGTGAACCGCGCAAGCGCCTCCTCGACGGGCACGTTCCCAAGGTACAGATTCCGTTTTGCCATGGCGGATTCCTCCATCAAAAGTATATTCCCGTTTGCGCCTTTCCGCAAGAAACGGGGGAAAACGGCCCGCCGGCCTGCAAAGAATTTTTTTCACGCCGCGACGGGTATATTTCGAGAAAAAGCCCTAGTATTTTCTCCCGCAGTGTTGTATGCTTACTAGTGTCCCCGCTCTCCTGTATGTTTTGGAGGTGGGTTTTTAAAATACCGAGTCCCGGGCCGTGCGCAATTGCCGCAAGTGTAGAGGAGGACGTATATGCAGAAGCCGTTTGTCGTTTGGAGCGGGCAGTTTTCCGTCGGCGTAAAAACCGCGGACGAACTGCATCGCGGCCTTTTCGACCTTGCAAACGGGCTTCACGCAGCCGGCGCCTCCATCGCCACGCATTTCGGCACAGACACAAAAACAGGCCGGCACATGGCTGAGCAAAAAACCAAGGGGAACCTGACGGGCACGGCGTACTAGTTTCGCGCGGGTTGGGCAGTCCGTCCGCGCGGCGATTTAATATATTTTGGAGGATAACTGACCATGGTAACGGATCATTTCAAGCCTATCATCGGGCTGGACGAAAAGAAATGCACGGGCTGTCTTCGCTGTATACAGGTATGCCCCGTGAAAATGTGCAACAACGCTTCGGGAGAAAGCGCGGTCACGTTCATCGGCGACATGTGCATCGGCTGCGGCGAGTGCCTTCACGTGTGCGACCCCAAAGCCCGCTACGGCGTGGACGACTTCAGCCAGTTCATGAGCGACCTTAAGGCCGGCATCAACGTGGTGGCCATCGTGCCGCCGGCAATCGCGGCCAGCTTCGACGGGCACTACAGAAGGGTGAACGGGCTTCTGAAAAAGCTGGGAGTAAAGGCTGTTTTCGACGTAAGCTTCGGGGCGGAGCTTACAATCAAGTCGTACCGCGCGTACGCCAAAAAGAAAAAACCCAAGGTCATAATAGCCCAGCCATGCCCCACCCTGGTCGCCTACATCGAAATGTACCACCCGGAGCTTCTGCCCTACCTGATCCCCGTGGACAGCCCCATGCTTCACACCATAAAGATGATCAAGCGGTATTACCCCCAGTACTCCAGCCACAAAATCGTGGCAATCTCGCCCTGCCTTTCCAAGCGCAGGGAATTCGAGGTAACGGGAAAAGGCGACTTCAACGTAACGTTCAGATCGCTGCAGGCGTATCTTGACGAAACGGGCGACCGCATAACCAACTATCCCGAGGTTGAATACGACGGGCCGGCCGCCGAGCGCGCCGTTCTGTTTTCCTCCCCCGGCGGGCTTATGCGCACCCTGCGCCGGTACGAGGCCAACGTAAGCGGCAGCACGAAGCAGGTGGAAGGCTACCCCCTGGTGTACCACTATCTTTCGTACCTAAAGGAAAGGATGCAGAAGGGCAGAAAGCCGCTGTACCCGCTTATCGACTGCCTCGCCTGCGAGCTCGGCTGCAACGGCGGGCCGGGAACCCACAACCACAGAACGCAGTCGGACGAGCTGCTCGAGCAGGTGGAAACGCGCAACAAGGCCGCCAGGGAATACCACAAAAAGGCGAAAATCCCTATTATCAGCCACTTCCAGAAGTCCAAGCTCGACAAAACCATAGACGAGCATTGGGACGAGTCCCTTTACTTCCGCTCGTACGTCGATCGCTCAAACATCGTCTCCCGCCACTTCAGGCAGCCTTCGCCGGAGGAGATCAAGGAAACGCACCGCAAGATGCACAAAAAGCAGCAGTCGGACTTCCTGAACTGCAACGCCTGCGGCTACGACGACTGCGACCAGATGGCGATTGCCTGCATCAACAACCTGAACCGCTACGAAAACTGCAGGCACTATATCGAGGTGCACGCGAAAATGATGGAGGCGCAGCACAAGCAGGAGCTTGCGTCACTGCTCGCCCGCGTCCACAGGATGACCCATGACGAGGTAAACAAAAACATCGGCGGCATTACGTCGCTGTCCGGGCGCATCGACACCGCCACGAGCTCGGTCCTCAACTCGTTCAAGGCGACCGAGGAAATCGTAAAGGGCGTGTATTCAATCCAGGTGGCTCTGGAGCAAAGCTCCAAGGCGGTAGAGCAGCTCAACAGCTCGTCGCTGGAAGGGAAAAAGCGCCTCATGCAGATTGACGGGCTGGTCTCCGACATTTCGGCGCAGTCCGAGGCCCTTGTCGACGTGGCGAAGGTGATAAGCAACGTGGCCGACGAAACGAACATCCTCGGCATGAACGCCGCGATACAGGCGGCCCATGCGGGAAACAGCGTGGGCAAAGGCTTTGCGGTAGTGGCCGGACAGATTCGCCACCTTGCCAGCAACTCGAGCCGCCAGGCCGGGGAAATCGCCAAGCGCCTGAAGGACATCAAGGCCCTTATAGACGACACGCACGATTCATCAAGCGGAGCCCTCGACCAGTTCGACCAAATCGTGTCGTTGGCAAACGAGGTGCAGAAAAGCGGCACCAACGTAAGGGACGTGGCCGAAACGCAGAGCCGCTCCGGCAAAAACGCGATCGGCGAGCTTAACAGCCTGCGCGACGCCGCGATGAAAATGCAGGAGGAATCCGACACGCTGATGTCCTCCAGCAAAACGGTGCTTAAGAACATCGACGCGATCAAAAACATCTAAGGAGCCGCGAGGTTCCCGGGGAAAGGCCCGTTCCAAGGCGAGGAGCTTTGGGGCGGGCTTTTTTTGCGGCAGGCGCAGGGCGTACAGCCGACGATTGGTGCAAGTTTTTTGAATTGGTTTGAGAGAATTGACATATAATATTTTTTGAATATTATATTAACAGGGGAAACAAAAATGGAAGAGATTGAGGCTAATAAAGTAGCGTAGGGACAATTATCAAAGGCACAAATGGCACACTATGAGCATTATAAAAAAGCCATACAAGAAAAGAAGCATTCCTTTAGCAAAATCATTGACGGAGAACTAGGGGGACATTTCTGGGAAAACGGTTATTCATCTTCAATATAATACAGGAGCCGATACGGTTTTACTTGCACATAAAGGAGCAGTTGTTATTGGAGTGGATTTGGTACCAGATAATATTTTCTATGCAAAAAAATGTCAAAAGAGCTAGGCATCGAAAATGTTGATTTCATTGAATCTGACATCATGGAATTCAAGGAAAAATACAACAAAAAATATGACATGGTATTTACCGCGGAAAGAGTATTGTATCTAAATAAATGGGCTGATTCTGTTAAACATTTATTGAACGAAAATGGTGTTTTGTATGTATTAGACGACCATTCTTTTTTTATGGCTTTTGATACAGAAAAGCTGAAAGAAGGCAAATTGGAGATCAAATATCCGTATTTTGACAGAGAGCCTGAATATGAAGAAGAAATGCATGATTATGCCTCAGAAAACAAAATGGGGGTTAATTATGGTTGGATGTATAAAGTCAGTGATATAATAAATTCATTGGCAAGAGCGGGGTTGACAATATAGTATTTTAATGAATATGACACATTGTATTATGACCTTGGTGGATATGGAGGAAAGCGATAATGGGTAATGCCATTATCCATTTTTTGACAAAAAGCTGCCTTTCACATTTAGTTTAAAAGCTAGGCAATAAAGGGTTCGGTAGTATCCAGATAAAGCAAGAAACCTGCACATAATGTTGTAGGTAACTGGCGTTTTGCCAGCCCGAATAAGGACTTTACGCAGCAAAGATCAAGGCTGGTAAAATGTGGTGGAGTAAAATACCGCAGGGGGCGAAGCCCGAACGGTGTTTTACGGAACCCGAACCACCCGAATAGAGGCGGCGAGTAGTTACCATTTGTTATGTACTGAGCCCATTTGAATTTTATATTTTATTTTCCCTTAAACAGATATTTACTTCTTCATTATCTATATCTAATTTTTTCAAAATTAACCTACTGACAAATAGAATATATTCGGTACTTTGATTACCCTCAACAAATAGATCTTCGGTTATTTTTATTGGTAATCTCAATTTATTTTCATCTGTAGACAATATTATTGATCTTTTATTTATATCAATATCATCTAATAGATTTCTAAATTTTGCTGGTTCAAGGTCATATAATATAATACAAAGCTGCTGTAAAAAATTGACCCAATATTCAACATTTATTTTTTGCCCTAATAATGTAAAATATTTTATTTTTTCACCAGTAAAATCAATATCATCGTCTAAATTGTAAGTGTTTTCTACATCTCTTATATTTTCATAGTCCGTCTTACTTGATTGCCATATTTCCAATGATTTTTTGATCAAAATATTTGCTCTTTCCTTAATTTTATCTTCATTCCAAGTATTTTGTTGCTTTACATATTCGTTTAAATATAGCTTACTATTCAAAAAACCTCCATCGATAGACTTCTTCTCCAAGAAAGATTTATTGCTCATTTCACTGTTATATGCGGTTAAAGTTAGGTTTCCTATTGCATGTAAATATGTCGAATGAATAATTTCATAACTTTCACCTAATTCTTTTCTCCAAGTATTTGATAACGTCTGTGGCATTATATGTTCAATAGTTAGCTTATTTTCAGATAATAATTTTTGCAAATCTATCACTTCTCTATTTTTAAAATTTTCTATTCTTTCTAATATATGCATATTATTTTTACTATTCATATTATACAAATTTTTTAATAGCATTTTTTCATATATTTCCTCATTTGATGGATATCTTTGGCTACTTCTTTTTTGTGAAAATATATATTTTAAAATATCAATGTATTTTTCTTTATAATCACTAAAATTTTTTATATCACGACCTAAAGTCATAAATATTTTATTTAATGCATTGGTTGGGATTTCACATATTAAACGCCTTACGAGGAATGATTCGATAATTAATAAAACTGATAATAAGCATTCATCTGATATAATTTTGTCTTTATAATAATCGTGAAATAATTCAATCAAAAATGGATAGGCAACCGTTATATCCAATTTATTTAAATATGTTAGTATTTCATTAATTTTCTTATTTGGATGGCTTGCTTCAATGATGCATTTATAATATTCAGAAAATACTAATAAATCCTTTAATATTTCTTCTGTTGACAGATCATTGTTTAGAACATATTCCTTAAATACAGAATATACTTTTGCAATATTTGGTATTTTTCTATCTTTATAAGTTAAATAATCCCGAATGTAATTACTAACATTATACTTTGTATTTTTTTCAATCACATTCCAGTATTTTTCATAATACTCATTTTGTTTATTATTTGGTAGTTTCATTAAAATAAAATTTCTAACTTTATCTGCTTCAGATAAATCTAAACCAGTAGAATTAAGACTTTCAAATATCAACTGCGGATTATCTTCTGACACTTTCAATTTTATATCAACAATATCTAACTTTTTGATTGCAGAAAATAATTCATTTAATGGTACTTTTGTTTCTTTTAGTTGTTCTTTAAAAAAGAGGTAATTTGTAACTATATTCGAATTATTATATTGCTTAAAATCCTTATCAAATAAACATTTTAAAGCAAGAGCATCGTTTTTAACTGGCTTTAATTTGACTTTCTCCTTCTGATTATATTTTCCAATAAGGTATTCATTTGTAAGCAAATTTATATCCAATTCTTCATTTACTTTTGTTTCTTCTTTTATATGGACTAAAGCTAGCATGAGTAATGATATGGTTGTAATCCTTTGTTGACCATCAATTATCATTAATTCTTGTCCATTATCTTCATTTTCATCATTATACAAGTATACTATGGAGCCAAAAAAATGGGATTTTCGCTTTTTTTGAATCACATCCAATAAGTCACTCAGGAGTTGCCGACAATTTGCCTTATTCCAATCATAATTCCTTTGATAGACTGGTATTACAAAACTTTTGTCATGCCCTTCTAAAAATCTGATTAGCTTATTTTCAACCGCTTTCATGTAAGAAATTTATCATACATGCAATATTTTGTCAATAGCGCGCATTGCCTCAAGTAAAATCAAACCCTAGGGCGTGTTCCCACTACGTAAAAAACACATCATTAACTAGCAAAAACTGATTATTTTATAGTTTTTGGTTGTTAATTTAAGTGAAAGCCGTGCCAACAAGTCAAAAACGCTTGCGAAAGGGCTGGAGAACGCCTAATACTGCCCTTTTTCGGGCAACTTTGGATAGTAGGAACACGCCCTAGATATGCCAAGCACAATGTCGCATAACAAACGGTAACTGCTTCGCCGCCTTATGGCGGCTCGGGTTCCGCAAAAACGCAATCGGGCTTGCGCTCTTTGTGCGGTTTCGCTCCACCACATTTTGCGATTGTTGGTCTTTGCTTCGCAAAACCTCAGTTACCTAGAACGGTGGATTCTGCGATCCACCGGCGGGGCCCTTGAAGCCGTCGCGCATCTTGCGGTACTCGCCGAACAGGTCTTCGTAAAGCTTGGCGGTTTCGCGGGCCGGCTCGAACGTCCTGCCGACGCGGACAAGGGCCCCCGCGGCTTCGGCAAACGACGCGTGCCTTCCCAAGGCGCATGAGCCGATTGCCAGAAGGCCCAAAAGCTCGGCCTCCTTTTGCTCGGGAACCAGCACAGGTTTTCCAGTAACGTCCGCCTTGATTTTGTTCGCAAGGTCGCTTCCTGTGGCGGTGCCGGCGACCCGCAGCTCGTCCACCGGCGCGCCGGCTTCCTCCATTATTTCGAGGATGTCCCGCGTGGCGAAGTTTATTCCCTCCAGCACGGAGCGGGCAAGCTCGGCCCTGCCTGTGGAAAGGCCAAGCCCGCACATCCTGCCCCTTGCGTCGGGATCCCAGACCGGGGCTCGCTCGCCGGCAAGGTAGGGCAGGAACACGGCCCCGCCCGAACCGGCCGGGGCCGTTTGGGCAAGCAGGAAAAACGACTCGAAGCTTTCGATGCCCAACAGGTCGCGGGCCCACTCCACGGCCCTTCCCGTGGTGGAAACTATCCCCGAGAGGTTCCAAAACGGCTTTACCGGGTGGCCGTAGCACATGAGCCTGCCGTCGTCCACCTTGGTTTGGGTGCAGGCGTTTATCCCGTCGGAAGTGCCGGTGCGGTTGCACGCCTGGCCGGGCCTTACCGCGCCGGAGCCAAGGATTGCGGCTATGAAGTCCGGCCCGCCGGAGATCACGGGAATGCCGGGCCTGAAGCCAAAGAGGGCGGCCGCCGAAGGGGCAAGCCCTCCGAAGGCCTCCCCGGGGCGGACAAACGGGGGGAACTTTTCCCCGTCCAGCCCAAGCCGCTCAAGAACGCCGCCCGTCCAGAACCAGCGCTCGAAGCCGTCGGAGGGGAAAACGGTCTTCGCCTCGCCGGTGAGGGCATAGGCGAGCAGCTCGGGGCAGCCAAGAAAGTGCCTGGTCTTTTCGTACAGCTCCGGCTCGTTTGTTTTGATGTCCAAAGCTTTGGGCAGGAGGAAGCCGGGATCCACGAAGCTTCCCACGGCGGCGGAAACCAGGCGGGCGGCCTCCTGCGCGCGCCTGTCCAGCCACAGGCGGGCCTTTGCCGCCGGCACGCTCGGCGCGCCTTCGCCTACGGAAGGCCCGCCGAGAACCGGCACCAGGGTCGGGCCGTTTCCGCATATCGCCAAAGCTTCGAGCGAGGCCGGAGGGACCGCGGCCCCAAGCTTGATGCAGCACTCGCCAAAGGCCCGCAGCCACTGCCCGCCGTCCGTTTCGTGGCGCGTCCCGTCGCCAAGGCCGAAGGAAAGGGGGGCCGAGGCAAAGGCAAGCCTGTTGCCGGCGAAATCCCAGACGGCGGATTTGAAAACGGAGGTTCCTATATCGACGGTAAGCAACATCCTTTCATTTTACCCAATACGCGGCCCCGTGTCTCCAACGAAAACGGCCCCCAGCGCGGGCGGAAAACGCAATTTTGGGTACTTGACAAAACCGCGATTTTGATTCATCGTACCAAGGTTCGCATGAAGCGACCCCATTGGGGCGCAATTTAAAAACGGAGGCACGGTGATGGAAATGGCTGAGAAAAAACAAAAACAAAGCGCGGCCGCCAAAGACAAAGGCGCAAAAACCGCCGAAAAGAAGACCGACTGGCAGTCGTTTGTAGACGGCATGGAACAGACCCTCGTGGGCAGGAAAGCGGAAATAGTTGAAAACCTTACGGCCAACAACAACGATTTCAAGGAAATCGTGGAGGGGATGGATCCCAAAGACCTTGCCGACATCGCGTCGGACGACATCGACAGGCGGATGATCGAGGCCATAGGCTCGCAGGAGCTCAAGCGCCTTAAGCAAATAGATTCAGCCATTACGCGGATAAAGCAGGGGAAGTACGGGCTTTGCATAAAGTGCGGCGTTCGCATCCCCAAAGACAGGCTGGAAGCCCTGCCCTACGCCCTTATGTGTTTTGACTGCAAGTCGAAAGAGGAAAGGCGCGGCGCGTAGGCAAAAACGGTTGCTCCTGCAAAACGGCGTTTTGCAGGAGACTTTGCGGCGCGGAGCCTACTCCACTATGGCGATTATGTCCGCCATCTTAAGAACGAGGTGTTCTTCCCCGTCGATTTTAATCTGGGTTCCGGCGTACTTGTCGTACATGACCTTCTGGCCGGCTTTTACCTTGATTACCTCTTTGTCGTCTCCGACCCCTACCACGACGCCCATCTGGGTTTTTTCCTGGGCGGTATCCGGAATGTACAGCCCAGAGGCAGTTTTTGCCTCGTTTTTCTCGAGCTTCACCATGACCCGGTCCGCCAAAGGTATTACCTTCATTTTAGTCCTCCGTTTGCGTAATTTTGACCAATAAACAAGCGGTGGGGCTGGTTTATCGGTATTGGTTTTCTCAAATATACAAAAAATCGCCGGAAGGGTCAAGAATTATCTACGGAAAATCCGCACCCAACCCCACACGGCGCCCGGCGGGCGGCGCCCTGTGGGCGGCACCCTACATCCTGTTAAGCTCCAGCCTGGCGTTCAGGTTGTCGGGGTTGAACTCCAGGGCCACCAGCAGGGCCCTGCGGCTTTCGTCCATCCTGCCAAGGGTTCTCAGGCAGCGGGCGATGCGGAACTGGATCCTGGAGGCGGTAACGTTCCGCTCCTCGCCGGCGGGAACCGAGTCCATAAGCAGGGCCAGGGCCCTTTGGTAGTGCTCCAGCGCCCTTGCAGAGGCGTTGCGGGCCTCAAGAACGCGACCAAGGTTGGCGGCCTGTACCCAGTCGGCGGCGGCCAGCGGCTCCATCGAGCTTATCGCCTCGTCGAAACGGCCTTCGCGGATCATCCGCAGGGCCTCGTGCTCGTCCTTCCATCTGCCGGAAAGCCCGTTCCGTTCCGCCGTCCTAAGCAGCAGGGCCGTTTCCGTAAAGCTTCGCTGAAGGGTAAAGTGCCAGGCGGCCCACTCAAACAGGCCCTCCACTTCGTAATAGCCGTGCAGGAGCATCCATATTTCGGCGGCTATGCGGTCCGACTCCCCGGCCTCGGCCCGCCTTTTGAGTATTTCCAGGTTTATGAGGGCGTTAAGCGGAAAGCCGTCCACGAATCCGGCGCGGCCCCTTTCGGCCTCCAGAACTGCCACCGCGCCCTGCGCGTCCATCGTGCGGCTAAAGCGTATGAGGCCAAGCTCGCGGTAGGAATCGCCGGGAAGGGCCTGTCCTACAAGTCGCCCGAGCAGGGCCTCGGCCTCCTCCGGAGTTTGGGCCGTTACGGAAAGGTTGTACAGGGCCCTGTTTTCGGCGGCGGCGTCCTCGGCGGACACTTCCGTGGGGACGGCCCTGGGAGCCGCGAGCAGCGTCCACAGGTGGCGGGCAAGCTCGTCGTGGCCGGCAAGCCAAAGCGCGTCGGCCTGCCTGCCCAGGGCGCCGTCGCCGGCGATCATGCCGAACAGCTCCGCCGAACGGAACGGGTCGCCAAAGTCGTAGGTGAACTCCGCGGCGAAGCGCACAAACTCCGGCGAGGCGCGCCCGGAGGCAATGGCGGCGTTTATGGCGGCAAGGGCCTCCGGGGTTTCGCCTTCAAGGGCACGCAGTATTATCAGACAGGCAAGAACGCTCTGCGCGCCGCGACCCATGGCGTAGGCGGCAAAGCTAAGCGCAAGGCCGCCGTCTTCCGGCAGGGTTTCGGCGGCGCGCTCCGGGCTGTGGAAATCGCCAAGCAGAACGTGGAGGTTAAGGCGCATGGGGACAAAGGCCTGGCTTGCCAGGCGCGGAAGCAGCCCGCGAAGCTCCTCCTCCATTTCCCTCGTTATGGCGGAATCGCGGACGATTGCGGCGGCGGCGATTGCCACGATGGGCTCGGAAAACGGAAAGGCGCGCAGGGCCTGCCTGGCCGACTCCCTGTAAAGCCCAAGATGGCGGCCGCCGGCTCCGGGAACAGCCGAGGCGCGGTCGGCAAGCCCCCGGCGGCGCTTCAAAACGGAAAGCCAGTTTTCAACCACCTCGGCCCTTTCTTCCAGCATGTCGAGGTTTCTGCTTAGGCTGTCAAGCTGGTGGACTCCGGCGGCGGGCTGCCCCGGGCCGAAAACCTGCCCGTAGCGAAAATCGTATTCCTCAAGAAGCCTGTGGAATGCGACCTCCCCGCGGGCCGCCGTAAACATGTCCGGACCGAAGGCGACGTAAAGGGCCACAAGCCCCCCGCCAAAAAGAACGAGCAGCACAAGGCCCGAAAGAGAAGCGGCCCGCAAAAGGCCGCGGCTTTTTGACTCAGGCTTTTTCACCCCGGCTTCTCCGTAAGAAGGGTTTTGCGGATGGCATCCAGAACCCCGTTTATGAACCGAAAGGAATCGTCGGTTCCGAATTCCTTCGAGATGCCTATGGCCTCGTCGATTACGATTGACGGGGCTATTTCGCTCTGGTACATCATGGTGTATACGCTCATCCTGATGATCGCAAGATCGACGCGGTTCAGCCGCGAAATATCCCAGTTCTGCAGGTGCCGCTTTATCATTTCGTCGATAAGGGCGACGTTTTCGATGGTGCCCGCAATCAGCAGGCGGGAAAAGGCGGCGACCCCTTCGTCCAGGGTCTCCCGCTTTTCCCCAAGCCAGGAAAACGCCATAAGCTCCTCGGGGGGGCTTCCGGTAGATTCCCAGCAATACAGCGCCTGAAAAGCCAAAATACGGCCCTTTCTGCGGGATGCCATTGCCCGCGTCTACCAGTTCAGGTTGGCTTCAAACACCTGGAAGGTTCTTCCACCCGCGCGCAGCTCGGTGTGGAGCTCGTTTGCGGCCTGCATGAACACCGTCTGCTGCCTGTCCTGCATCATGACGTTGGCGATATAAGTGCGGACGGTTATCGGCGTGCCGGGCTGGAGGATGTCGTCAAGCTCCAGGCTTCGCATGGCGTGTATCTCGGTCACCTTGATAAGCTGGTAGCCGGATCCCGGAGGGCCGGCTATGACCCGCGAGATTTCCCCGGGCCTTAGGCTGAAGGCGAGGTTCACGAAGTCCTGGCCCACACGCTGCACGGCCTCGAGGTTTCTGGGCATAAAGCCGAAATCGCCGCCCTGGAAACCGGAGTTCGGGGCCTGCGAGCGGACGACGACCTCGTTGAACCTGGAGGCGCTGGTGCCTATCTCCCTTGCGAAGTTGTCGATCTGCGTTCTGGCCCTGGTTCTGGAGGCCGCGTCCGGGCCGTAGGGAACCTGGATCATGGAAAGCCGCACGGTGTCCGGCCGGACGAACTGCGACCTTGTAAGCTCGAACATGGAGACGACCTCGGTGTCCGTCGGGGGTCTCACGCTTTCAAACAAAGACCTTTTTTGGGTGAAAAGATAGTTCTGTTGGGTAAGCTGCCGCCTGGCCTGCTCCCTGAACGCCGGAATCTCAAGGCCGGTCTGGTTTCTTACCGCCGTGGCAAATTCCGCGTCTGTAGGCTGCCTGCCCAGCATGGGAACCATCTGCGACCTAAGCTGGTTGATGTGCTGGTTCAGCTCGTTTTCCGATATGGTAATCCTGTCCCTTTCCGCGGCCTGGAGTATAAGCCGCTCGTTGATCATCGCGTCCAGAACCTCGCGCCTCTGCTGCCCGTTCAGGGGCTGCCTCAAGGCCCTTTCCATTCTTTCGACCTCTGTGCGAAGCTGGCCCACCGTTATGGGCTCGCTGCGGATAAGATTGACTACAGCCGCTGGCTGCAGACCCGCCTGGCCAAACACGGGGACGACAAGAAGAATGCTGCCCAGGATCAAAAATACGACACTTTTCATAATTACCCTCGTATATATACTATGGTATCACAAAAACAACCCGCGTACAAGAAGGTTAAACGGGTTTCACTCGGCCGGGGGCCGCACGAGGCGGAAGCCGAAGTCGCCGTTACTTTGCGCGCGGGCCAGAGCCGTCGTCAAAACAGGCTTTTCACGTCGTCCACCTACAGTGTTGCTTGTCGCAAACTGTCCAACAGCATACCATGTTTTTGGGACGACATATTTTATGGTTTGATTTTACTTGAGGCAATGCCTGCGGTTGACACTTCGCCCAAAGGCGGTAGAATAGTCGTTAGCAGACAAACAGGGCACAAGGAAAACAGGCTTGAGAAAACGCTTTCTTGTCGTCGCGCTGCTGGTGTGCATCCCCGCTGACCGGCTTACAGACAAAACCAAGGCTCGCCATACTGCCCTTCGCCGGGGGAACCGGCGGCGAGGGAGAGGCAATGGCCGCGATGCTCTCGTCCAGCCCGGCGATACTCGGGGCCTTTTCCGTGGTTCCGCTTACGGACGAAGCCGCGGCGGCGATAGCCGAGCGACAGCTCCTTATGACTGCCTTCGCCGACTCGGACGCGCTCGCCGAGATAGGCCGGATGCTCGGCGCGGACTACGTGGCCTCCGGGCACGTGCGCTGGCTCGGGAACAGGAACCTCGCGGTGGCCGCCGTGGTCCGCGTTTCCGGCCTCGAGCTTGTGGCCGGGTATAGTGAATTAAGTTAAATTTCTCAAAGCAAAATATTCGTAAATGAGAAGACCGACCATGAAAAAGTCCCGAAGGTTGTCACGCAGAAATGGCTTCATGTTAGCCCATGATTTCTCTATCGGGTTGTAATCCGGTGAATACGGCGGCAGGAACAATATCCGTACCTTGCCGCGCGCCAGTTTTTTCAGCGCCTTCCTGCGGTGATGGCTTGCGTTGTCCAGGATTACAGTGTATCCCTGACCGTGGGGGCACGCGGGAAG
>Ga0209755_10005068_pt1 | contig 15203 bp, 12 predicted proteins | sample TergutCo191P1_FD_187301 | JGI IMG/M metagenome (GOLD analysis project Ga0209755, IMG submission 187301) | Cornitermes sp. P1 segment gut microbial communities from Petit-Saut dam, French Guiana - Co191P1 (SPAdes) (version 2) | ecosystem: Host-associated > Arthropoda: Insects > Digestive system... | reverse complement strand
CGCCGAGCTCGCTTAACTCTTTCAACCGATCATTTTCATCAAAAAATCCCTTCTGTTTCATATATGAAATTTTATACTAATTATTCTATTTCAGCTAGGGGTTTTTAGAGGTTCCCATATATTTTAATTTTATTCTTTTTTAATCCATAAAAACCTTATTTAATTCACGTGGTTTTTATAGTCATGGCTCGGCGGCGGGCTCCTTCTGAGTTTTTCTGGGGATGATGGCGGTAAGCCGCTTGCGCGGTACTTATAGATGCATACGATTAGCGCTTTTACTTTACATTTACTCAGCGTTAAACGCAAAGAGCTTTGTAACAATCCCAATTCATTTTGAGAAAAGTCCTAAATGCTCTAATAATATTTTTAGCCCGAGCGCGACAAGGACAATGCCGCCGATAAGTTCCGCTTTTGATTTGAACTTTACGCCGAAGAGATTGCCGATTTTTACGCCGCAGATTGATAAAATAAAAGTTGTTAAACCTATAATCGCGATTGCGGCGTAAATATTAATTTTAAAGAATGCGAATGTTACGCCGACCGCGAGAGCGTCTATGCTTGTCGCGATTGCGAGCAGCAGCATGTTGATAAAACCAAATTTGTTAACTTCGGATTTTTCTTCTTCTTTGGAAAAACTTTCTCTTATCATATTTCCGCCGATGATCGCAAGGAGACCGAAAGCTACCCAGTGTTCAAACGCCTGAATTTTTTCAGCGAATAAAGCGCCGGCGAAATAGCCGATTAACGGCATCAGCGCCTGAAAGAAGCCGAAATATATACCGGGAAGTAAATAATGCTTCACCGTTGGTTTTTGAATAGACAGACCTAAAGTGATCGAGACCGCGAAGGCATCCATTGAAAGACCAATGGCGATTAATATTATTTCAATGAAACTCATTTTATTTTCATGATTTCATTTCCCGGGCAAATTGTTCGATTTTATTTTCGTCAATAGTATTGATGCAGATCGATTTCTTGGTGATTAATTTGATGATAAAACGCTCAAATCCGTTTGCTTTTTGGGGATCGAACATTCCGCCGGGGAAGCAGGTTGACTTTGCCTTTTGTAAAACGGCTTCCGGGAAATTGGCGTTAAAATACGATTTGGCCATTTCTTCGTCGATTCCGCATAAAAAAAGCCCGAATTTTTTTTCCGTCAAAGCGGCGGCGTTTTTTGAAAGAAATGCCTTTGCTTCTTTATGAATTTTTCCGGCATAAACAGAGCTGCCCAAAATGACGCAGTCAAATTCCGCGAGGGAAGGAATACTCTGCTTTAAGTTGTGGGTAACAGCTCCCTCAATTTTATCTGCGATTAGTTTCGCGATTTCTGCCGCTGCTCCGTACTTAGTCGCATAAAGGATCATTGTCTTCATATATAGAGAATTATATAATTAAATTGTAATGACTGACAATACACGCAAAATTATTGAGCAAATACAAGCGGTTCCGAAGGGCAAAGTCTGCAGCTACCGCGATATCGCCTTAAAAGCTGGAATTCCCAATGGAGCCCGCCAAACTGTGAGAACGCTTCATACTATGTCTGAAAAATTTGATCTGCCGTGGTACAGGATTATCCGCTCTGACGGAAAAATCGGTCTTGAAGGCGAAGGCAGGGATTTACAGATAAAACTTTTACGCAAAGAAGGGGTGAAAGTTTCTAAGGACGGGCAGGTGGATATGGCGCTTTTTAGCCGGGAAGGCTGAACAACAATTCAAGATTTTTCTTAAACTTGCCGTATACCGCGTCAAAAGTCTATCAATGTAAAAATAATACATGAATTATGGATAAAATATATGAATTATAAAATATATTATTAGATTTATATTGCCGTATAATGTATATTATCTTATATTTGATATATATTTGGAGGATTATTGTGAAAAAACACTTTAAAACATGCATTGTTTTACTCTTGTCGGCTCTAGCGGCTTTTTCCCTGATTGGCTGCCCTGAGCCTGAAGTGAAAAACGATGGCGGCAACGGCGACGCCGCTGCGCTGAATCGTGTCAGATTTACCGGCGCTGAAAACTCAACTACCGCGATTAATGCCGTTCTTGGTACGCCTGCGTCTTCATCCGACTCTGCGTCTCTTAAAGCCGGTTCAATCGCTATAAAAGTTACAGCAGACGAGCTTGTAGTACAAAAACCAAAATTTGAGACCAGACCCGCTGATGTTAGCGTACAATACGCGGTTAATAAAGCTGAGAATTTCGGCGGCGTACCTGTAAGTCTGGCAAATAATGACACTTTATGGGTAAAAGCTTCAAAAGACGGCGGTACACTGTATTACAAGATTAATGTTTCGGTGGGTAAAACTTCCGGCGGCGGAGATTTTCCAAAAGGCGATGGGCGCGGTGTTCCTGATCCTGAATGGGCGGCAAAATATCCGTATATGATTTTCCCAAATCTTGAGCAGGATGAACTTCTCACTGATAGTATTAACCTGACAACCGGAATTCCTACTAAATTACCTCCCCCCAGTTACTGGAATGGTCAAACAACAGCGCATGGCATGACCGGGCATATTCATGCTTATCCTGATCCTTTCCACTTTGCCAACGGCAACAGGGTTACATCCATGGCGGACTGGGAAAACAGGCGTAAAGAGCTTCAGGTATTGGTTTCCTACTACGGCAAGGGGTATATACCTTCCATCGATCCCCGTGTTGTTGATATATGGCTGACCGGCGCTGAAAACCGTACAATTAATATTAGGCATAAGGCCAGCGGAAGAACCGCAAATTTCACGATTAGCGTTACCAATAATGCAGCGCTCACAGTCGCCGGAAATGAAGGGAAGCTATACGCTTCAAGCGGCGGCGCCAGTTTAGCATCTACTGCTAATATGACTTTAACTACAGGCAACCATCAGTCCAGCATAACGGCTGCAAATATTACTACGCTTTACGGAATTACTGCGGGGCTTATGACCCGCGACAGCGCTACCGCCTGGTGCGCGAGTGTTTTATTGGCTGCCATAGAAGGAACAGACGATCCCACAACCGCAACCGGGTCGAAGCAGGATAAAAAGCAATATTTCTATGCAATATCAGAAGTGGGCAGTCCGACACCGGGTCTTGAAGATCAAAGCTGGTTTACAACAAAAGGTCCTTTATATTCTTCGGGCTATTCAACCGGCGGTAAGCAGGCTGCGGCTCATGTTATGGGTATTGGACGCAATGGCGCCCGCTTTGGATTTGCCGACATCGGCGACTCCGGCGCAGGCGGCGCTGCGATAGAACGCTTTAATGCTGTGGCGGGTTTCCGTTCAGATATAACCCTTGGTGAGACGCTTTCGTATTCAGGGTACTCAGAAGCTGATGTAAGAGCTCTTGGTCTGGATCCGGAACTTAAAAACCCGATTAAAAATACAGCCGGAAAAGCTTACGGCTGGCCTGTACCCATTGCTCCGTTAAACCACATTGGAGCAGCGCCGCAGCAAGCGGGCGCATTGGGCGGCTACAGTGATTTGTGGGGTACTCCTTATTATATGTATGGCCTTCAGTCAGGCAGAACATGGAATGTGGATATAGACGGTACTTCTGTTAATATTGCCGGTACCGGTACAGCCAATGCCAGAGTGGTTCGCGGCTGGGCTCCGTATTGGGAAGCATTTGATCAGTATCCCAATGTGAATGCAAACTTTGGAAATGCTAATGGTCCTAGCAGTACTTATCTTAGCGGACCCGTTCCATATGTCGCATATCAGTTTGACGGTTACGGCGGCATTCAGCAATATATGCAGGGACGCGGTGAAGATAAATATAACAATGCCAATCCTCCCAGAGCATGGTTCGGTGATGTGTGGTATGACTTCAATGATCTGCATAACGGTCTTGATCTGGATCATGCGCGCTCCGGCGGATCAGGCCGCGGGGTTGAAGGTTTTGGCTGTTCAATGCCCTTTGAGACATATTTTATTACTATCTTGAACGCGCCGTACGGGACAAACTATATCCGCGCCGGTTTAATGCAAACACGCACCAACCAGCCGTCCATGTGGGCAAATTGGCTTATTGTTGACGAAGTATACAAGTTCTACGGCGAGCAGGAATACGCGGAAGAATTTAGTAACGGTTCATTGGTTGAAGACTCAAATTATCCCGGAACGGGTTTGAAAATGGGCTGGGATAAGTACCTGTGGAGGAATCTTAATTTCTTTAACTGGGGAAGCCACGGCGGTACAACCACTGAGGAAACTTCTACTAGTACTACCGTTGCAGGTATTATTCGCAGCGGCAAGGCAAATTCAGATACTGCTAAAGCAACTGTTGCTCTGGCTAAATGCCGTGATCCGATGTTCCCGGTTGATGACCCTGTGTACTATCTTGCTGAATGGCACAAGTTTGACTGGGGTCGTCCCGGAAGTCCGACTATTGCAGAAAGGGTGAAACGCCGGGTAGAGCCGATCCTGAAAGACTATTTCATGGGCGAAATGTATCATACTGTACCGGCTTCTAATACAAATTCAGCTACGGCTGCATCAACTTATCATAATGCGGCTAAGGAAGCGTATACCCCCACCGGTCCTAAATTTAAACGAATGGACTGGAAAGGCTTAACCGATAGTCCTGAAATTGAGTAGTGTGTTTTTAAAATAAGTCGGAAATAGGGCATATATGTTGTATATATGCCCTATTTTTTAGTATCATTATATGAAGGAATTTTTATGAAACAACGTATTTTCTTTTTTACTTTAATTTTATTTTTGCTGGTATCAGGTTTTTCGTGGGCGCAGATAACTTTTGGTTCATGGGGCAGGGTCGTTATTACGCCTCTGGCTTTTACTCATTCAGAGTCTCACGGCACTGACTACTCGGCGGTTTCCGCGGCAACATCAACATGGGGTGATGTACCTTACATAAGTTTCTCTGCAAACGGGAAAGCTCCAAGCGGAAATATCGGTTTTAATATTGATTTTGACTTTGGTTATGATAACGAAAATAGCAAGTACAATATCGTAGGTGATAATGCCAAGGCATGGGTTTATCCGTTGGGTTTAATTGCTCCGAATTTTAATATGCTTAAACTTGTGGCAGGCCGTTTTAACGAAGAGGAACTGCGCGGCAAGATAGGCGCAACGGAATTTGGTTCGTGGATTTTACCTAACGGCTCAAAAGACGAAGACAACATCTTTACCCGCTTTAAAGCTTCCGCGGGTGCGTATGTCCGCTTGGAACCGCTTGTATGGTGGGAGTCTGATTGGAACGGCTTAACCTTCCATGCGGCTTTCGGTTCTAATTCAATAGGCGCTTTTGGAAACGGGGTTAGAGCGCCTTTAAATCTTTACAATAATGAGGCAAATAAAACCGATTCTAACTATGTGTATGATAAATGGGCTGAATATGACGGGGAGCGTTCTACCAGCGCTGAAGCTGTATTCCGCGCAGGTCAATACGCTGTAGGTTACCGTATACCGGATGTGGGGCTTGCCCGTGTTCAGTTTATCGGCAGTAACCGGAATGTATTTCGTATCAATCCAATTACATCATCGGGAATAACCGAAGGTGAAAAGCAGTTGGTAACCGGTATAAACCGGGGAGACGCGCAAAAAAACGCCGATACTTTTGAATTTGCCTTTTTATATGACGGGATTAAAGGTTTAAAAATTGATGCCGGATTCAAGCTGCCGATGGAATTTAAAACAAAAAATACTATCATTGTTGTTGACGATATTTTTAACGGAACGATCTACCATATTGACCCGGACGGCAAAAAGAATGCTGAATATACTGTGCAAATGCCGAAAAGAGCTTCCTTGGGAATAAACTGGACACCTTCTTTTCTGCCGGATCTGAATATTCAATCCAGATTTGACTATTCTTTCGGCGGCAAGATAGTTCGAAGCGATGAGGTTACCTTTAAAGAAGAAGGAACAATTTTTAATTTCTGGCTGACTCCGTCATACGCTGTATTACCGGCTCTTAAATTAGGTCTGGATTTTGGTATGGAAATTAAAGAAGAAGATAAAATAAGAGCTAATGGCACTGACTGGGGACCTGATATTACCAAGGTTACTGAGTGGACAGACTTTGGTTTTGCTCCATGGATAGAACTTGATGTAGGCGGCGGCAAAGTGCGTACCGGTTTGGTTGTTATGCTTCCCGGTATTGCCCGTTATAAAAACGATTCTACATCCGCAAGAGTTAATCCTAAATTTTTAGGCGACCCTGTTTTTTCAATACCAATTTCTATTACCTATAGTTTTTAAACTATAGTTTTTTAAAGTAAGGAGAAAAAAATGATAAAAGCTAACTATTTCATGCTATTGATCGCGATAGCAATCGGAATTGTATTCGGTTCCTGTAAAAACGAAGTTGAATTTATCCCGCAGGATCAAACGCAAAGGTATAACTTAACAATTAGCCCTGTACCTAAGAACGGGGTAATTACTTTAAGCGTAAGCAGGGCGCTTGCCGGTGAAACAGTAAAAGTATTCGTTAACCCTGAGCCGGGTTATAAATTAAGAGAGAACAGCGTGCAATACCGTTTTCCGTCAGAAACCAATCCGACATGGCATAATACGGTCAAAAGCGGCTATTATTTCTATTTGAATATGCAGACCAAAGCTACGGAAGTTACTGCTGTTTTTGACGAGCTTTCGGCGGCGGACACGGGTAAATATACAGTTCATATTGATAAGAATTTAAAAAACGGAAAAATTATTTCCGATATTACTCTGGGCAGCGCAAATGAAAATATTGTGTTATATGTCATTCCCGATGCCGGTTATCAGCTTAAACAGGATTCTATCGTAGTAAAAGGCACAAACGGAAACCAGATTTCCGGTATAAGCGTGCCTTCTCTTCCCCCTCATTCGTTTTCATTACCGGCTCAAAATATTATTGTCAGCGCAGTCTTTGAGAAGGCGGAATTTACCGGTTTGCTGAACAATGCGCGCAGTTATTTAAAAGAAGGGCAGTACGACACGGCGGCAGGCTTCTATACGGAGGCATATAAAAAACGCGGCAGCGCGACAAATCAGGATGATGTGAATGAAGTTATCTTTTATTATTCGTTTGTAAAACTCGGAGATATTCTGCTGACCCCCAATGTGCGCTCTCTTCTGGGGCAGGGGTCTTTGCAGATGAAACTTGTACCTTCAACTTTGGATGACTGGATCTGCGATACTGCCATGGGGTGGCCGGGTGCGGATGACAACCGCTGGTACGCGACATGGAAAGGCATAGATTATAATAATAACAATCCCACCTCTAAAGGGTATGAACGCGGGTATGACGGCGAGGCGGTATTATGGCATCAGCCGGCTGACGGTATCTACCCTGTAACAGAAGACATGGTACTCCCAAGACTGGAAGACCGGTTCGGTTACACCGGTTTTGCCGGAACTTTTGCCGATGTTCCGCTTATTCAGGGCGGCAACCCTTCTTCGCCTGTTAAGTTTGCCAATATGATGTTCTGGTTTTTAATGGCGCAAAACAGGAGTAACGGTTTTAATGACATGCTTCAAAGGATAGAAGAACGTATGTTTGGTTTAGCGTTTGATGAAGCCGTCAAAGTTGCGCAGCAGATGCCCAGCGGCTATCAAAATGTTACCTTATATAACAACCTTATAAACCGTTTTGAGCTTGATAAATATTATAATACGTCGTCTGTGGTTAAGGTAGGAAAAGCGGAGCTGGATTATATTTTCGGCGTACTTACCGCAGTAAAAGCCGCAGTACAATTACTTCGCGCTTATAATTGGGAAATTCATTTACAGCCTTATCTTGTGGATGTGTTTTATCCTGAAGACGGTCTTGATCAAATAATTGACCGTATCTTCAAATTTGCCGAGGACAACGAAACCTATAAAGGATACTGGAATAACAGCATCACGGTAGGAAGAACCCTTCCTTTTAAAAATACTTTCCTTAATACTAGGCTTCAGGGAAATTTTGCCAAATCTAAAAGCGAGCTGTCCAACGCGCTTACCATGCTTAACAGTTCTATGACTTATTGGCATGGAGCGAGCAGCAATTTTTCATCAACGGCAAAAACAAACTACGCATGGGCTAAAAACGCGGTCAGTCAGGCTAAGAACGCCATAGACAACAACAGCGTGAATTTCGATTTCCCTAAAAAATTGCCAAAGCCAGGCGGAACATGGCCGTCAGTGAACAGCGGTGAATACGCTGTAAATTTACACGCTTTCTTTTCGGCAGGAGCGTTTAATCTGCAAAATATTTTTACCACAGAAACTGCCGGAAATTCCCGCGCTCCTTCACTGTTTAGGATTCCATGGAGCAAGCAAGACCTTATAGATGAATTTGATGAGCCGTATCAGATAGTCGATATATTCCCTGGAAAAGCTGTAACAACTCCTGTAAACGCTTCGATTCCCGATGATGACAGAATAACCATAGACGGCACACGGTACTATAGCCTCTATTCTTTTGAAGTGAATACCTCGAACTTACGGACTATTTTCCCCAGAGGCTTTGAGCAAAGTAAGTATACTGGAAGAGATGCAGGTAAGGCGTATTTCTATGAAGTGTTCCCGACATTGCCTCTTTGGCCGGAGCGCCCCACATATTTTCTTGGACCGCGTCTGACAAATAATAAGAGTGCGCATTATTTGTATAAGTATTATCATTAATTGCAATGCGGGAATTAAATGAGATTAATTAAAATTGACCTGATAGTATTACTGATACTTACTGCGGTTTTTTCCGCTTGCAGCAAGTATCAGTATGAAAGCGCTGCCTCTTTTTTAACAGAACCTTCCGCTAAAGGCAATGCGGTTGTTATTACAAAGTATGAGGGACGGGATATAGTTAATGTCCGTGTCCCTCCGCGCATTAACAACAAAAGTGTTACTGAAATTTCGCAAAATGCCTTTGGGGATTTGGAGCTTTTAAGCATAACCATCCCCGGCACAATCACGAAAATAGGCGATTGGTCGTTTTCAGGCAATTTTATTCCCAAGTTTGTAATTCCGAAGAAAGTAACTGAAATCGGTGCCGGCGCGTTTATGTATAACCGGCTTACTCATATCACCATACCGAACAGCGTAAAAAAAATTGGGTACAGGGCTTTCTGCCAAAATCCGCTTACGAGCATTACTATCGGCAGTAATGTAGAATTGGAAGCGCTTAGCGGTCATGATATTATTTTAGATGAGGATTGGGTGTATTATGCCTTTGAAATGGGGCTTGAACTTGAATTTGATGATTATTATCGGAAAAATGGCAGTAAAGCCGGTACTTATGTTTTAAAAGACGGCGCATGGCATTATCGGGATAAGTGACTTTATACAAAAATGTGATATACTTGTATTATGGGGGTACGGGTATGTCAATAACTGTTGATGAGAACATCTTTCCTGATATTCGCCATGTTACATTTCGGAAATGCACGCCTTCATGGGAAATGCCTGAACAAGAGCTTCCTATTTGTAACATGACATATGTTATTCAGGGGAGAGCTCGTTACACCATTAATGGCAAGGTTGTCGAGTTAAAAGAAGGTAATCTCCTTGTGCTTCCTAAAAACTGTGTTCGTAAGGGTATTACATTCCCCGATGATCTAATGCATTGTTACTCGATTGATTTTTATTTGAAAAATTTTTCAAAGACGGAATCTCAGCCGCCATTCCCGCTTGTTTCGGAGCCGGGCTGTCAGTTGGGTATAATTCATTTATTTCAGGAGCTGGCATTATCGTGGGTTACGAAAAGACCCGGGTATATTATCAAATGCAACAGCTTGTTTTTGCAGATTTTTCATATCTTTTTAGAGATTATCGTTTATCAGGATAAAATGTTCACGGGCGATTTTCGTATCACTAAAGCTATTCGTTATCTTGAGATGCATTACGCGAAAAAAGTTACCATAAAGGAAATATCCAAGATGGTCGGACTTAATCCGACATATTTCGGAGTGCTTTTTAATAAAACTGTAGGAATCAATTTTCATCATTTTCTTCTGCAAACCCGTATCAGGAACGCCGAGAATATGCTCTATTCGGGAGAATTTAAAGTAAACGAAGTTTCCGATGCCTGCGGCTTTTCCGACGTGTCGCACTTTTACAAACAATTTAAAAAGGAAAAAGGATTTCCTCCTTCTCATAGTCTGCTTAAAAAGTTTTAATAGCTCTTAACTTTCGATGGAAAAGCTAAGACTTCGAACATTTATACCTGAAACAGTTTGTTAGGTGATCATTAACTATTCCTGTTGCCTGTAAATGCGAATATATAATTACGCTGCCTAGAAACTTGAACCCTCTTTTTTTTAAATCGGCTGCGATGGTATCCGATAGCTCTGTTCTGGGAGGGATTTCGCTAAGCTCTTTCCTTTTTCCGATGACAGGCTTTCCTTTTGTAAAGCTCCAGATATAATCCGAAAAACTGCCGAACTCTTTTTGTACTTCAAGGAATAATTTCGCGTTATTAATTGACGCTTCTATTTTTAAACGATTTCTGACTATTCCCGCGTCAGCCATTAATTTTGCTTTTTTAGCGTCTGTGTACCGAGCGACTTTTTTCGGATCAAAGTTATCGTATGCTTTTCTGTAATTTTCGCGCTTCTTTAAAATTGTTATCCAGCTTAAACCCGCCTGCGCGGATTCAAGAACCAAAAACTCAAAATGTTTTTGATCATCGTAAACAGGCACGCCCCATTCGGTATCGTGATAATTCATGTAAAGTTCTGAACTTTCGCACCATTCGCATCTTTTCATTATCGAATCATAGCATGAAACAGCAATTTCTGGTAGTGTCTGATATTAAGAAATTCTAAAATCTTACCACTAACCACACGAATGGGAACGAACAAAGAGGAAGAGGAGAAGAAGAATTTTACCACAAACCACACGAACAGGAACGAACGGAGAACGAACCTTTAGTTCGATATTTTTTCTTGAGCTTCGAGATTAGCGGATTAAGAAGGAATGGGAGGGAAGAGGGGAGAAGAGGAACTCTTTTGTATACGTTCGTCTTCTCTTTTCCATGATTCCCTCTCCTTGGGTTTATCACGGTCTTAACTTTCTGTCTACTTTTTCGGGGGAGGTTAAGATAAAAGACATCGAAGTAAGGGTTCGTGTGGTTAGTGGTAAAAATTTTGGGCTTCTTCGTTCGTGTGGTTAGTGGTAAAAATTTTGAGCTTCTTCGTTCGTGTGGTTCGTGGTTAATATATTTTTTTGGTACCAGGCACCGTTTTTTACACAGTACCTGCGTTTTTCAGTTTTTATTTACTTATTATTCAAAGCGGCTTGAAGGCGTGCGATTTCCGCTTTTTGTTCGGCGAGCTCTGCGTCTTTGTTAGCGATTTCCGCGTCTTTGTCAGCGAGCTTTGCTTTTTGGTTGACGATTTCTGCGTCCTTGTCAGCGGCCACACCCTGCCATTTTTCACGTTCTCTTATCTCGCCTCTCTCCTCTGCGGTGAGGATGTTGGAAACTTGATCCATCTCGTACATCCGGCGGCTTCGAAGCCGGGCGCGTTCGTTTTCGTCTTTGCTTATTTCCTGTAATAATGCTGCTGCCATTCCTATCTCCTCCTTGTTTTCAATTATATCATTGATACGGTTTCTTTGTACAGGAAAAGGAGTTTTTACCACGAACTCATACCTACGGTATGTACACGAACGGGAGCGAACTTGTTATCTCAAGTATTATCTGACTATCCTGATTATTTCTGCTTTCGGATATGAATTAAAATTTACCAGTAATCCTAATTTGAATCCGGTTACTGCAAGATAATTTAATAGCTGTGCTTTATGCTGGTTATTTAGAGTTATTACAGACTTTAATTCAATAATAATTTTTCCATAACATACAATATCTGCGAAATATTTACTTGATAAAGGAATGCCGTCATATAGTATTTCCAGTTCTTTTTGTTTTTCATACGGAATATTTTTACGTTTAAATTCTATTTCAAGAGCTTCCTGGTAAACAGATTCGAGAAAGCCTGTTCCTAACTTTTTATTGACCTCATATATACAACCATTTATTTTATAGCACTCTTCGTTAAATAAAATTTCTTTATGTTCGTGCATACCGTAGGTATGATTGTTCGTGCGGTTCGTGGTAAAAATATTAGATTTCTTATCACGGTCGTCCGACGGCGGAAGGATATCCGCGTCCATTGGTAAAATAGCCATATACATTCTCCTTCGGGCGGTTCTACCCGGGCAGCGTTCAAAAACACTGCCGTTTGAGTTTAGGTTTTCAATAATAAAAACCTCTGTATATATATGGCGCGGATATGTGTGGCGCTTGACTGAAAATGGAAAATTCTTGAAAAAATTTGGTGAAAAATGGTGCCAGACGCCATTTTCGCCTTTCTTGACACATTGCCTTAAAAAGCGATATAAAAAGGAAGGAGAAAATATGAGTTACATAGATAGTATTATTGCCAATATCGAAAAAAGAGATGCTGGCCAGCCTGAATTTATACAGGCAGCGAAAGAAGTTTTAGGATCACTGAAAATCATTGTTGATCAGGACAGCGTTTATGAGAAAGCTGGTCTTTTGGAAAGGCTTGTGGAGCCGGAACGCGCTGTTATTTTCAGGGTTCCTTGGTTAGATGACGCGGGCAGGGTGCAGGTTAACCGCGGTTTTCGCGTTCAATTCAATTCTGCAATCGGTCCGTATAAAGGCGGCTTGCGCTTTCATCCCTCTGTCAATTTAAGCATTATCAAATTCCTCGGTTTTGAGCAGATTTTTAAAAATTCACTTACAGGGCTTCCAATGGGCGGCGGCAAGGGCGGCAGCGATTTTGATCCCAAGGGAAAAAGCGAGAACGAAGTGATGCGTTTCTGCCAGTCTTTCATGACTGAGCTGTATCGGCACATCGGCGCGGATACGGATGTTCCCGCAGGAGACATCGGCGTAGGAGGCAGGGAAGTCGGCTATATGTACGGTCAGTACAAGCGCATCGTAAACAGATTTGAAGGCGTGCTAACAGGCAAGGGTATTGGCTGGGGCGGATCGCTCGCAAGAACCGAAGCTACGGGTTATGGTCTCATCTATATAATAGAAGAATATCTCAATAAAATTTCCGACAGCTTCAAAGGTAAAAAAGTTTCTATTTCCGGCAGCGGCAATGTGGCTATTTTTGCCGCTCAAAAAGTTATGTCATTAGGCGCGGCAGTCACTACCATGTCGGACAGCAACGGCTATATCTATCATAAAGAAGGCATCAATCTTGACACAATTAAAGACATCAAACTGATAAACAGGGAAAGGCTTTCAAAGTATACCGATACCCACAAAGACGCTGTTTATACTGATGTCAGCAAAGGCAGAGTGTGGGACATCGCCTGCGATATTGCCCTGCCGTGCGCCACCCAGAACGAACTTCTGCTTGAAGACGCCAAAACCCTTATCACAAGCGGATGCAAAATTGTAGGCGAAGGCGCGAACATGCCCACAACCATGGACGCCACCGAGTACCTCCTCAGCAAAGGCGCCGCGTTCTTCCCCGGCAAAGCAGCCAATGCCGGCGGCGTTGCTACATCCGGTCTTGAAATGAGCCAGAACTCAGCCCGCCTCTCATGGTCATTCGAAGAAGTAGACTCCAAACTTAAAAACATCATGGCAAACATCTTCCACAGCATTGACGATGCCGCCCGCGACTGCGGCAAACCCAACAACTTCGTAATCGGCGCCAATATCGCAGGGTTCAAGAAAGTAGCCAAGGCAATGCTGGATCAGGGAGTGGTTTAGCAAAGCAAAGTAGAATGCTTTCCGTATGAGGCAGATGCGTCAGGCGGGAAGCGGGATTGCAAAATGTTTGCTAAGAGCCTGCTACAGAGCCCTGACCACAAAAACTTGAATAATTAAAAACTGTTTCTTTTCTACCCAAGGCTCTAATAACGGGAATTTATTTAATAAATGTTTTTACTATCGGTTTTTATGGTCAGGTCTCTTCCGCATGGAACCGCAAAGATCATTTTGCAATCCCTCTTGCCGCCTGCCGCCTCTACCACGTACGTGTAGGGTGGTACTTTACATCACTAAACATAACGGGATAAAAAGCGGTGGATCATAAAACGTTATATTTACACACCTTTAAACCGTGCATTGATTTAATATAACAAAGTGCCAATCTCCGTGTCTATGCGCTGGGTGGCTGGCGGAAAAGTCCTAGCGGTGACATACGGCGCGGGTAAATTAACGCCGCTATATCAAATAAACGGTTTACGAGCTACCACAGCGCGTGAATAAACTCAAGCCGTTCGGAACCGCTATGGCTTTTACGCCAGACGCCCAGCGCATGGACAGAGAGCCTTGATTGTTTTGATATTTTAATTTTCTATTTTTGTTAGCGTTATCGGCGGCTCGAGGAGATCCTGGATGCCGTTTGTTCCCAGTCTGACGCGGGAGAGTATTCGTACGCCGGCGGCGTTTTCGATTTTGTAAACCATGCGGGAGCTGGATTCGGATGCGTCATCGGGGCGCATTTCGAGGAGATCGGTTCCTTCGACATTGAAAAATACATATCTGCCTTTGCGGATATTGCCGCCTTGGGTGATGGTGTATTCGCCTGTGCTGAAGAATTGGAGTCTTCCCCATGAGGAGTCGTAGAGAGCATCGGCGGCTTCCGTTACTTTCTGAGTTTCGTTGTTCGCTGCGGCTGCCGCGCCTGCGCGGCGGTATGAGCCGTCCCATGTTGTGCTGATTGTGATTTTGAGACGGACATCTTCCGTCACTCTGATTTTCAACCTGTCCATTGATTCAAGTTCAATATCAATGAAACGCAGCAATGTGCTGATCGAAATATTTTGGCTTCTTATATAGAGACCGTATCTTGTGGGTGTAGAAACCAGCCAGCTAAAAACCTGCTGAGCTTCGTCTCCGAAGAAAATTACTTCTTTTCCCGCGGGATCAAAGTATAGATACTGTTTGGTGTCAACTGTTCCGCGGGGGGAGACATAGTACCAAAGACCGTGAATAAAGTTTTCAAATACACCCGGAGAGCCGCCCAATAATTCCCGCAGGCGCCTTTGTTCAAGCTGAGAGCCGGGAATCCTTGTAACGGAGCTCTGCTCGTATTGCTGGCTTGCGGGGTTGAATGAATAAATTGTTTCGATTTGATCCAGCAGATTCGCTGATCTTGGATCGTGTCCGTAAGCTGCGATATCGTAGCTCCTGCCTCTTGAGATTCCCTGCTGATATGCCAGGGTGCGGCTTGCCTCACGGATAACGATGGAACCCGCTATCTGCAGTTCGGCGATTTTTCTGTAGTTTCTCTGTCCCGC
>Ga0209755_10005067_pt1 | contig 15205 bp, 19 predicted proteins | sample TergutCo191P1_FD_187301 | JGI IMG/M metagenome (GOLD analysis project Ga0209755, IMG submission 187301) | Cornitermes sp. P1 segment gut microbial communities from Petit-Saut dam, French Guiana - Co191P1 (SPAdes) (version 2) | ecosystem: Host-associated > Arthropoda: Insects > Digestive system... | reverse complement strand
GGGTCTTCTTCGCGCGAAAGAGCCTGCCTTTCTATCGAGAGCTGTAAAAGTTTACGCTCCAGTTTATCAAGCTCTGTGGGGCGGCTGTCCAGTTCCATTTTAAGGCGGCTCGCAGCTTCATCGACAAGGTCAATTGCCTTGTCAGGCAGAAAGCGGCTTGTGATGTAACGGCTCGACAAACTTGCCGCCGCCACAAGAGCCTCATCTTTAATGCGTACGCCGTGATGTACTTCGTAGCGTTCTTTAAGCCCGCGCAGAATTGCTATCGTGTCTTCTACGGAGGGCTCGGCAGTGTACACCTGCTGAAAGCGGCGTTCAAGAGCCGCATCTTTTTCGATATGCTTGCGATATTCATCCAGAGTGGTCGCGCCAATACAGCGAAGCTCTCCGCGGGCAAGCGCGGGCTTTAACAAATTGGAAGCGTCTGTCGCGCCTTCCGCCGCGCCTGCTCCCACAAGCGTATGAAGCTCATCAATAAAGAGGATGATCTTTCCATCCTCGGCTTGCACATCGTGAATAACTGCTTTTAACCGCTCCTCAAACTCGCCGCGAAATTTTGCGCCTGCGACAAGAGCGCCAAGATCGAGGGCAAGAAGTTTTTTCCCTTTCAGCCCTTCGGGCACATCGCCCGCAACAATACGCCGCGCGAGCCCCTCGACTATCGCTGTCTTTCCAACACCGGGCTCGCCGATTAACACAGGGTTATTCTTTGTGCGGCGTGAAAGCACCTGCATCGTCCTTCTGATTTCTTCGTCCCGCCCGATAACCGGGTCAAGTTTTTCCTGACGGGCAAGCGCCGTCAAATCGCGGCAATAGCGATCCAGCACCTGATATTTTTCTTCGGGGTTTTGATCGGTAACGCGAGCCTTGCCCCGTACCTGCTTAAGCGCGTTAAGAATTGCGTCCTTGCTAACGCCGGAATTTTTAAGAAGCGAAGCGGTCTTGCCTTCGCTTGACGCAAGCGCGATCAAAATGTGCTCGGTGCTTACGTACTCGTCTTTAAGCGCCGAAGCCTCAACCTCAGCCTTTGCCAGAACCTTGGATAAGGCAGGCGAGTAATAAACCTGCGCCGCCTCTCCGAAAACCTTCGGCGTATTTTTAACAAGCGCTTGCACATCGGATAAAAGACCAGATGCATCAACGCCTATCTGTTTGATAATCGGCGGAACAATCCCGTTGTCCTGCTGCAGAAGCACAAGCAGTAAATGCTCGCCTTCGATTTGGGAATGGTCGTTCTTCTGCCCGATGACCGCCGCTTCGTTAAGCGCTTCCTGAGCTTTTATAGTAAATTTATCAATATTCATATTGCATCCTATCAAAATAATAATAACTAAAATCCGACCGGGATTCAATGTAATACTAAGACAGGTTTATTTTACTTATGATTTCCGCGGCTATTTTCTCGGATTGTTTTCCTTCGGCTTCTATCACGATATCTGCCATCTGCGAATAAGCCGCCGCCCGCCTTTCGTGCAAAGCCCGGTGGGTCTCCTGAGGATTTTCGGTCTGCAAAAAAGGCGGCAATCCGCCGGGTGATCTAGCAATCCTTTCCCATGCGGAAGCAGCATCAATGCTGAGGTATATAACAACAGCGTTTAATTTTTTAATAATTGCGACTGCGTCTTGATTGTCGATCATTCCGCCGCCTGCCGCAACAATACGCAATTGTTCATCGCCGGAACTATTTGCCGCAGAGTTATCAGCCGCATTATCTGCCGTTGAGGCAAGCGACTCGACTGCCTCGGTCTCAGCTTTTTGAAAAATCTCCTTACCCTCAGTATAAAGCTGACGCGCGCTCTTTCCTGTTCGCTGCGTGATCAGTTCATCGAGGTCGGTAAACTCACACGAGCACAAAGACGCAAGCGCCTTGCCTGCTCTTGTCTTCCCTGAGTGCTTCGGACCTGTCAGGATGATATCCTTCATGGGTATTAAGCTACAGGAAAATTTGATAAAATACCACTATGCCGAACACATGGGTTTTAATCGCTTTAATTTTAATCTCTTCTCTGCCTGTAGCCGCAGCATACATTTGGTTTCGCGCAATTAAATATCAATTTTCTCCTGTCAGATTTTTATTCGCCCTGCTCGCGGGCGCATCAGCTTTTTTTCCTGCGCTTTTTATGCAGGACCTTTTAAATTTTAGGTTAGCAGCAGGAACAAGAAGCGAACTGTTTTATCAGGTTTTTGTCCGGGTCGCTTTAACTGAGGAATTAAGCCGCTTGTTAATGCTGCTCATTTTTTTCTGGATTAGCAGCAAAATCAAAACCGACGACGCTTTGAACCAGGCGCCTTCTTTTAACACTGTAAACAGGGGAACCGCAATCGGTCTTGTCGCAGGTCTCGGTTTTGCAATTCTGGAAAGCGCAAGATACGCAGCGGAAGGCATGGACATAAGCGTAGTGCTGCTTCGCTTTTTCACAGCTGCCCTTCACGGCGCATGCGGTTCACGCATCGGAGCCGCGGCGGTGTTAATCCGCACAAACCCCGGTCTTGCCATCCTTCGCATTATCACCGCAACTGCCATTCACGGCGTCTACAACTTTTTAGTTTCCATCCCCGGCATTCCTTCCTTTGGCGCGATCCTAATCGCTCTCTCCGCTCTCGCGACCGCAATCATGACCATCCGCGGCTCAAGCTCCGACCCGGCTATTGACAAAGACCCGGAAAATACATAATCTTTTAAAATACGACGCAAGGTAGAGCAGTTGGCAGCTCGTCGGGCTCATAACCCGGAGGTCGCAGGTTCGAGTCCTGTCCTTGCTAAATAGTCATCATTAACAAACTATAAAATTACAGCTAATTAGTTAATATTTTTTTCTACTTACGGGACTCGAAACGAAGCTGCGACCTTGAGAAGCCGAAAGGCTTCAAGAGGGAAACTGGCATGGATGCCAGTTTAGCAGCGGAGACGGCCTGTAAGGAGTAAACAGGATGTTTACGACTGAAAGGCGAGTCCTGTCCTTGCTATAATAAAAATCTATATAATATGATTTATTATCTTTTCTTTTTTAGTGGTTTACTTTTCTGCTTAAGATAGCATATTTGAATATCTTCAACAGTCTGATTAACAGCTTTAACAATATCAAAACTCCAATTCTTAAGAGCAGATGATAATTCTGAAGATGAGGCGCTTTCTGGTTTAAAAAGCTCATAAGGTTCAATATCTAAGGCAGAGGCGAATTTAACAAGAGTTACCGGAGAAATCCATTTTCTGCCATTTTCAACATCACTAAGAAAAGGGACAGATATATCAAGTCTTTCAGCCAATTCAGCCTGCGAAAATTTTCGATAGTTTCGGTAACGTTTTAAATTTGAACCAAAAATATCTCGTATTTCGGCTTCGTTCATATCTTTGCCCCTAATTCTGATAGTTAGGCAATTATTATCCTATTGGGCTTGCAATTATAGCAAATAGCTATTAAAATTATATCTATCTTTCTAAAAGAAAGAGTATCTAATACATTAAATTATTAAAGGAGTTTTATTATGAAAAAAATGCTTTTTATCTTCATTCTCGTGATTATGTCTGCTATTGTATTTCTATCTTGTGCTTCAGGTTCTGTAAAGGGAAAAATATCAACTATCAAAACATTAAGCGGAGATTCGTTTGAAGCCATTGTATTATTGGATAATATTTGGGAAAGTGCGAAAATTGCACGTTCAAATGATAACAATTATATACTATATGTTGATATAATGACCAATGGCTCTGCTCGTCCTGGAAGTGTAATTATTTACATTGACGGAAACAGATTTAATATAGCTAATCCAACAGACTGGAATTTAGATGATGTTTCTGTCAGTCAATATGGAACTGCTTACTATTGGAGTACATATAAACCTTTAGGAAATTCAATAATTGAAGCCATAAAAAATGCAAATAATATATCCATTAGAGCAGTAGGCGGAAATGCTTTCATGGCGAAAGATGAAGGTGTAGATATTTCAAAAATACTTCCTGAGTTAAAAGGATTTGTTAATAAAAATTCAAAGTAGCCGGAAAAAAGAATACTAAAAAATAGTAATGCAGGCGTAAAGTGAGGTCTGTTGAGGTACAAGACGAATATTCACAGTTTTCTTAAAGAGTTTGTAATTTACCATATTGCGTAAATAAGAAAACTTAAATTCCTTTTTCTGTTAAAACTGGGCAACCCGATAAATAGATATTTTTAAAAGCCTAAATTTCTTCTAATCTCTTTTTCATATTTGCCATATATCAGCATTATAATCCAAATATGCAAGACTATGGCAAATCTTTTAATATAATTACATTTAAATCTAAAGTGAATTGAGGCTATGGATAGATCGATTAATCTAATGGTGTATGAGCTTTATGGGTTAACGAAAGAAGAAGGGAAAGTGGTGGAGGGGTGAGCTAAACTTCATTACATATTTTCATCAATTTTCATGCATATTTTTAATTATCAGAAATTGGATGTTCGTTATGATATTTTAAACGCACGAACGCTTTAAAAAGAGGGTTTTCAAATCTATATCTTGTTCTTGATTTAGCAACAACAATTTTTTTTAGAACGGAACCTCTTTCTGAAGAGCAGAACTTACCAAGATGATATTGAAACGCTTGAACCGATTTATCATATCCCATTTTTTCTTTGAGATAATTCTCCACATCGGTTGCTCTAAATGTACTATGCTCATCAGCTTTAACCATTGCACAAGCAATTAGTACATCTTTAAATAAAGTTCCTTCTTTGGTTGATAGAATAGCTTTCTTATAGAGATTTTTTATTGATTCATTAACATTTTCTATAGCATCTTCCATTGCTTTATTAAAATATTTAACATTAATTATATTATCATTATTTTCTATAGCTTCTAATGTAGAATATTTGCCCAGTAAATGTGTATAATGCGGAAAACCTGATGAATATTCAACTATCTTATTCATTGGTTTTTCCTTTATTGTCATCCCAAGGGATTCTGTTGCAAAACTAACAATTTCTGATAATTCCACATCTGTCATCACTCCTAGAAAAATCTGGCGAATGCATCTTTCTATTGACTGATGTTCTCCAATTAAATCAATTACCGACGAACCTATTCCAACAATTAGTATGGTCACATTTCGTATATTGTCTGACAAGAATTTAATAATATTAGCGAATGAATTGATTATTGTTTTTTCACTAATTTGATCGAATTCATCAAAAATTAATAAGATATTACCATCAACTTTCGCCAATAATTCTAAATAAGCAGTTATGTCATCAATATTCAATTGTTTATTCTGGTCTATCAAATCAGAAATTGTTACGAGTATTTTTGATGTTTCATTTGAGTTATCATTACTTTGAAATCCTATTTTTTGCTGATATTGATAACCAATAGGTATTCTTTTAAAAATATACTTCCATAATCCATCAAGTGTACTTTCGTGATTACAAGTTATTTTAGCAGTAATTGCTCCGACATAACGCATTTCTATTATATTCGCCAAAGATGTCTTTCCTACTCCTCGTTCTCCAAAAATCACCATGTGCTGCCCTTTTTCAATAACGGCTTCATTAATTTTTTTTAATTGTTCTATTCTCCCTTTAAAAATATTTTCTGATTTTATTGGTGCAGATGGTGAATACAATTCATGAACTTTTATAATTTTATCATCTCTTGTCATATTTATAATTCCTTCTTCATTGTAAAATTATATTTCCGTCCTCAACATCGTCTCTCTTAAAATAGAGTTCATCCGTGTTTGATATCCCTTCCCTGCACTCTGTAAGCATTCAATTATATCAGCATCAAGGCGGACATTAACAATCTTTTTAATATGTCGGTAATTTGCCATATTCCTATAATGAGAAGGCTTCATCTGTGCCAGTTGCTCGTTGATCAACTCAGGACAATCTGAAAAATCGGTGTTTTTGAATGCCTTAATTTCTGCCGCCATTCGTGCTTTTTCTGTAGTGGTCATAATATTCACCTTTCAATAATTTTTTCCAGAAATATACCTATTTAATGTTATAGGAAAAAGGAGAAGTTGATTTTTTATCTTGAATACTCTTTAACTGAGATTCGCGTCGGCGTGTTATTCCATCTTGCAAAAGTGAGTTATACATCTTAGAAAACTGTTGGTGTTCGTTATAAAAAGACGAAGTTTCTATATTTTGACATTCCTGTAAGACTTTGTTAACAGAATCCACAACATTTTTCATATAAAACTCCTTGTTTGAACAAAAATATTTAACTGATTTTTACTTACATAGTCAACAACTAATCTATGATATGCACGTAAATATCTTGACAATGTAACATCCTTTCCGAAGTCATCAATTCTCAACCCTAATTTTTCCAAAGTCTCAATATTTAATGGTCTTGAATGAGCTTTCCATCTACGATTGTTACTTAGGTTATCGGCTATTTCTTCTGCTTTTTTTATTTTTTCATCTTCCGTAACCGTATTGCCATTTTTATGAACTGTCCATGTTTTAAATTTATATTCCACGAGCCAATTTTTTAATAAATCAATTGTAAGTTCCTTTGCCTGTTCATAAGCTCTAAGTTCTGCCAAATCAAAATCTTTAAGAATAATAAATTCTGCTTGTGTCATAGTCCCATTTTGAGCCTTTTGAATAAGCTCATTTATTTTATCCAAATACCCCAAGGCAGGTACCCATTTGTTTTCCTTACTTAATACTTGCGGGTCTATTGGTCCAAGAACGCTGTAATAATCCATATAGATTTTATCCCCACTCATACAGAATATAGTTCCTGCGCTAAAAGCTCTATCGGGGATGATAAAATTTATTTCTTTATAATGCTGGCGTATTATATGGACATGACGCTCGACAGCCGTAGCACTTCCACCATCAGTAGTAAGAATAATAAAAAGTTTGGTATATTTCTTATTTTCTCTAAGTTGTTCAACAACTTGTAAGAATGCGCCTTCATTACCATCAAAAATTTGACCGTAATAAGTCAAAACATCAGCTTCCAAATGACTTTCCAATTCTTCTAGTTTCTTACTGAGTAGTGACTTTATTGTATCATTTATAGGATATTCCATCATTCTCCCCATACACAAATTATAACACTAAAATCTTATATATGGTTAAAGATATAAAGGAAATTTGATAAATAATCTACCGTGTTATAAAGTAATGAATTAAATATAGTTATATCGCAGTACTTAAATATATTATCACACCATCCGCAACATAACCTTTTTTCAAAATAAAGTACATCAGTGCCTGAACCTCAACCGTCTTTTTAAGGGTTTATAATTTGTTCTGTTCCAATATTAAGAAGGTTTCATTTATGGATAACTAGTAATGAAAAAGCAACAATATAGTGACATAATATAACTATAAAGTAATTTTATATAATGAATTTAAATTATTATCTATCTTTTTATTGATATATTACAATATATAGATTATAATATTCAAAAGGATACAAGACATGGGAATGGCAGAAAAGATTCGTATTCTATTAATTAAACGGGGGAATATATCAGAAGCAGAACTTGCCAGACGACTAGGTATGAGTACAACGAACCTATATAATCGCTTAAAACGTGACAATTTTACAGAAAGAGACTTAAAACGGATTGCCGAGGTTCTGAACTGTACCTTCAAAGCTGGATTTACCCTAAATGATACTGGGGAGGAGATGTAGCCCGGAAATGGCAGTACGAGGCTTAAATGGACAAAAACTAAGGGTAATAGTGCAATTTGTCGATAAATGTTATACAATGTTACGGAGTGTCATGCAGTGTTATAAAATGGTTGTCAACGTACACAAATGATAGTATATTGTTGGTAATTATTTAAAAAACGATTTTTTGGAAGTATACAGTAAAAAGAGGTTTTTCCAGAGGGGGATATGGGAAGACTTTGGCACCTTGAAGCATCTGCGGGTGGGCAAATTTATAATAATCCCTCGCTAGAAATGTTAGGGGGAAAGATGACGGATACCACTTTAATCAACGCAAAAAAGAAACTAGAAGAATCTCCAAACCTCACAGATAAAGAATATAGAAATAAAATGTCTCATCTTAACGATGAGGATATTATTGACAATTTAAAGTTTGATGAATTGGACTACGATATTTTAGATCATGTTGTTTATAATTAAATTTTAATTATAAAGCTAAAAAATAACAAACAAGGGATTCGTCTGTGCTAAAAGAAACTGAGGATAAATTCAAAGACAGGTTATTAAAAGATATAAAAAGGCTATGCGAAGTTAGCGATAATTTGTATTTAGATACTAATAATTTTAATCTTGTTTTTGATCATTACAGGCGTTATAGAATAGCCATACACAATCGTATAGAACAGGGCAACGAGGAGAAAAAAGATCAAATTAGAATGGACAGACATAAAATTGCCGCAGCGTTTTTCTGCGCTATAATGAAGGCAAATCCTATAGGAAGAAAACCTGACGCTCAAAAGTTCCTTGAAAGAACCATAAATATCCAGCTAGCTCTGTTGTTCAGTACTGTTTTTATAATAAATTTGTTTAATGTATCTGATTCAAAAAACACCGATATTGACAAGAAGATATATAGCAGAATATTTAAATTGCCAAAATGTAAACAAAGTGAATCAAAAAACTATATTACTAATCTGATCATGCTTATTGAGGATGTTCAAATACAAAATTTTGACATAGATTCCGAGTCGTTTCAACCTAGTCTACTATTTGTTATTTCGCATCTTTTCTTTGTATTGGACGCTTATTCTTATCAGGAAAATAAGTGCATTACATTCGAAAACGAATCAAACAAATAATTCCAAAACCTACACGTATTATCATTAACTTTCATGCGCCATTGTAATAATGTATATATAAAAATATTCCATAAGTGATTGATACTGAAAGAATATTAAGAGATATTACAGGATGGTCTATATCACCATCAGAGCAATGGATTTCTAGAAAGAATAAGATACCAACTATATTAGAACATAGATTTGCATCCTTAATAGATACTGGGAGCAATGGTTTAGGTATAGACAGTATTTCTAAGTTAAAACTTTACGTACTTCTCCATAAATAACCTCTTGATAAGAGCTATACAATTTTATAGCGTATACAAAGAGGAGCTATAATCAAAATGAAAAAAGCAAAAGATTTCATATTCTCATCTATCGGATTAATTGGATGGGTATTTTTAATTTTAAAAATATTTAAGTTTATAGAATGGAATTGGATATTAATTTTAATTCCTTTTATTTTGGTTGGATTTATACAGGTAATAATATCTGATACAGTGTTAGGATTTATAATTGTGGAAAAAATCAAACGCTCTGTTTCTGGCATTGAAAATGAGTAATTTTTATACCTCCCTTACAACCGGCAAGGCAATGAAATTATTGTATTTTGTAACTGTTTAGCGTCATATCTATATACTTAATTATTATAGATAAAAGGCTCTTTCTTTTTTTTGATCTCTTTTATACAATATAAGTATGAAAGAAAAAAAACATGAAGAATTTACCTGGGAGAATTTAGGCGACATTAAAGAAGGACGCAAAGAGTTGGGCGAAGAAATGCCTGTACTGGTTTATCGTCTAATGCAGTATACAATGCTTGATGTGCTTAGTAAGGCTTTAGGTCTTGAAAAAGCAAATGAGTATTTTCGCGAAGCAGGGTTTTTGGCTGGTTCTGAGTATGCAAAAAATACGTTGAATTTAAAAGCTGAATTTAATGCATTTACAGCAGAACTGCAAAAATCACTAAAAGATTTAAAAATTGGCATTCTGCGATTAGAGGTATTCAACTCTGAAACCGGCAGCTTTGTACTTTCCGTAGATCAGGACTTAGATTGCAGCGGACTTCCTATAACGCATGAAAATGTCTGCGTTTATGATGAAGGATTTATCGCGGGGGTTCTTGAAGCATATACAGGAAAAAAATATGATGTTCGCGAAGTGGACTGCTGGGCAAGCGGCGCTAGAATTTGCCGTTTCCGCGGAAAAGTAGTCGAATAGAAAATTAACAAAAGCAGATGAACTACAAAAACACAGCCCTGACAGAAAAGAAAATCATCAGTCCGCCAATAATTAACTTAGCTCCTGTTCCTAATATAAAAGCTAAAAAAGCGCCGAATGCTGCAAACAACGCTTTTTCATTTCGGGCTGTGATGTTAATAGTTTCAGGTTCCGGATTGTCAGGATTTTCTTTTCTAATGCGTATGGCTTCGGTTTTACTGTGAATCAGTTCGCCTACGAATGCGCCGAAAAATGGTCCTGCCAATAATCCTATCGGCGCGAAAAACATTCCGACTAGTAAACCTATAACCGAGCCGATAACTGCTTTCTTTGAGCCGCCGAATTTTTTTGTCATTATTGCCGGCAGAAAGTTATCTGCTACCATTACAATAATAGTAATTCCTGCCCATATAATTAAAAAAGTATAACTAAAGTCTGCTTTCCCGCTCCATTTAAGAAGCCATAAACCCAAATAACCAATTGGAGGACCCGGCACTGCCGGAATAATTGAACCAATAAGCCCCGCTAAAAGAAAAATAAAAGCCAATATTATAAGCGCTATTTCCATTAAACTTTCTCTTTGCTGTCGTTATGCGCAACAGGATTAGATTTCCTGCTTTTAAAAATCCAGCTTATTGCGCATCCGGTAATTAATGGAAAAGTTACAATTATCAATTTATTATATTCAAACGCATCGGCAAACTTAAAATGCAAGACAGACCATACCGCTCTTGTTGTTCCGCAGCCTATACAATGTTTATCAAATATTATTCTGGACAAACATATAGGATACGAGTCGCCAAGATATTCTTTTGGTAATAAAAAGAAAACCGTTCCAAGAAAAAGTAAAATAAAAGTTTTAATTAAAAAAGTCCTTGCTGTTATATTTTCCAATAACAGCAAAGGTTTTTTACTGGTAAACATCTTGTTTAATTACATTCCCGTTTACATCAGTAAATCTTCCGCAGATGATCATAATTAAGTCAATGATGTACCAAATACCGCAGCCGCCGCATGTAAGTAATTTTAAGACTCCTGTTCCGATTTTTCCGACAAAAAACCGATCTACGCCAAACGTACCCAGAAAAATCGAAAGCAGCAGCAGCACAAGCCATTTTGAACTAATATCTATTTTTGAGGCATGAGATTTTTGTCTTACGCCGCACTTGGGGCAAATTTCCGCTTCTTTTTTAATTATCGCTCCGCATGAAAAACAAAAAACATCGTCATTGGATTTTTGCTGAAAATCACTCATTTCTTTCTCCTTTATTTAGACATCAGTGTGTGCATTTTTTCACCTAACGCAACGGCTTCATCATGGGTCGGTGTCGATGTCTGAATAAACACGCCCTTCCGTCCAAAGAAATCTATCAATTTTTTAGAATATGCCGCTAAATCATCAACACCGCTTAAACCATCGTCCTGGGCGCCTACGCCCAAATGATCCCAGTAAAAATGCCGCAGACACAGCGGGGTCTTTCCGGAAACAGCGTCACGCACTTTTTCCCAGTTCTGTACCTGCGGAATTGTAAAGTCCAAGCCCTTAAGCCCCGGAATTTCCATCATAGCTTCGGCTACATTTGAAACATCACCGCAAGAATGTACGACAATACCGCCGAACTCTTTTGCAATCATCGCGTTGTATTTTAAGCCGAACTCGCGATAAAGGTTAGGTGAAAGAAGCGCCGCTGTATCATCGCTTACGCGGATACCCATTTCTTTTGGAACATACCAAAACTCATGGCTTACGCCGTAAAGATTTGTTATGCGCTTAAACATTTCTTTTACATAGCCGATTGTCGCCTCGGTTATTTTTTCCATGAGCACGTGTACCTCGTCAGGATAAACTAGCGTAGCCTCAATAAAACCTGTGTACTCCCAAATAAGCGAAGCTGTTACAAGCGGCGAAGGCACGTTTACGACCCTCAGCGGAATTTTCGACTTTGCTTGAAGCGCCTCGACATGTTTCCATGCCTGCTCAAAATAAGGATTATTTACAGGGTCGGGCACTTTCAATTTATGAACATCGTCAACGTTTTCTTCACGGATAAGACACTCAACCCAGGGGTCGGCTTCGTCGTTGGGCTTGCACTCGCAGCCGAATGCACCCGCAATAATATTGATGCCCTGATTAGGTTTGATGTTGGGGAAGCCGTAGTCATACACACCCTCGCGCTTTTTGGCATGGTCTTCCGCCCACGCAATTTCTGCGTCGGGGTTATTGTAGAATTCCTTTGTTCCCATGTGCATATGACCAACCTCAACGATATACGGCACTTCATTTAAATCTTCCATGCGCCAGTTGGCTTCGATTAGTTTCTTTTTGGTATCGATGGTGAGTATTTCAGGCATATTATTCTCCTACATTAAATTATCCAGTATTGTAACATAAAAAAGCGTATCAGTCACCTTTCACCCCAACCGCTCTGCCTTTGTCAAAATCTCCTTCAATCTTTTGCCCTCACTCTGCGACAATCCTGCGCGCGCGATAACATCATGCAAAAAACGCACAGGATCTTCGCGTTTTGGATAGGCAAGAGAATCCACAAGCGCGCGGATTTCTTCCTGATTCATGGCTGTCCATTCGCCTTTGACAGGACGCTGCTGCTCCAGCGCAAGGAATAACTCGTAGGCATAAATCTGTACGGCGTGGGAAAGGTTGAGGGAAGGCTGAGCGTCACAGACCGGGATATGGGAGGCAAAATTGCAAAGCTCAAGCTCTGCGTCCTCAAGCCCGGTACGCTCGTTTCCAAAGACAAGGGCGACAGACCCCTCAGCCGCTCCTTCACCATTTGAACGATCGGCAAGCCAGGCGGCAAGGTCGCGCGGGGTCATGGAGACACTTTTTCGGTCTGCGCCTCGGCGGCGGGTAGTGCCCACAACAATCGAGCAATCTGCGACAGCGGCGGACAAATTGTCAAAAATTCGGGCATTTTCCCAAATATCCCAGGAATTAACCGCAAAATTGTGAATTTTCTCCAAAAGAAGGGGCGCCGGAGCGACTAATCTAAGCTGGGAAAGCCCCATATTCTTCATAACCCGGCATACAGCCCCCACATTGCCGCCTTCCGACGCCCGGCTAAGGATTATCTTTGTATCTTGTAAAAACATTTCGAATTATATCATGCCCACAAAATGCTAAAAGTAAAAATTTTAGCTTTTTTAAAACAATAAATAAAAGCCCTAGAGAAGTTGACAAAAAAAGATAAAATTTTTATAATTAAAGGGTAGTATTCTCTTTACATTTTGCGAAGGGGATAAATTCGAAAGGAAGTGACATGGCAAACAATGATATTGTCGCCGGGTTTGATGACGAGAAAGATGATAGTCTCAAAATAAAACTCGATAAGGTCGACGAGGCGCCAAGATGTCTGCTACTTACATTGACTGGATACATTGATACATATAACTCTAATTTCTTTCAGAAACGGGTTCAGAAAGCCATAGAAGGCGGCTTTGTAAGATTAATATTCCAGTGCGGCAGCTTAAATTATGTATCATCAACAGGTATCGGATCCTTTACCACCTTTTTAAAGGCGGTAAAACCACAGGGCGGAGACCTTGTTTTACTCGATATTCAACCCAAAGTTTATGAGGTTTTCCAGCTTCTTGGATTCTCTCAATTCTTTAATATCAGGGAAAGCCTGGATGAATCGATCCACTTTTTCAACACAGATCAGACGCGCGACAAGCCGTCGATCTTCCCAAAAGTAGTTTCCTGCCCAATTTGCTATAAAAAGCTGAAAGCTGTTAAACCCGGTCGTTTTAGGTGTTCGGAATGCAAGAGTATCCTTGCTATAGACGACGCCGGTCAAGTTTTACTTGGCTAGTCAAAATAATTGTGGAAAACTTGTGTACTCATCATTAATACTCCATACGGTGTATTAAAATTAATACAATCGTACATTTTCCCTTTTTTTTACAAATAACAGAACGACCTAATTCCTTATGCGGCAAGGAATTAGACAATTTAAATACTAGACTTATTAATGAATTATATCGAAATACAAATAAACGTTAATTTTATACCCTGTGGAAAACTAGTTAATAATGCGTCCTGGAGCCGTTTTTGAGCTTTTTAATAATTATTCAGTTCCTATTGAATATCTATGAATATCTTGCTATTCTCTACCGTATACAAGCAATATTTGTAGTTTGTCGACTGACTGCTTAAAGCGGTCTTTCATGGTACTAACAAGGAGTATTTAGAAAATGAGCACAGACATCAGCAAAATGCGCAACATCGGAATTAGCGCGCACATCGATTCAGGGAAGACTACCCTGTCCGAACGCATTTTGTTCTACAGTAAAAAAATCCACGCTATTCACGAAGTCCGCGGAAAAGACGGCGTTGGCGCAACCATGGATCATATGGAACTTGAAAGAGAACGCGGCATTACAATTCAATCCGCCGCGACTCAAGTTACATGGAAGGAACACACTGTCAATGTTATCGACACACCGGGGCACGTTGACTTTACTATCGAAGTTGAAAGATCGCTGCGTGTTTTGGACGGCGCTATTTTAGTGCTTTGCGCAGTAGGCGGAGTTCAATCGCAGTCAATTACTGTTGACCGTCAGCTTAAACGCTATCATGTTCCGCGCATCGCCTTTGTAAATAAATGCGACCGCACAGGCGCCAATCCTTTTAAGGTGCGTATGCAGCTTAAAGAAAAACTTGGTCTTAATGCGGTGATGATTCAAATCCCTATCGGGCTTGAAGATAAACTCGAAGGCGTTGTCGATCTTATTCAAATGAAGGCAGTCTACTTTGACGGACCGCAGGGTGAGGACATTCGTCTTGCAGAAATTCCTGCGCACTTAAAAGCAGATGCCGAAAAATACCGAGAGGAACTACTCGATGAAATTTCGATGTTCTCCGACGAGCTTGCAGAAAAAATTCTTGATGGCGGCGAAATCCCCGAAGATATGATTCACGCCGCTATCCGCAAAGGAACTCTCGCAGAGCAATTTGTTCCTGTCATGCTTGGTTCCGCTTATAAATTTAAAGGAATACAGCCGCTTTTGGACGGCGTAATGCATTATCTTCCAAACCCGACAGAAGTAAAAAACTTCGCTCTGGATTTGGACAAGAACGAAGAACAGGTAGAACTCGACAGCGGAGAAAAAAATCCAACTGTCGCTCTTGGCTTTAAATTGGAAGACGGTCAATATGGTCAGCTTACTTATGTGCGTATTTATCAAGGGAAATTAAAAAAAGGCGACGAGCTTCAGAATACCCGCGCGCG
>Ga0209755_10005066_pt1 | contig 15206 bp, 19 predicted proteins | sample TergutCo191P1_FD_187301 | JGI IMG/M metagenome (GOLD analysis project Ga0209755, IMG submission 187301) | Cornitermes sp. P1 segment gut microbial communities from Petit-Saut dam, French Guiana - Co191P1 (SPAdes) (version 2) | ecosystem: Host-associated > Arthropoda: Insects > Digestive system... | reverse complement strand
TCCCTGATTTGCCGGACAGGAATTCACCGGCATTTTTTGACCTGCCGCCGAGAATCCAGTTATGCTTGCTGTCGCTTTCAACTTGCTTTTGCTGTTTAAAATCATTAAGAATTGATATGGCGTAAGCATCAATTTCCGTTTTATTGTAATCGGTATAGATGCCGCTTATATAATCCGATGGCGCTTTTTTATATCTGTCGGCTATTAAAGCGGCCCGCAAAAACATATCGCGGTTAAGTTTCTTTATATCCGATATATCATTGCCCATAGCCCATTTGGTTATGAAGGCCATAGTATCGTCAGGAAGAAAAAAACCTAATTGCAAATCCAGAGTGCGTATTTTTATATCAATGGAATTTTGCTCACTGATAGACAATTTATTTTTGTTTTCTTCATAGTAGCCGGTTATTTCCACCAACTCTTTTTTCTTGTCGGATATGACAAAATCAATATTCATAAGGGAGGCAATGTTATCAAAAGTGGGGATATTAAAAACCAGTTTGCAAAGCGATTCCTGGTAATTCCTTATTTTGATAATCCAGTCATAGTCAATTTCGTCACTCTTTTTATCATCATCTTCTTCAGGGACAATATTTGATATATTCCCGCATTGCTCAATTTGGGTAGCATTGGGGCATCGCAAATTACAAATAATGTTTTGCCCGTTAAAGGGGACGGCTACCCAATGGAATAGCGCCCCTTTTATTTTTTCAAGCGGGTTATAGCCGACATAAAGCGCCTCATCGACTAATGTCTTTGAATCCTTTAGTTCCTCTTTGAGTAATTCTTTAATCAGTAGTTTGAGGCGCTCCTGTTTCATCTGCTCTCCGATGCGCTTACGTTTTCCGCCGGCATGGATATTTCATGCACACGCAGCCCTTCGAATTCTTCAGGGGACAGAGTTTGTTCCTGCCATGAAGCCCACTGCCTGTCATTTTCATCGCCGTATTCAGTGGCAACAAGGTTATAGGCATAAGTAGCCCATGATTTTGCCTCAATGGGAACATCACCCTCCATGCCGATCATTGAACGAAGCAGTATTTTTTCAAATGCGGCAATATCAGTTATTTTGCGAACACCACGTGTATAAATCGCGGAGAAAATTTCCGCAAAGAAAGTAGGGTAGTCACTATCACCGGACAATGGAGGGTCATAGGTTCCATTCAGTCTGTCCAGGCGGCCTCCCTGAATAAGTTCAAGAAAGAAGTAATCTTTTTCTTTTAACGTGACAACGGGGGAAAGGCCCTGAAGCATCGCGCCGATGATCATTCTGGTAACAGTGCCTTTAGCCCCTTCAATATCTATTTCCTCTTTTTCTTTTATATCCTTCGGCAAACCTATTGATATTGTTTCATCATCAAAAAAAGAAATGATTTCAAGGCCGTTGCCGCCATGACGGATGCCCTGCCCAAAATCAAGTGCCGCCGCTAAACGTCCGGTAACCTGAATCTTTTTAGGCTGTGTTACGGGAGTGACTCCATTGGTTATTTGCAGGAAACTTCCCGTAATGCCAAGCGGAAACGCGGGGACGATGCTGTCCATATCCAGATCGGTTCCTTCATCCGGCAAATAAAGCAGTTCCCCTACGTCAACGGATTCAAATTCAATTATTGCCGTTTCGTCTGCCGGAATTGCGAGAATTTCAGGGAGGGACGCTTGCAGGGCATTGGCGGCAACAAAGAGTTTATAATTGCCAGGCGCTATCTGCACTTCTGCCGCAGTGCCGTTGAGGAACTCAATTTGAATTCTTGCTCTGCGCCCACCCGCATAACTTCCCTTCAATCTGCCGGTTCGGGAATCAACGGTAAACTGAACGCCCTCAAAATTAGCGTTATTAAGCGCGGCCACCGCCTCATTTACCGTCAGCCGATTAAGGCTATTTGCCCCCACAAAATTAACCGTTCGTGTTTGAGGGGATTCTGAGTCAACCTTAATAGTCAGGGGGGCTGTATTCCCCAGGGTCTGAATATTAGCCGTATTTGCAAAACCAAGGAATCTTTCCGGTGTCGGGATTGTACCGTCTGGATTATGCCGCTGGAACCTGATTCCTTCTGTTGCAAATCTTTGTTTTCTATTGATAACTGCCATAAAGTTATCCTCCTGTAAAAGTTATACAATCCCGCTAACGGGAATAAAATAAATGCGTTCCATGAAATATGAATTATCTATTGTGTCAGGCGTGATATGTCCAAATCCATTTTTATATAATTTAATAAATCCGCCTTTTGCGGACGAAATATATCCGTGCAAGAGTTGATCCAATTCATTTAGAACATACTCTTTTAATTCATCAAACCGGCCCTTTTGATGATAAACAATGATGCGGTATTGAATCGTATTATCCTTAATGCCTGTTTCCGGCTTAACCACGACATAAGGAGGAGTAGGGGCGACATCGGTATCGCTGAATAATACCACATCTTTTATAGAGCCTTTTTTTATGTTTTCGATGATGATATTTTCAGCCCCCATATATTTTCCTTAAGCCTTCTAAAAACTCTGGAGCAAAATTTCGGACGATTGGCTCAATTACAGCGTGACTTCGATTATTAGCCAATTCAAGATAAACGCCGTAACTCATGGTATGATGCAGGTTAAAGTAGACACTGCCGTCTTTTGATATTCCGGCATCAGCAAAGACGGAACGTGCTGCCCGAAATGACCTGTTAATCCACGGCATTCCCATTACTGTAACAGCGGAGGCATTTTGATGCTTGTCTGCAAACTTTCTCGCCTTGTTCTTTTTTTCATCAGTGTCTTGAACCGATCTGTTTCCGGGAATATGGGGGGAAGCATACTGTCTTTGCCGAAAAACATTTAATGATTTTCTGGCCATTTCTAAAGACAACTGTTCTGCATTTTTTAAGCGTTCTTCAAAAATAGTGTTCACTCCTTTGATTACTTTATCAACCCCATCAACCGCCATTACTACTTCCTTTCAATCTTTTCTTGTTCAAGGTTATCCAGGTAACAGAAAATATTGCATATCTGACTCATAACCCCTAGCGCTTCCTGCTTGCTCATTGAAATCACATTGCCGTTAATATAAATTGAAATAGGAACGCCTTTTATTTTCTGTACGTCCTTTTCCGATTCTTCTCCTGGCCTTGGTGGTAATAGCCCGTCTTTATATGCCATGTTATATCCTTGTTACCTGTCCACGGCAGGATTCAACTTTAAGAAGCATACGCGCGTTGCAGTTAGGCGGGGCATCAGCGCCCTGTGGCAGCATAAACCCAATGCGTAATTTATTTCCGGTAGGGATTATAATCGGGACATTTGCCGCTCCATCATTTGCCATGATTGTTGAATCAAAATCAAAAATCATTGCGTCCAAACGGTTCATGTTCGGTGCATTAGTCGCTCTCACTGTGCCCATTATGGCATCCCCCAAAGTGGACGCAAAAATCATAGTTCTGCCGTCCCCTTCGTCTGATTCCTGCCAGCGGAATTCAAAAATACCTTTTATCATAAGATATGATTCGGATGGGGATTGCAGAAGATGACTATGCAAAGTTCCGTCTGAGTTTAATACCACGGGCAGCATGAAATTGCTCAATGAGGCGATATTTCCGGTAGTGCTTCCACCCATTGCGGAAATAATAATGCGGTACTGGGCAGCATCTTCGAGTTCTATTCCGGTATCAACTGCTATATCGGGTGAAAACGAATCATTTAGCAAAAATTCAGAATTGATATACGGCGTTGCCCAGACGCCCGTTAATAGATCAGCCTCAAAAGCGAGCGTTTCCTTTTTTCCGCCAGGCAGTTCAAGTGACGGCCTATCAAGAGAATTAAGGTTTAGGTGTATCTGTGTGCTTCCTATTTCTACCTGCTCAACAGTGCCGTCATTATAGGAGCCCAGTTTTGCTAAAATATGCTGCCTTCCGTCTGCTCTTGTGCCGAATATCCCATTTCCGTTGGCAAAGGCAAAATCGCTTTTGATGATTTGTGTATCTTCGCTTACTCTTTTAATAAAATCATTCCCGTTTCCAGGTTCTCCAGAATTATTACCATTCCCATTATCACCGTTGCAACCTTCCGCCCAGGCGCATTCAGAAATTAAATTATTACAGTCACCCTGGGCAAACGAAAATCTTCTTTCAGCAACTAATACCGCTTTTTTATCCGCTTTGCCTCTTTGTATTGCATAATCAACGGCTTCATTTCTGGAAGGAAAAATAGCAATAATTGAAGCACCGGCAAGAAGTGATAGACGGCTTACCCATGCTTCACTTTCAATTCCGGCCTGCCATACAAAGAACATACTTCCAGAATCATCCGCATTGCCGGAAACATTACCGCTATTGCCGCCTATTTTATTCACACCGCATCCCATATTAATTTACCTCCAGCAATGAAGCCTGCTTTGCTACAGGCTTTCCCGCAATGTCTATCCAGTCTACCGGGCCTAATTTCCATTTAATTCCGTGATTATCGGTTATGATTAAATCTTTTATGATGTTTGTTTCAGGAAGTGTTATTAAGTACCGTGAATGATCATGCGATAGCCCAATAGCGATAGTTGTGGCCTTCATGGGGTTAAATCGTTCTTTCAAAAAGAGAACCCTGGAAGTTATGGTATTATTTCCGGCTGTGGGTACACTTACCCCTCTGGAGTTTGTTTCAATAACCGGTTCCTGCCATGTTATTTGTATGCCGTACTCACGTATGAATGATTTAACCATGTTTCGCATGGAACTGGAATTGTACATCATTTTCGCAGCACCCCCACCGAAACTACATTTGACTTTTTGTTAAACCAATAGTCTTTTAACAACATATTAATATCCGAAAAAGCGGATTTAATTCCGCTGTTATCTTCACTATCAAAAAAAGTTCTTTTCAATGGGCCAACTTGTTCGCTTTGCGTAAGCCTTTCGCCGGAATCCCTGAATATATCCATTCCATTTTCAAGAATTAATTCAACCGCCATTACACACGCCTGAATTAACTTGATCGGAATTTTGTCATCCGGGTGTATACGCCCATGTATGATTATCCCGCTTCGGGGAAATGCCATTGCCTGGTCAAAACATCTTGGCACCCCCCTCCACATAAAAGCACTATCAATGAAACGGCAGGCCAAAATGAGCGAATCGACTTGACTATTAACTCCGAGCGCTTCCCATTTACCTATATTGCAGGAGGGCATAAATTGAGTTATATGCTCCCTGTCGATATAGGAATTAGAGTTGACAAACCCCTCGCCAGTTTCAAGTACCAGTTCCATTTTGGCCCCTTTAAAATAAACCAACCTGCAAAATGACCGGCATACTAACTAAAAAATAATTAGTATGCCGTAGCATTGATTAACCGTTTTAACCCAACAAGAGCAGCCCGTGGCGTTTATTCACGGCTTTCTGGCCCCATGCCAAACCTATTTCAATCGCAATCTGCCTATAGCGGTCAAATAAACAAACCTGGAAAGTCAGACCGGAAGCAGAATCAGTGATCGCTGTCATATCAAGCAAAGTACCGCCTGCACCGTTTGCCTGACTCGGCATTGAGGGAGTTCTTGCGGCAAGGTAAATAAAGTCACGGCTAAATGCAACATTAGGCAAATAGGAGGATAGTATTGTGCCCGTAACACCGCTTTCCACATCTTCATGTAGGCTCGGTGATATTTGCAATGTAGTCGCTCCTGCTAAAGCGGGGGCGGTTAGCGTATAGTATTTACCGGCAATTACAATCAATGCGCCAATATTTAACGTACCCGTCAATGCAGTTACAGCAATCGCGCTTGCGCCTTTGGGAGCATCCGCCGAAAGGGTCAGAGAAGTTTGTGTTCCCGGATTTACAGGGGCAAACCCGCTTGACTCACGAATTGCATAGTCAAACAAATCATTAAGAACACCGCGCCGCAAGAGTGTGCTTTCTCCCGCCTGGTTAACATTTGTCAATTGCACCAATTTTCTTAATGCCGCGCCGGTTGACGTGTTAATGACAAGGTTCCTGTTGCTCAAAGGAGTGCCAAGATCATCCTGAATTTTACGAATTTCCGCCAAATCATCAAGGTTGGAAGCAAATGGAGTTGACCCTGCCGTGCCATAAACATTTCCAGCCATTGCGGCTCCAATAGCGGCTTCAAGACATACATCACGCTCAACCTGATTAACAATGCTGCGCATTGCTTGTGCGTACTGGTCAACCATTATCGGATTAAGCATACCGCCTACGGAGATTTGTTCATCACCGTTCCAGACTATCGGTCTGGCGATTTTATTATTTGTAATCGCCATATCCACATAGTCAATTTTATCCCCGCCATTTGTAGGAGGAGTTCCCGGAGTTATATCCTGAAGTTCACTCGGAGGCGTAACGGGGACTCTTACTGTTTGGTTCAATGCCGCTTGCTCGGCTGTAAGGTTCCTTGACACCGCCGGAACAATTCCGATAATTTCAGCGCTCACTACAAATAATGCCGCATACAAAATAGGGATTATTGGATCCAACTTATTCATAATCCTGTACTTCCTTTCATGTTCATTTTTTCAGCATTTTACCGGCAACGCCGTATAACAAATACTGTTTTTTTTCTACCCTGTTATTACGCCGCCTTTGCCCATAAACTCTGTTTTTGCCTGGACAGAGAGCGCTTCAAAACTTTCACGGGACATTGACTGCCCTCCTTGGCCTGTCCCCGGCTTGTTATTACCACCCTGGGCTCCGCCCCCCTGATTGCCGTTTTTGATATAAGCCTTTCCCTCATTCGAAAGAGATAACTCATGCAAAACAGCCTGCAAGGTTTTATTATCCTGATTGGTAAATGCAGTTTTCCCGTCTACTTCGATAGGCTTGAATTGATTTCGCATCATCGCAAGAGAGATGAAACCGTCACGGAGGCCGTCAACAAACTTAATATCCTTGACCGCTTCATTGATTGCGTCATCACGTACTCTGGTATAATGGCTTTCACGGTATTTATCCCTGTCTGCCGTAATTCCCGCCACTTCCTGTTCAAACTTTGACTGGGCTTCTTTTAACTGCCCCTCATACCATTTTTTGGTATCTTCGGGACTGTTCTTTTTCAACTGGGAGTCCAGTTCCCCGATCTTCTTGTTTGATTCAGTGGCGGCAGTTTCCAGTGCCGCAAGTTTCTCTTTCAGTTTTACTTCATTGGCCAGGAGTTCGTCCTTTTTCTGAACTAGCCCTAAGTTTTCGGCCTTGAATAATTCCTCAACGAGTTTTAACGCATCGGCTTCCTTCATCTCACCATCGTTATCGCCAATTTTAACGCCGAGAGATGCCAGCAATTTCAAAATCAATTCTTTGTTCATTACATTTTCCTTTCTGAATAAAAAAATGTGAATGTATTGGCTTTGCCTATCCCTTTGGGAAACATCACGGGTATTTGAAAATACGGCCTTTCGTCTTTGACTATGCCTTTGGCAAAGCCACATTTCCCAATACTTATTTTGATTATTAATGCGGGAATATACTTATTGTCAATAGAATTTTTTTACGTGAAATTATTTCTTTCTATTATGATTAAAAATGCGAATTTTATGCAAGAAAGTTTTCGGAAAATGCTTTCTTGCATTTAAATTGCATTAATCTTCCTGTAAATCAGGGCTATTGCTTTGAAATTGAGGCTGGTCAAGGAACAAGTTTTTATTTTGTTTTACTGATTGTGACACCATATTCCAGAAAGTTATTTCATTTTCCGGTGTTTGAAATGCCTTATAATTTTCACCGCTGCCTGTCTCATAAAAGACAATATCATCCTCAATGTCTATTATGAAGTTTCCCCCGAATTGTTTTATAAACTGCTTCGTAAGGGGATTATCCTCATACTTTTCCAGCCAAAGTTCACCATCCATTCTGATTCTCCTTAATTTATTGTGAGTGTCATGTACCTAATTTGTCAAGCCATTCCATGAAATATGAAAAAGATGTTGGAAAAAACTCTTTAAAGTGTCTACGACTATTTGACTGGAAACTTGAAACGATATGGGCAAAAGCCTCCATATGTATCCGGCCCCGTTTTCTGTAATAATCTAATGAATGCCCAAAAGTACCCGTAAACTGCCCTTTTGATAACCCTCTAAATAAATCTGAAATATCTCCCCTGGAATATCCTCTAAGTTTCTGATTTATCCTTTCAGGGCTTAAACCGCCTTGACGTTTTGCTTTTTCCAGAAAAGCATTGAAATCTGCGCGTAAGGGCAATAAAGCGCTTGCGAAACTTCCTCCTGTTCCATGTCTAAAATCAATCGCATGTCCCATCTCATGAAAAAACGTATCAAGACTTCTTTGGCTGGTGCTTATCCGGCTTTTATGCAAATGAATTGTATTGGTAATAGGGACAAAATAAGCACGGCTGCCGGGTTCTGTTTGGCTTGATATTGCGATTTGATTCTCAAAAAACAAATGCTGCAATTTTAGCGGTAGCCTGTCAAATCGCGCCATAACAGCATCCGCCCATTCGTTGATTTGTTTCTCCGACCGTCCTTCAGTCCCGACCAATTGCCTTACTAAATAATTTTTATACTCATTTTTTTGCTCCGCTGTTAACGGCAAGGTGTAATCTGTTTTCGGTGCCTGGGGTCTTTGAACTGCCGCCAGCACTTCCTTTCTTGTGGCCCTGCTTATTTTTAATTCCGCTAAAGTGAGGATGCGCCCGTCTCTAGCAAATTCGGTTACGGCTCTTCCGTTCAGGTATTCTTTATATCGGCTGGGGCCCAGAATGTCGAGTTTCACTTCATCCGATTGCCGGTCAAACCAATCCTTGTAATTTATCGCTGTTTGCGTTGGATGCTCCCTCATTCCCTTTAAAACTGGTGTTATAACACATCTGCAATTGTGATGAATGGGGGGCACGCCGGGCGGTTCAGTCCCCGTTCCCTGCATCCCTGGAAGTAGATCAAATATTTGGTTATCCAATTCAGCGCAAATAAGGCATGTTTTTTTATCGAGAGCCGCAATCCACTGATACCCGTCAAAGTTTTCACCGTTGTATGAATAAATATCATCGGCAAGTATATTGCTTGCGAAATTGAACATATCAGTAACATTTGCATTAATTGATTTTTCAATGCTCGACATTAAACCTGGCATTTCAAAACTCCCTATCCAGAACCAATTCAACCATTTCCGGCATAGTAATTCCGGTTCCATACGCTATTGTTAATTGGGCGTTCCATGTCTGAAATATCTGATTAAATATCCTTGTAACATAACTCTTTATGGTATCAGTATCAGAATAAGCGGTAAAAAATACGTTTTGTGTTATTTTTCCCCTATCCGCCTTTTCCAGTTTCAAAGGGAAGTATTCATAAACCCATTTTGATTGCTCTTTGATGAAGTCTTTAATCTCCTTTTGCAGGTATGTGAATAACTTTTCCCGATACTTAAGGCATTCTACTCTTATAAAAACCCTGCATTCCGTATATTGCCCTTTTGTTTCAATCCGTTTCTTTTTCAAGCAGAAGCGGGCTATTGTTTCATTCAATTCATCAATTAAAGCCTGGGTAAAGTTCACCTGCCCTGTTATGTATCGGGATATTTGTATCTGTCTGTATACCAGTTCATCTCTGTACTTTTCCGAGGGCAGGCGCTCTTTTGCCATTAATCGTCATCCTCTTCAATGCCGTCAATATCGTTTAAATCAATATCATTCGTTTCCGATTGCTTCCCCTCTAATGCTTTCAAGGATGCATGGGAATCTCTTTCCAATTCAGCAATGAAATCATCAAAATCCCATTGTTCGGGAATCAGACTAATTTGCTTTAACCCTAAGTACAGGCTCATTCTGGGGATTTCCCCACTGATTCTGCCGCTCAATAAAGTGGCTAGCGATTTGCCGTCATCTTTGCTCAGGTCATAATCAGTGTTGAAGTTGATGCTCCAATTTGCCAGTTTATTTACATCTTCGCCGTCACCTTCCCCCTTTTTTCGCAGAGCCCTCGTGATAGAGTCCGAAATATTTCTGGTAAATGTCGCCAATACTCCATTTTCCCCTATCCGGTGTATCCTTAGTGCTTCAGGGCTTTCAACACCTCTTTTTTCATTTGCGATAATATGCGCCCCTAGAATAGCCATTTGACTTTCAAGATGGTTAATTCCATCCGCAAGTGCGCTCATTCCCTGTCCGGTAAACTCTAAATATCGGACATCTGTTCCTGGGGTATGGTTTTCGTTTGGAAAGAACTGGAATTGAGTGCCTCCGGTATACATCGGGACAGGGTTCCCCATCTCATCAAGTTCAGGGCTTAATCCTATTGCTATGGGCGTTGGTATCGAGGTGTAGTGCTTGCCGTTATTATAGTCCGCCGTGTCTACATAATGCTGGATATTCAGCATTGCCAAATCATAGAGTATCGACTTTTCGGGATTGTTTGCGGGAAGAGGGTAGAATAAGATTTCATCTAATTCATCCCCATTCATCTTAACCACAATTTCACTTTCAGCCGATTCTTTCAGTGATATTCTTTCATCGTATACTTCCTGCCTGTACTTTTTCGTAACAGAGTCTAGGTACAGTACTCTCCACTTTTTGTACTTTTGTGCGGAAAACTTGTCTGTAGGATCTTTCACGGTATATGTTTCCGCAAGTACAACCAATGACAATTGTGTTTTGCCTCCAATTGTTTCATATTCCCAATTTATGACACTTTCAGCCGGATAATATTTTAAATACCATTTTATCCCTTTAGCCTCAGCATCCGCCTTTGATGTTGCTTCTACATCTCTGACGTAATCTACTAAAATGCCTCCCCAATTTGTTTGAAGGCAGTCATGTATTACATCGGAGGCGAATTGCTCGATGCTGGTTCCCATTAAATCGACATTCTTTAAAGATTCCCTGAATGTGTCAGAAACTTCCTCATTTTCTTCCGGCGCTTTTCTAAAGATGTTCCCGTGGAGCCCGTCCAGGGTGCGCCCAGTTGCCCCGAAAAACTTTACTTTTTTGATATATCGTTCATAATCTTTCGGGCTCTGGCCGGATAACATGGGCAGGTATTTTTCCTTTTGCTTCTTGATCGCCCCGTTACCTTTCACACAATCACGGATTGTTTCCCAATCCTCTTTAAACTCAGTGTATTGTACATGTTCATTTGTTACCGGCATTGTGATGCTCCTTTAATTGTTCATTCATTCCGCCATGCGCGGTTTTTTGTATCTTCTCTTTTTCCCCAGCGGATACTTTTAACTTTTTGGGGAATAAAATGGCTTTGCAAAATGCCCATCTGATTTTAAACGGCGCATTCGCTATTTCCATCAACTGCGCTTTGGCTAATTCCATTGCCATTGCTTTAGTGGTTTTTTCTGCAGCCCTTCTTGCTGATTTAAGCGTTTTCTGTCCCATTACACACTCCTTTGAGTTTTATTATCTGTACCTACTTGGCGTTTGTGCATAATTGCCCCCTTCACGAACCGGAACGGAAATAACTCCGTTAGGCTTATCATACAAAGCGTATCCGCCTGAAAGATTATCAACTTGATCATCATGTGCCCCTGTAGGAAATGACTGTAATTCGTCAATCCATGACTGAAACCATGTTGCCCCCTCCGGCACATACACATCTCCGGCTTCAAAAATGGGCTCTAAAGGCGTTGCGCGTACAACTTTATCGCCTTTAGTCTGAACCGATTTAACTACCCTCTGACCGAGTAGTAAGTGTTTTAAGGTTTTATATGCGTCTTTACTGTCCAGAGAACTTTCAATAGCAACTTTCACATGCGGGCCATCAGCGACGGTAATATTTAGTATTTGATTATCTCTTTTCGGCGCATCAAATCTAAACCGTTTTACGTCTTTAATCCACAATTCCCATTGCCTCGGTGCCCCTGGCTTTCTGCGAAATGCCAAGAGAGTTCCCGATGTATAATCAGGGTCTTGTCCTGACCGTTCCTTTTCAGTATGGGCCAAGTCCCAAATCCGTGTATAAACCAGTTCGGGAAACTCTGTTAATTTTACTTTTTTAACATTGTCAACTTTTAAAATATTTCCGCCTTGTTGGGTAGGATTGCATTGAAGCAGAGAGGCGGTTCCATAGGTTCCTAATGCCGCTTTTTGCTCATTGTACCAATCTTTACTAAACCTTTCGGGAAACAAAACTCCCTGCTCGTATTCATCAGCAAATGCCGGAATGACGACAAACTCAAACTTTGGAAAATATGGGTCTTCTTTCATTTCTTTTTTTATCCGGCCTATTATGTCATCTACATGCCAGGGAGTTGCCGTAACGATTGTAATAGACCTGGGAGCCCTTCTTGTTAAAAAGTCATTCGTGAAGGCGTTCCATATCTTTGTTCGGACGGATGCGCTTTCGGCCTCTGCTCTGTTTTTGAAATAATCGTCCACAATTCCTAAAGTATACCCTTGCCCCGCCATAGCGCCGCCTAGTCCACAAGCAAATACCTCGCCATAACGTCCATGAACTTTCCAATGTTTTGCTGAACTGTCAAACGGATTAAGCCTGGTTTCTGGAAATAACTCCTGATATTTTTGTTTTTCCAAAAGATCACGGCTTTCTTTACTGAATCCAACTGTCAAATCAGCCGTATGTCCTGTTAATAGCACTTTGCCATCTGGAAAAAGCCCTAAGAAATGGGCAGGCAGTTTTCTTGATATGATTTCGGAATTATGGGTAGGAACCATTCCTTTGCCCACAAGGTAGAGCCCGCCGTCAACCTGTATGCAGTTACAGTGGTAATTTCCCTGAACAAACCTGCATGACTTAACTACCGCATGGGTATCATATTCTATGCCGTCATTGTGTTTAGCAAGTTCTATACTTTCATAATTTCTTTTTACAACAACGGATATACTGGGCTTCACATGGGCAAATCGTTTTGTTTCAATTACTCCCATGTCCTTTTCAATCTGCCATTTATTATCAAAATAAGTTACCGGCCATTCATGTTCAGGAGTTGTGTAAAGCACTTCTCCATGCTCAAACTCAATTATGTATCTTTTGTAAAGGTATACGCCTGTGTTTGCCAACACTTCAACAGGCTTTCCCTTTGGATTAAATACAAAATCTCCGGGCTTTAACTCACCATGTTTTTTCCATCCGGTTATAGTTAGTACAGGCGTATCGGGATGGAATGCCTTTCCATGCCGAAAGGGAACAGCCATAACTAAAAAAGTACTATGATTTTTCTGTAACCGCTCGATAGCATAGTCTATTTTTTCGCATATTATCCTGGTATGTTTGCCGATTGTAAAAGGCTCTGACGGGTTATTCCACATATAATCCATGAAGTTTAAATGCTTTTTTCTCGCTTTATCCGTTACTAATGCCTTTAGTATTTCATATCGTTTTTGGTTCTTTTCAATACTGGCAGGGGAGAATGGATCAGGGTCTTTCATGTTGACTATGCCCGTATCAAGCATTTTTTACCTCATAACTGGCATCTTGTGCCATCATCATTTTATCAACTATGTTTATAGCATCATCCCCTTCCAGTTTCCTTAATGCCATTTCAAGGTTTATTATTTCGTCATATCCATCTTGTAGCCTGTTTACCAGGTTTTCGGTATCAAATCCCTTCATAACGTCAGGGAAAATGAATTGCAGCATTTTTGTAATATTTGCCATGTTTCCCCTGGCTATATCCGCTAAAACCCCCGCGATAATAGCCACCACAAAGACCGGATACTTGTCTCTTTTTTCATGGTCTTTTGTAATATCCCCCATCATCTCTTTGAGTTCACCGAATGTCTTGGCAAATATTATATTCCTGTAGACATAACATATATCTTTTCTTGTTATCTGATATGAGTTTTTTGTCTCTTTAATCCATTTATTTAACGGGTTAGGTTTTCTTTTTTCCTGGGGAATTAATAATGGCTTTGTTCGCAGAGTAACCGCTTTTTCAGTTACTCCCTTTGCCTTTCTTTTCATATTTTTGGATTATATATTCGTGAGGATTCAGGCTGTCAATGCCTTTTATTTTTCATTTTCCGTAATCTACTATTATGATTAAAAACGCTAAATTTCTTGTAAAAAGATTGTTTTATGCCTATAGTTTTACATAGGTTTTAGGCAGGAAAAGCGGGAAAAGCCTATAAATAATGTATGTTTATAGGCTTTTTCTTTATTTGATTTTTACGTTATACCGTTATCAGGTTATGCTTTTTTATGTACTTTAAGGCTTGCTTTTCTGTTTTAAAAGAATCCATCCAAAAGCCGGTTCCGTAAACTTGTACGGAGTAAAGCCATTCTCCTGCTTCGTTATTATGATTTATCCATACCCTTGTATCTGGATTGGATAAGTATTCTTTGATTTCTCTTTCGGTGGAATCTTCATTGTGCATGGCTATTTTAAGATCAAAAGGAGTTTTTCTTGCATTCCAGGCTTCAGTTGCTTTCTCTCTAGACATATGTACTGGCCCCTTTGCCATGCATTTTAAACAGTAAACATGGCTATAAAGGGCAGGGGTTTTTGATAAGTCAAAGAAGTTTTTATCATCATTCCCACAAAAAGGGCAGGGTTTTAGTTCTTCATTCACAGTCAGCCTCCATGAGTTCAGGGTTATCGTGTTCGTCCTGATCTCCAGGTATTCTAGCGCTATCTATTAGTTTTTCTAAAGTTTCCGCGAGTGCATTATTGCAACCTTCGCAAAGTTCCTTGAATTCAAGTTTTCCTACCATGTCTGATAGAGTTGCCCTTACTAACCCATATGGTGATTTACAACTTAATACGACAAAATTATCAATTTGTTTTTTGCATATATCGCAAAAATAAGAAGGTGTATTTTTAGTCATTCAGCCTCCCTAAATTTCTATACACTTCCCGTAAATCAAAAATTCCATGACGTAAAACCCAAACATGCCCGCATTCACAATTTGCTTCCACACGCAAAGGAAATCCAGGCTCATGATCTCCTTTGCATTCTAATACTCCGTCATATACATCAAAAACGGTAAACTCTTCAACCGCTTCTACATACCGGAAAGGCTCCGCTTTGCATTTTGAACATTTTGGTATTCTTTTCATAATTCCCTTCTCCTTTTGTTTATGGTTTTGGCTATCTGATTAGCCATATTTGTTATTTCTTCACTTGCTTTTTCTGTCTTTAATGGCCTTGTTCTTTTCGATGTCGGAATATACTTCCAATTTGCCATTACTGTTTTTGGGAAGCATCCGGCGCAAACATCATGCCATTCCTGTTTCCCATTGTAGTCATTTTTCAAGAATAAGGATTTCCATTCATCGGGATTGTCTTTTTTATACCTAACCGCTTCTTTGAA
>Ga0209755_10005065_pt1 | contig 15206 bp, 21 predicted proteins | sample TergutCo191P1_FD_187301 | JGI IMG/M metagenome (GOLD analysis project Ga0209755, IMG submission 187301) | Cornitermes sp. P1 segment gut microbial communities from Petit-Saut dam, French Guiana - Co191P1 (SPAdes) (version 2) | ecosystem: Host-associated > Arthropoda: Insects > Digestive system... | reverse complement strand
GGGCGGCTGCCTGGAATGCTTTGAAAACTATTTCAATGACGACGTGTCCAGCCGGATTCTGGAGGACGGGGTTTTCATGGAATTCGCCGGGGCGGACTACAGGCTGAAAATCAGATCAAGGAGGGGCCAGTGACAGATCTCGAGCAGGAAATACAGGGCATGATCTACCCGCCAGTCATACACAGGTGCGAGTCCTGCGGCGATGCTTTCAGCGAGGCTTCCCTGGAAGAGTGCTACACGTGCGGGCGGCGCGTCTGCGGGGCTTGCGTGGACGGGTACGAGACTTGCATGGTTTGCGGCATTTTTGATGACGGGGAATGAGGGAGGCGTGGGAAAGGCGGCCATGAATCTGCAAATGCGTCAGGAAATATTCAGGAAATTATTCAGTTTTGGAATCCGGCGCGTGCTCCATTCAGGCGGGAGGCTTTCGCGGGGGAATACGGAGCTCCGATAGCTGACAGGCTGAGGCCCAAGGTAGTGCTGACTGGGAGAGCCGCAGGAAGCCCCTGGCTCTGCCTCAGGGCTCATGAGGGGAAAGGTGGCGCCTCGCGGTTTCCCGCGCCGCCGCCGCCGCTAAAAGGCCTGGCTAAAAAGTGTCCAATCGGTTGGACAGTAGGCTGCTGCAGACGAGGTTCCGCTGCATGGGCGCAATGAGGGCAAATAAAATTTGACATTGCAATTGCCCTTTGCTATACTTCGCTCATTGGGGGAACGAACCATGTGCATTTTCTCATGCAAAAGCCAAGGCCGCGCCCGACAGCCGATGCCCATGCAGGCATTTTGGGAGGCGGGAAATGCAGCCGTACATTCGCATAGCATGCAGGGTTTCTGATTTTCTGCCCCTGGAATCCATCAGCGAGTTTCAGGGCAATTTCAAGAAGCGGGCAAAAAAATAGCTTGAGCAGATTATAGCCTCGATTCTCAGGTTTGGGTTTTCGTTCCCGTTCTTTGTCTGGCGGAACGGGGGGCGAAACTGGTGCATGGACGGCCATGGAAGAATTCTCGCCCTGCTGCTGATGCGGAAAGCCTATTACGCCATTGACAAGGCGGGGCGGCTTTGCAAAAAAGAGGAGCCCCCTCCCATGCTGCCTGAATTTCCCGTGGTTTACGTGGAAGCCGAAAGCGAAGCCGAGGCAAAGCAAAAAATGCTCCGCCTAAACTCGCAGTACGGCGCAATCGACCCTGAGGGATTCCGCGCGTTCATCGAGGGCCTTGAAATAGACTGGGGGGAGCTTGCGCTTCCAAGCGGGGAGCTGCTCGAGTTTCCAGGGCTGCTAGGGGGCGAAGGGGGAAGCCGTACCCTTGCCGAGCGCTTCATCGCCCCCCCGCTTTCGGTTTTCCGAGCGGCTGCCGGGTACTGGCAGGACAGAAAAAAGGCGTGGCTTTCCCTTGGCATTCAGAGCGGCAAGGGACGCGACGACGCCATGCTCAAAGGCCTGGCGGGCCTTGCGAAAAAAGCCAGCGGCAGCAGCCTCCCGACCGAGAGCATTTTCGATCCGGTGCTGTGCGAAATCATGTATGCCTGGTTCTGCCCTCCGGGGGGGCGCATCCTCGACCCGTTCGCCGGCGGCTCCGTGCGTGGAATAGTCGCCGGATGCATGGGCCGCGACTACACGGGCCTGGACATAAGGCAGGAGCAAATCGACGCGAACCTGGAGCAGGCCGGCATTGCGGGGGACAGGATTCCCGAGTGGATATGCGCTGACAGCCGCGAGATGGACGGCGCCCTCCCTCGGGGCTTTGCCTGCGACTTCGTTTTCTCTTGCCCGCCCTATGCCGATCTTGAGACTTACAGCGATCTTCCGGGGGATATCTCGAACATGGACTACGCCGAATTTCTTGCCGCATATCTGGACATCATAGGCAAGGCCTGCTCCAGGCTCAGGGAGGACTCCTTCGCCGCTTTTGTCGTAGCCGAGGCAAGAGGCAAGGCGGGGCAATACTACGGGCTGGTGCCGGACACCGTCAAAGCCTTTGAGGGCGCGGGGCTTAGGTTTTACAACGAGATGATCCTTGCTACCCAGATAGCTGCAAAGGCCCTTACCGCCGCGGAGGGCTTCGTTAAGTCCAGGAAAATCGGGAAGATACACCAGAACATCCTGGTTTTTGTGAAGGGCGATCCCGCGAAGGCGGCGATGAAATGCAAAATAGACGGAAAGGAGCTCGCCGGCGCCCTGCGCGAGGCCGCCAATGTCGAGGGCGTCAGCGCATGAAGGCGGCGAACGTGACCCTGCGGGGTCTGACTCCGCGCCTTTTGGCTATTTCCCTTGCTTTCCCGTTGAGCGCCTCTATGTGCGGCTTGGCCATCTCCTTGGCTTTGTCGTACGTTATTGCCCCCTGGCAGAGCCAGGCCTTGATATTCTGCAGCTCGATGGCGCTTGCATTCATTCCCGCTGTCCCCCTGTGTCCAGACCTTGCGCCAGACGGCTTTCTTTTTCAAGGGGGGGCGGCGCGCAGCGCCGGAGAGGCGGCCTTGCCGGCGCCGGAGGCGCGCTGTGGCTAAGCGAGCGGGGAACCCGAATATTGCAGAGGCGGGGAGGGCCACAAGGTTTTCCAGGGAGAACCGCCCCGCGAATCCGGGCCGCAAGCCGTCAATCCTGAAAAAGTGGATAGAAAAGTACGACCTGTCGAGAAAGGACATTTGCGACGTTTTCACCAATTTCCTGCTTGCCAAGAGCGTCGCCGAAATCGAAAGGCTGGCAAGCGACAAAGGGCTGCGCGACAGGCTTCCCGCAGCGCTGGGCTTCCATCTGCAAATCCTTTTCAAGCAGGCCCAGAAAGGGGACGGAAAGCACATGGAGGCCGTTCTGCGCATGCTTCTCGACAAGAGCGCCCAAACGGGCGACATTGAAGCCGCCTGCATTCCGGAGGGCGCGAGGAATCGCCTGGACAGGATATTCGGCGAGGCGCGCGAAGATGCGCTGAAAGCCAAGCCGGAAAAGGCCGCGACTGCAAAACCCGCCGAGAAAAAGCCAAAAAATGACTAATCGCGCATGGGGCCGAGAAAAATTTGCCGCTTGCCTTTTTGCGGGATGGGAGTATAATAAGGGCTATAACCGAAAACTGGTTATTAAACGGTTATTATGCCACGGAAGGATATTTACAAAGACGGCGTAGGCACGCAATTCTCCTCGACTAACCGTCCGGCGAACCCTGGCAGGCGGCCCAATATGTTCGCTAAGTATGTCAGGGAAAACAGGGTGTCGCTTGATGACATCAGGGCATTTGTATCCAGCCTGCTGGGATACGACGAGGATGAGATAAAAAAAATACTGAAGGACAAAAAGGACAAGCCGCCTGTCGGAATAAAGCTTCTGTTCAAGGCAGTCATAGCGGACTTGAACAGAAGCGAAATAGGCAATTTGCTAAAGCTCATGGACAGGGCCTACGGCAAGCCCGAAAAGACCATAAACCATGAGATCGCCGCCATTTCACCGGATACCTTTGCCAAGCTAGATGCCTTGTTTGGCGAGCCCCCAAAAAAGGAAACCCGGGAAAGGAAGCCGAAAACACCGAGAAAGGAGCCCAATGAAAAGCGAGCGGGAGCACTCAAAAGGCCAGGAGCCAAATAGCGCCGACGTCTGGCTGCAGACGATAAAGCGCTCGCCCCACATTCTTGGGCATCTTATCGGCTATGACGAGCTTATCCCCCTTCACGGCAAGTGGATAGCCGACTGCTGGGATTCGGCTGGCTCGCGCGGCCTAATGGCGTTTCGCGGCAGCTACAAGACCAGCTCCGTTGTAGTCACCGGCATCATCCGCCATCTGCTGTTTAGGCCGGCTGCGCGCATCCTCATAGTCAGGAAAACGCACGAGGAGGCATGCAGGATCATTAAGGCTGTGTCGCGGGCCTTTGACAGAGACGATCTGAAAGCCCTGTTTTGGGCTGCCCACGGGATTGCGCCCCAAAAGACGATGGACGCGAAAGACCAAATAATGTTCAGCTTCAAGCAGGACACGACCATCGAGCCGTCCCTGACAGCCAAGGGCATAAAGGACGCAGTAACCGGCGCCCACGTGGACGTGGTGATCGCCGATGACATAATCGGGCTGCAGGACAGAATCAGCAGGGCGGAGCGGGAAAAGGTCAAGGACAGCATACGGGAGCTTGCCGGAAACATAGTGGACCCTGGAGCGCTTACAATCTGGCTTGGGACAAAGTGGGCGAAAGGCGACGGCTGGGACGTTATCGAGAGCTTCACCGATGTGTGGAAATACCCCGAATCAAAGTTCAACACGTTTGTTTCCAAGGAGGAGATCGAGACGAAGCGCAAGCGGCTGACGCCATTTCTGTTTGCCATCAATTACGAGCTGGAGCTGATAGCCGACGAAGGGCTGCTGTTCCAGGAGCCAAGATACGGCAGCTTCGACGCGGAGGCATGGCGGGCGGGGGAAAAGGTGGTCGCCCACATAGACGCGGCCTACGGCGGCGGGGATACCTGCGCCATGACCATAATGAGCAAGGCCCATGCCATAGGCTGGGTATTCGAGGGCAACGTGCGCGACTGGTACGGCTTTATAGAGCGGAAGTACAGGGAATGGGGCTGTTCGGAGATTCTCATGGAGACGAACGCCGACAAGGGATTCCTGGCCGGAGAGCTGCAGGGGCGCGGTCTTAGGTGCCGCGCCTACTCCGAGAGCATGAACAAGCAGATGAAGATTTCCACGTATTTATACCAAGCGTGGCCCGATATAATTTGGGACGAGCGGACAGACATGGAATACATGAACCAGATACTGGACTGGAGGCCCGACGGCAGCGGGCGCGACGACGCTCCGGACAGCGCCGCCTCCCTTCGGCGGGAAGCGTTTGAAAAAAGCACCGAGCTTAACGAGGGGTTTCGCAGGCAGATGGCGGCAAGGCGAAGGAGAGGCGATGGCTGAGGAAACGGTTGACAATATGATTTCATCGGCTATCATAATCAATGAGCGGGAAGCATTCAAAAGCGATGCTTCGAAGGCAATTGAAAAAGCAGCCGGCAATGGGGAGGGATGGCAAGGTGAACAAAAGGCAGGCTGAGCGCGCTGGTCAGCTCTTGGAGAAAATCAAGGACGCTGAAGCCGTAATGAAAAAACCGAGCATATTATCCTTTTGGCTAAAACGGCAGTATGGGCTAATCTCTAATGAAGCTCCTCTTGATATGAGGGTGAAATGGGGCATGGAACTCGACAGGGACTGCGTGGAACAGATTTTAACCCTGCAGGTTGGCAAATGGAACCGCGAACTTAAAGAGCTGGGGTGCGCGGACTAGGGGTGTGCCTATGGCAAAGAAATGCCTGCGCTGGATTCTATATCTTGGATTATGAATCATGAGGACAAAATCACTGGCAGATACGAAAACGCGGGAGGGGGAAACTGATGGCGAGGTTTAGAGTGTTTTATCCGACGCGGCACCGATGGGACGCGGGCAGGTTCGCAAGCAAAGAGCGGGCGATCCTCCATGCCGACAAGCGCGCTGCGTGCTTCGCCGTTCTCAGGGCAGGCGCGGTCCTTGCGGACGCCGAGCATCTGCGCTGCCCTCGGCTTGACGGCGAATGCGCCGCTTCGTGCCGATGCAAAAAGCCGTTTCGCGGGGGCTTCGCTCAGGATCGGCGGGGCGCCGAGGTCGGGCAGGCATGAGCGACAGCGTTTTGCAGGGCGGGCACTTCAAAAAAATAATAGGCCCGCTGGGATTCTGGAAAAAGGGCGGCGGCGAGGCGGAAAGCTTGGGGAAGCGGAGAAGCCAGAACCGCCCGGAGCCAGTGGACATGACCGGGGGATCGCAGTCTAACGCCGATCTGCTGTACGGCCTGTTTTACGGCGATGAGCCTGGGCTGCAGTTTGCGGCCCCCATGGCGTATGCCCCAATAAGCGTGCCGACCAACCTCGTGGGCATACCCACTCCGAGGGCCCCCGATGAGAAGACCCAGGAGGCGATGAAGGAAATCCTCAAGGAGCAGGGCGACGAGTTCCCGATCATCGTGCAGACATACCTGCTGATCGGCACGGCATGGCGGTGGTGCCGGTACAGCCAAAAGCTGGGGCGGGTTATTTGGGAGGCAATCCCCGACCAAAACGTGACCGACATCGAGATAGACGTGGACACCGGCGAGATCAGCGTCGTATGGGATCACGTCATGGTGAGCTACTCGGACGGGTACAATCGGGTCAAGCGCGCCGAGCGCAAGCGGCGCATCGGGCGGGACTGCGTCCAGGTGTGGTGGACGGGCGAAGGCAGGGAGCTGAAAAGCGAGAGGTTCGGCAACCCGTTCGGGTTCATCCCCATTCCCTTCGGGCATGAGTGCAAGGAGGGCGAGTGGCGCGGGCACTCGATATTCGGCCGCAACCTGCGGCTGTTCAAGTCCACCCACGACATTCACAGGATGCGGGACGAGATACTGGCGCAGTTCAGGCCGAAGCTGGTCCAGCACGTTGCGGGGACAGCGGATGCCGCCGACAAGTGGCTTGCAAACAACGCCAAGACCCTGGAAGACATGGATCCCTTTCAGGACGATTTTTACATAAACGTCGGCGACCATGAAAAAACCGACTTCCTGCACCTTCCGGCGGACGCGACCAGGCAGCACACCGAGGCGATAAGCGCCAACCTAAAGCTGCTTATGGTCGGCTCCGGCGTACCCGAGCTTTTCTGGCCGGGGCTGGCGACCGGCAACCACGCGAGCACGGACGTTCAGAAGGACCTAGGCGTGGAGTACATCCACGGGCTGCGGCGGGAGCTGAACAGGGCCTTCACGCAGCTTTTCAACCAGACGCTGACCCTTAGGGGCTTCATGGAGCAGACGCGCTACGGCGAGGCGCGCTGCGAGTGGGATCAGTTCGAGATGGTGAGCAAGGAGACCATGGGCAAAATCTTCAGCATGTTCACCCAGAGCCTGGGCCGCATCATCAACGACGCGTCTATGGGGTACGACGACGTGAAGTACTTCATAGACAAGTTTTACCCGGACATGCCCGAGCGCACCAGGGACAAAATCAAGGCTGGCATGTTCGAGATGCTCAAGAGCCAGACGCTGCACCTTAAGGGCGACCTGTACGACGCAGCCGAGGCAAAGGCGGCTGGGGGCATCGGCGGCGAGAAAAAGGATGCCGAGCATGGCGATTCCTCCGATGGGGACGGCGACGACCTGGACGACGGCGCGCGGGACATGGAAGGGGCGGGCAGCAGTTGACCCCAGCCGAGTACCGCAGGGCATACGCCGATGCGCGCCGCGAGCTGGCGCGATGCTCCATCGCCGACGGCAGGAAAATACGCAAGGAATACATGCGCGCGTTTTCCCTTGCCTCGAGATCGGCGAGGGAAAGCCGCGGCAGAAGTCTCATTGAGGATCGGGTCCGCCGCGCCTTCCCCCGAAAGGAGCTGCATGACTTCATCATGGAAACAGTGCTGAATGCCAGATACCGAGCCGCGAGCCTCGTCGCCGGCATCGGCAAAAGATACATTTTCGGCGCGCTGGATCAGGCGCCCGGGCACGGGCTCAGCAAGGACAGGATTGCAGCCATGTTCGACGAGTTGGCAGAAGGCGCAAAAATACCCAACTCTGCGGCGCCAGGCGGAATCGCCATGAACGATGCGGGCGAGCCCCCGAGGCTGCTGCGAGAGTATACTAGGCACGTTGACCGCAAGGCGCACTCGCTCAGCAAGTCAATATGGGACACGGTAGGCCATACCGAGGAGGCGATACTGAACACCGTGCGGGGGAGCATATCCCAAGGGAGGGATATCCGAACCATCGCCGCAGACATTATGGCGCATGGCCGATTCGGGCCGGCCGCCATTCCAGGCAGGTGGGGGAAGCTTCTGCCCGGCACAAGGGAATACGCGCGGCGGCTTGGCAGGGCAGGGGTGGACTACCGGGTCATTCGCCTGCGCCGCTCGGAGCAGTACCGGATGATGCAGGAAAAGGCCATAGCTGAGGGGCAGAGCAACCCCGCCTGCACCGGCGAGTACGACTGGATCATGTTCGAGGGAGGCAACAACTGCGAGGTGTGCGAGGATTTGGAGGCTGGCAGCCCGTACACCTATGACACGGTTCCCGCCTATCCGCACCCAAACTGCATGTGCACAGTCCGGCCTAGGCTCAAGCCCCGCGCCGAGTTCATGAAGGAGCTTCGCGCTTACGCGAGCGGCGAGCCAGGCGGCAGCGGGATAGCGAGATGGGCGCAGGAAAAGGGGCTGAGAGAGCCGGCGGGCGGCGCAGGCATTGAATCGCAGCTTGGGATAGCCAAGGGGGAGCCGGCGGGCATGAGGCAGGCGCTTCTTGCCGCCAACGCGAATGCCGACAAAACCAGAGGATTCCAAAACAACTGCCAAAGGAGCGTTGTTGCCTACGAGCTCCAGAGGCGGGGTTTTAGGGTAACGGCAATGCCGGCCATCATGCCGAGGTCGCAGGACTTTATCAATGCCGGCTACGAATGCTTTGTCGGATCGCAATTGAAGCATGGCGGCAGGCGATGGAGCGACCTATCTGGGAAACTAAACGGGCATCCCGTCGGCTCAAGGTTTGGGATTGTTTGGAATTGGAAGGGCGGGAGCGGCCATACGATCGTGGCCGAAAGAACTCGCAACGGAATTCGCTTTTTTGATGCGCAGGAAGGCGCCGGAATCAGCATGGATGCGCTGCCAAGCATTCAAAGGATAGAGGTAAGAAATGGCATTCGGCATCTGTTTTTTTATCGCATGGACAATCTTCCGCTGGACACTAGGCTCGACTTTGCCAGAATCGTAAGCCCTCATTCCGTGAGAAGGAATATTGACAATTTCGGACTGTCCGCTATAATTTACGAACAGGTGAAAAAGATGACCAAGGATGAAGCCAGGAAGATTCTCGAACAAAGCGAAGAGCTGGCTCCGTACACGAACGAGAATGACGACGATCGCGAGACGTGGCATTACAAAGTCGGCGATTTCTATAAAGAGGCTCCCGACGCATTTGGCTTTGCCGTGTATGCCTATTCGGCCCAAACGCCCATCGATCCGCTGTTTGCCTTTGCTTACTGGGTATTGAAAGAGTCCGGCGAGGTAACCAAGAGCACGTACCCTATATCCGAGAAGGCTCTAAAAAAGCTGACTCCGCCGTCTTGACAATTGGAAAGCAAGCCAAGGGGCATGGCCCCTTAAAAAATATCAGGGAGGGCGACCAATGTACTGCATTGCCATCACCAAAGAAGGAAAAACGGATTTCTACAAAGGCTCCGGCGGCAGGCCGAGCCGCTACCCGACGCTGGCGGATGCGCTGGTGTCGGCCCAGTACCTGGGGCTGACCAGGCAGGCCGAGGAATTGCACTTCGTGAAGGGAGGCGCCGACCTGGGGGCAATCTCGAAAACAGCCGCCGCCGCATCAGGCGGCGGCGGCGATCAGATGCAGGCGCTTGAGCAGAATGGAGGCTCAAACTGGAGGGCGCCGCTGGAAAAGATGAGCAAGGAGCAGCTTGCCGCCTGCGCCAAGGAAAGAGGGATTGCCGTCAGCGCCGACGCCTCGAAAAAGGAAATCCTTGCCATCATCCTGGAGGCCGAAAAACAGGGCGATGAATCCGCCGCCGCATCAGGCGGCGGCGGCGATCCGCAGCGGCAAGCTTCATCGGAGGGCGGCGATGGTTCTGGATCGTGAGCAAGAGGAAGAAATCCTCGAAGCCGTGCGGAGGGCCGCGGCGTCGGTGGAGTACGGCGAGGTGCGAATTTGCATCAACAAGGACGCGCCGACGCTGGACGTCACCGTTGAGACTCACGAGAGATTGCGTCTTGCGAAAAACCCTTGACACGAAAAGAAATGCCGGTATAATAAGCGCATAACAAGATCGGCGTGTCCCGCTGGGCATCCACGATCGCGCGTTGCTGACCGATATGCGGAGGCGACAATGTTTCCCGACGAACAAGCGTTGGGATCATTGTCGCCTTTTTTGTTTTCACGGAGGAAACGGCATGAGAGGAGTTTTCAAAAACAGCGCCCCGCCGCCGGGCGTGGTGTTCTGCAACCTGAAAACCGCCAAAACGCAGATGCCCTCGGCGCAGGACATTCCTACGCTCGTGAGGGACGAGGCCATGTCCGCCCTGCTCAAAAACGAGGACACCCCCAGGTACTACGTGGAGGCCATAGACTTTCCGGTCAGGGGAACCGGCGGCATATACACCGAGAGCTTCTTCGAATCGTTCCTGGACCGCATGAAGGCGCATCCCTTCGGCGGGAACAAGCTTGGGCACGCATGGCCGGAGAGGAACGACTTCTACACCGTCGGCGGCAAGATCGAGAAGAACGGGAGCGGGGAGTCCGGCACGGTGTACATGAAGGTTTTCGTCCCCTCGATGGGGTTCGAGACCACGAACTCCGGCTTTATCCGCGACCTTGAGGCGCGGAACGTGCATTTCTCCCTGGTGACGAGGCCCGAGTACGAAATGAGGATGAACGAGAAAACCAGGGAGATGGAGCGGCACTTCGTCAAAAGCGCCGGCAACGAGCGCAACGACGCGGTGCCGTTCGAGGGCGGCGCCATGCCGCAGCGGGTCAACGGCCAAGACTACGAGCAAGCGAAAACCCTGATCGAAAACGGTCGGGTGGATTATAAGTCCAGAGCCGAAGGGGACGAGATCATACGGAACGGCCAAGTAACCTATTCCGCGCTGCGCCGCCTAGCCGCCAGCGCCGATAGCCGAACACCCGAACTGGCGGAACTCGTGTCTTTGGCGGACAAACAGCGAAACCACGGGAGGAAGAGAATGGATGGCGAAGACAGAGTCATAACCAGGGACGAAGCCCTGAAAGCGCTGAGCGGGCTGTACGCGAACGGCCTTGTCAGCATGGAGGACATTGCCGCCGGCGTGGGCCGCAACGCGGCGGCGTTCCTGCGCGGCGAGGCGGACGAGGCGAACGCGGCGCTGGCCAGCGGCGTCCGGCGGATGCTTGGCGACAGGCCGATGGAGGAGCTTGAGCAGCTTCTGAGCACCAGGGCCGAGAACGAGCGGTTCATCGCGCAGAACGCCGTTCGGGAGCAGGTAGGGGCGGAGAAAATCAGGAACGCCAAGGGCGAGGAAGTTGAAAACCGCGCCTACCAGTACGCCATGAAGATGTGCAACGGCAAAACTGGGCGCGACCTCAAGTCCGCGCTCGACGCCCTCAGGAGCGACCCGATCATGCACGATCTGCTGGCTGCCCAGGCGGACCACTCGTCCGAGTTCAACCGGATCGAGGGCGGTGGAAACTCGGAGAAGTCCTTGGCCAATTCCGCGGGCTCCGCGCCCGACGTGCTGGAGGTGTAGGCGCATGGCGGCGACAGTATTCATCGAGAAGCACCACAATGACGTTGCGAAGATCAAAAATCCCCTAGACCGGAAGGTCGAGGGTGGCGAGTTCATTATCGCCGGGCAGCTCTGCGGCGTGGTGGACAGAAGCGCCGGGATCGGCGAGCCCATCGGCCTGCAGATCGAGTCCTTCCTGGAAATTCAGGTTGGGGCGGCCGACCTGGAGACTGCGGAGCGCGGGTACGCGGAGGGCTCGCCGATGTACTTCAGCCAAGCCTCGGGCAGGTTCGCCGACGCCCCCGGGACGCTTGGCGGGTTCGCGGCGGTTGGGCAGATCGCCCACAATCGACTTGACGGCAGCGGCGGGGGCGTAGTCACCTTCTTTAAATATCCGCTGGCAGTGGCATAGGGGGAAAGCATGGACACGAATTCAATGATACCCGTCCTTGACGGGGAGGCGCTCCACGTAAAGATGGCGAACGCCCGGCACAGCCGGAAGATCAGCGTCTTCGAGGGCGGCATGGACTACAACCTGGCGACGGAGCAGGCGGCGACTCACTACGTGCAGAACATTGCCGTGACCAGCCCGGCGTGGAAGGAATCGGACAAACGGGCCGGGCTCCATGACCGCATCAACAGTCTTCGGGCAAAGCTGAAAGCCCAGGAGAACGCCAGCCAGGGATACAACCCAAGGGACGTGGCGGATCTCATCGGGGCTTACTTCATCGACATCGTGCGGCTGTCCGACGAAACGCCGGACTACACCTCTGTGCTGACCACGGTTTTCAGCCGCCCGAACATGCCGAAGGACATCAACCTGCGCGACTTCCTGCCGTACACCGGCAAGGAAATGGAGATTCGCGGGTCCAACGACAGCGTGCCGCTCATCGAGCAGGCGACCGCCGACAAGATCCCGATCTCCCTGTCGATCAAGGCCTTCGGCCACAAGTCCAGCCTGTTCAACATGGCCTTCAACCCCTTCTGGGACGTCAACAGGCTCATGGAGACCGTGGCCAGCATCCGCGTGGATTCCAGGAACGACGACGTCATCGGGGCGATCGTCAGGGCCGAATACGACGCGGCCCACATGCAGGCAGCCGACACGGAGGGCGAGACGCGCGACCTCAGGGTTTACAACACCATCGACGACGCGCTCTCCATGCTCTATGGGCTTTACCACCCGCAGTTTGACACGCGGAAGATCGGCACGATGAACCCCAGGATTTACCTGCTGATCAACCCCATGGACGTGCGGAAAACGCGCGCCGTGATCTCCGGCGGGCTGGTCGGCGCCGGCGGACTCAAGCAGATCGTCAACGCCCTGCCCATAGACGGGATAATCCCCTACTCTGGCGGCATCCAGGACGGGCTGAGCTGGGGCAAGGAAGTCCTGAAATTCCCGGGGGTCAAAGAAGGCGAGTTCTACCTCGTGGCGGTCACCCCTTACGGCGGCATGACCTTCACCAAGCGCGACCTCACCTTGGAGACGGGGACCGGATCGGTGCTTCAGCTATCCCGCGAGGAGCGGGCGTGGTACCGCATCGGGGCCACCTTCCTCGACTGGCTCATCGGCAAGACCGTTGGCAGCAAGGCTTACGGCGGGATCATCAAGGGCAAGCTGCCGGAGAAATAAGGCCATGACGGAAGCGGAATTCGCGATCGCGCGGGAAATCAGGATGACTCTCAGGGACCCCCCGGGGGTCAACGATCTCGCGCTCGCGGATTCCCTTCCGGATAAGCCCGATCCCCAGGTCGGGTACCACGTCCCCGACCTGGGCGGCTACAGAAGGTTCAGCGAAAGGCGCGGCGAATGGGAGCGGCTGGACGCCAGGCTGAGCGACGCGCGCATCTTGGAGACGGTTGGGCGGGAGGGCCCGCTGCGAGCGGCAGTGAGCCTTCTCGATTTCATCGTCATGGGCCTGCAGGCCGAGGCGACGAGCTTCAGCGCCGGGGCGCAGAAGGTGTCCAAGGCGGGGCTGCTTGAGCGAATCGCGCTGTACAGGGAGCAGCGGAAAATACTGCTTGAGCGGGCAGGCATGAACACCGGCAGGACGCTGCGGGCGCGGCGGCCTCCGGTCGGCGGCGTGGCGGAGGATTGGTGATGGGCGTTCTTTGGGACGAGCACTACGACGGCATCAGGCAGCTTATCGACGTCAATCCTGCCAGGATAGCGTGGAAGCGTTGGCCGTCGAAGGACAACGCGCGAGGCGAGGCAGTCGACGACCTCGACGCCGATCCCGAGGAGCTATCCGCGTGGGTCAGGATTAGCCAGAAAAGTGGCGGCGTGCAGGACGCGGCCGCGGAGGCGACGGGGCTCACGACGAGCCTGTCGATGTACGTGGTCGCGCTGCATGACGCGGATCTGCGCGAAGGGGACGTTATCGAGGCGAGCGCCGGCGCGATTGGCAGGTGGAAGGTCGGGGTCGTTGACGAGCTGTCCGTGGACGGCGAATGCTATGCGAAGCAGGCCCCGCTTGTCAGGGCCGACGGATAGGGGGAGAGACATGGAAGACGAGCATCTTCCGCCAAGGCCGGGGGAGGCAAAGGCAGGCCCCGGGCCGCTTCAGGCAGGCCCGATACCGCTGTACGTGCGAGGCGCGACCATTCCCCTGACCGAGGCCGAGGCTCTGGGGGTGATAGCCCAGCTTTCCAGCGCCCTGCAGACGCGCGGCGCCGGGCTGTCTCTCTCCTCCGGGTGGGTGGCGCGCAATGGCTAGAATCACCCACCAGATCGGCGCATTGATGGGGCATGTTGGGGACGCCTTTGACAGAAGGAAGATCGCCCTGTTTGCCCTCTGCAACGCTTTTCAGCAGGAGGCGAAAGAGAATGCAAGGAAAGCCCAGGATGTCGTTCTGGGGCAGGGAAATTTGTGGACCAACCGTACGGGCGATGCCATTCAGGGCGTTGACGGCTACGCGGAGATGGACGACGACGGCGTGGGCTGGGGGCTGATGCACACCATGGGCTACGGGAAGTGGCTGGAGCTGAAAGGCCTCGCCGGCACGGCAAACGTTCAGCCTCTGCTCAATCCGACGGTCAGGAAAATGGCCCCCGATTTTTTTGAGCAGGCGAGGGCGATTTTCAATGGTTAACGACGTCATTGCCCGGCTAGAGGAGGGCTCGATAAAAAGCGTGGCGCTGTTTGCCGACAGCATGAAGGTGCCGGCGCCGCCGTGCGTGATCGTGAAGCCGGAGGCGGGAGTCAGAAGCGGCACCCGCTCCTTCAGGATCATTGTCCGCCACGCGATAGGAAAATTTGACGCTCTTGAGGCATACGCGCTGGGCGAGCTTGACAGGCTTCTGCTCGGCGGCTTCGACGGAAAGAGCGGAAGGCGATACATGATGTACCGCAGCGGGTTTGGCGACGTAGCGCCGGACCCCGGCGGGAACTGCATCTACATGGAACGCATATTCTGCGCCCCGATGCCGGGGCTTGCCAACTAAACAGGATTACGGAGGACAGACATGGTTCAAAGAAAGCAGAGATTCGCCACCCAGGGCGTGCGGTTTCAGCGCCACAACCCGGACGGCACCATCCCCACCCCGCAGAGGTTTCTCGGGTTTGCAAACGCCGCGGACTTGTCGGCAATGGCCGGCTCGCCGCAGCCTTTCACGCTGAAGATCGACGACCGCCCCCACGCCACGCTGCCGGTAAGCATTGGCGGTGCGGCGGATCCGTCAAGGGTCACGGTGCAGGAGGCGGCGGACGCGCTGAATGCCGCAGGGTTCGAGAACTTCCGGTTCATCGCCGACCCGTTCACCGGCAGGCTGCGCGGCTCTTACAGCACTGGCAAGGCTGCGACGCTGACGGTTGAGCTGGCAAACGAGGACGACGCTGCGCACACCCTGCCGGCGGGAACCTACGCATTGCAGTACGGCGGCAAATCGTTTGCGGCGGTTTTGGCGGCGCCCCTTTCCATTCCTGACGGCGAGACTGCGCAGATCGTTTTCACCGCGGCATCGGCCGGCAT
>Ga0209755_10005064_pt1 | contig 15209 bp, 18 predicted proteins | sample TergutCo191P1_FD_187301 | JGI IMG/M metagenome (GOLD analysis project Ga0209755, IMG submission 187301) | Cornitermes sp. P1 segment gut microbial communities from Petit-Saut dam, French Guiana - Co191P1 (SPAdes) (version 2) | ecosystem: Host-associated > Arthropoda: Insects > Digestive system... | reverse complement strand
CAGGTAGTGTTGTATGCGGGGGGCAGCCGGGTGTTTACCTTCGACCGCACCTGCACCGAGCCGCAAGTACGGGAAGCCGGGGGCGGCAATATTAGCCTGGGGACGGCTACATATCGGGGCAGGATAGCCTTGCGCGCCGTCAATCGACTACTCACGGTAGTGAATATTATTTGCCCGGAGGAATACTTGTTTGGCGTATTGCCCGCCGAGGTGTATCTCAGCTGGCATGACGAAGCCATGCGCGCCCAGGCGGTGGCATCGCGCACGTTTTTGTACCGCCGCGCCAATGAAGGACGGCACGCGGCGCAAGGTTTTCATTTGTGTGATACCACCTGTTGTCAGGTGTACCGTGGCGTGCAGCACGAGAATTTGCGTACCACGGAAGCGGTGCTGTACACGGCGGGGTTGTTGATTTTTTATAATAACGAGCCGATACTGGCTTCTTTTTTTTCCTCCAGCGGGGGGGCTACGGATAATTCCGAAAATGTATGGGTAGAAGCGCGCCCGTATTTGCGCAGTGTGCGCAGTATTTCCGAGCCGGGGGCGCGGCAGTGGACGCGGACATTTACCTGGGCACAGCTGACCCAATTAGCCAATGCCGCCAACGCGGGCATCGGCAATGTTACGGGCGTGTCGGTAACGGGCATTGGCGCGTCAGGCCGGGTGCAGGAGCTGACGATTATTGGCACAAACGGGCGGCTGGTATTAACGGGCGAACGCACGCGTACTTTTTTTACGTCCATTGGCGGCACATTGGACAGCCGCAATTACCGCATCATAGAGGCATTGCCGGTATTGCCTGCGGTGTGGGTGTATGACGGGCGGCAGTTGCAGTATGCGCCCCTTTCTACCCACCATGGGCTGGACAACCGCGGCCACGCCGCCAGCTTGCATATGGCGTATGTTTTTGACGGCTATAACACGCGGCGCATTACCCACACGCCCACCACGGTCACAGGCGGTACGGGCATTACCATTGTGGGCAGCGGCTGGGGGCATGGCGTGGGCATGAGCCAGCACGGCGCGCAGGGCATGGCATTGCTGGGCTACAATTTCAGGGAAATATTAATGCATTATTATACGGGAGTGGAGATACGCTAATGGACAAAAAAGATTTTTTTTATGAGTTACCCAAGCATTTAATTGCCCAGCAACCGATTGAACAGCGGGACGGTTCGCGCCTTATGAAGCTGGAACGCGCCACCGGAAAAATCGAGCATCGTATGTTTACGGACATAATAGACTTGCTGCACCCGGGCGATTGCATTGTTATTAACGATTCAAAGGTAATACCCGCGCGGCTGGTCAGCGAAAGCGGCGTAGAATTTCTCCTGCACGAGCGGTTGGAGGGCAACCAATGGACTACCCTGACCAAGCCGGGCAAAAAAGCCCAACCGGGGGATGAAATCAGCTTCGGCGGGGGAAAATTGATTGCCAAGGTAATCGACATCATTGAAGGCGGGCTGCGCACGGTGGCCCTGACCCACGCGGGCGAATTAGAGCCCCTGCTGGAAGAAATCGGCGAAATGCCGTTGCCCCACTATATCGAAGAAAAGCAAACCGACACCGCCCGCTACCAAACGGTATATGCCAAGGCCGACGACGCCGGGGCATCGGTGGCCGCCCCCACGGCGGGGCTGCATTTCACCGAAGCGTTATTAGCGCAGCTACAGGCAAAGGGGGTACACATTGCCCGCGTTACCTTGCATGTGGGCATTGGCACATTCCGCCCGGTGAAAGAGGACGATATCACCAAGCATTTAATGCATAGCGAATACTGCCGCGTATCCGACGAAACGGCGAATCTACTAAACAACACCAAGCGCGAAGGCGGGCGCATCATTGCCATCGGCACTACCAGCTGCCGCACACTGGAAAGCCGCGTGGGCGACAACGGCCAAATCCAAGCCGGCGCGGGCAAAACAGATATCTTCATTTATCCGGGTTATACCTTCCGCGCCATTGATGGCCTCTTAACGAATTTTCACCTGCCGGAGTCTACGCTTATTATGCTGGTAAGTGCCATCGCCGGGCGCGCGCATACCCTGGCCGCCTATGAAGCGGCCGTTGAGGAAGAATACCGGTTCTTTTCGTATGGGGATGCGATGCTGATAGTGTAATGAACGAAAATAACAGACAGGGAGTGGGGGCAAATGTGGCTGACAATGTAACCGCAACAGGCGCTAACCCTAACCTACCCGGGTTTGCCGATGCAAATCTTGATTCACATTGGAATACCCATAAGGATGAATACAGCGGGCTCACCAAGGAACAATATTCGCAACGGGCACAGGATTTATTGCAATCGCCCACAGGCGACAATGTACTTGGTTATAAAACCCTAGACGGCGCAGTTGTGCGATACGATAGAACCACCCGGGATTTCGTCAAAGGATATGACACGGGAATAGCAACGATGTTTCTTCTTCGAGGCGGGGAAACCCGATTCGCCAAAATTATGCAGCGAGAAGGTGGATTTCAAAATGATTAAATGTCCGGTCTGCGAGAAATTTAATTTTGAAAAAGACGCAAATTATGAAATTTGTGGTGTTTGCCAGTGGGAAAACGACCCATTGCAATATGACGACCACGATGATGATATGGGCGCAAATCATATGAGCGTTAATCAAGCTCGCGTCAAATGGCGGACGCGTACTATGCACAATGAAAGGGCAGCGCAAACCGCTTAATAATGCACTATAAAAGGAGCAATACCCAATGCCAAGAGAATACATGAACACCCACGAGTGCCCATTTCACAAGGCAATTGACGCCAACGCCGCCCCTCCGTACCGTTGTCAGCTGGGGCAGCTGTTTTGCGAGAATCAGCAGCAGCTAGCCGACTACCAAGCGCCCCACTGCCTAAATAAAAACGATACCAATAGCAGCCGCCGAACCCTTGCCGAAGCCATTGCGCTGGTTGACAAGGTACACCCCAGTTACTCGGACAAGCTGCCGACCCTTAAACGCGGCTGGCATTATTGCGAGATGGTCGTCAACGAAGTGCGCCGCAAGCGCCTAGCCATCATCGATGAACCGCGCACCAACGAAGGCGGTCAGGTACGCGGCATAAAAAGCGTCAGCGTAGTGCTGCTGCTTTTACTATTCATCATCATATTCGTCATCGGCGTGGTTGCTGTGGTGCAGTATATGGCGATTTAAAAGATTAAAAGAGTAAAACCGTGGGGCGTTGCCCCACACCCCACAAGGGGAGGCAAGCTCCCCTTGACCCCTATTTGCGCGTTGCGCGGTCTGACAGGTATAACCGTCAAGCCACGCGAAGCATAGTGGGGGTCAAGGGGGGCTTGTCCCCCCTTGCGGGGTGTGGGGCAGCGCCCCACGGTTTTTTCTTTTATCTCTTGACTTTATATTTTTCCCATGCTACAGTACCACTGTGTTACTTATGTATTACAGAGGAGCGCGCCGTGACGTTAAAAGATAATGTACCGATTTATGTGCAAATTGCGGACGATATTAAGGCGCAAATAACCGCGGGTCGGCTGGGCGATGGGGATAAGCTGCTGTCCATCCGCGAGTATTCGCTGGTATATGCGGTGACGGCGCTGACCATGCAGCGCGCACTGGGGCTGCTGGAGCTGGAGGGGGTCGTCGATACGAAGAAGGGCGTGGGCAGCTTTGTGCGGGCAGGGGTGCAGGACGGGCTGAAGGTAAAGCTGGTCGATGAATTGGTACATGACTTTATTGCGCGGGCGCGCCACATGGGGCTAACGGGCGAAGAAATAGTACACCGGGTAAAGGACGGGATAAAAGATGCATAACGCAGTAACCATTTCACAGGTAAGCAAACAGTTTGGGAAACAGACCGTGTTTACGGACTTGTCGCTGGCATTTCCGGCGGGGCGGGTCATTGGGCTGCTGGGCGAAAACGGCATCGGCAAAACCACGCTGCTGCGCATGATAGCCGATTTGCTAAAACCCAACACGGGCGAAATTCTGGTGGGGAGTGAACGGGTATCACGCAAAACGCGGGCACAGGTATCCTTCATGCTGACCCCGGAGAATTTTTACAATTTTATGAAAGTAAAGGACGCCGTGCAGTATTTTACGGACTTTTTCCCCGATTTTGACCCGGCGCGGGCGCGTGGGCTGTGCGAGGCATTTAAGCTGGACGCCGGCGCGCGCATCAAGCAACTGTCCAAAGGCCAGCAGGAACGGCTGTGCATTCTGCTGTGCCTGTGCCGCCGCGTGCCCCTGTATTTACTGGACGAACCCATCGCCGGGCTTGACCCCAAGTTTAAGCACGAATCCATCAAGGCGATGCTGGCACACTTGGAAGAATACCAAACCGTCATCATCTCCAGCCACCTGCTGCGGGATTTGGATTCGGTATTCGACGAAATTTTCATTGTGAAGGCGGACGGCGTGGTGCAAGCCAACTGCGACGATATCCGCGCCCGCGGCCAGTCGGTAGAGGCGTTCTACCTGGAGACGGTACAATGATGCGCCACGTACTGAAATGGGAGCTGCGCAAATACGCCATCCGCGTGGGGGTGTGCGCCATACCGCTGGCGGCGGCGTGGCTGATACTGCTACTGCTGCCCGTGGGGGGCGAGGGAACGCCGGTGTGGCTAAGCGCGGTGTTGTGGGCGTTGCTGATTATGGCGTCGGTTTTGGCAGCGGGGGTGGCGCTGTATATGGTTTTGGTGCATCCCTTCGCCATTGTTTTGTGCGCCTTTTTGAAATCCTCGGTGATGGAACACCAAACCGGATGCACGTACAAATACAAATTAAGCATTCACATGGTACTGAACATACTGACCTACCTGCTGGGCATGGGCGTGCTGAGGATAACAATGGGGCTACTGCGCCGATTTGAATATTGGGTAGATGCAAATTGGTTCAGCAACATGCTGGATGATTCGTCCTTGTATTTAATGTCACTACTGCCGATGATGGCGGTGGGTGTGCCGCTGGTATTAGTATTTTCCTTCAAATTAATGGCTGTTTATTCGGCGCATAACAAGAATATTACGTTTAGAAGCACGCTAGGGAATTATGCGGCGTTGCTACTGACGCTGCTGTCCACCTATGCCGAGCGGCTTATTGCATGGCAGGCGTTCATGCTGCCCATTATTATTGCTACGTCTGCGGTGCTGATGGTGGCGGCGGTGTGGAGCGTTTCCCACTTCGTTGACCATATTGCGGAGGTGACGGCGTGAAGTGGCGGGTTACACTAAAATGGGAAGGGTTGGCGGTGTACTACCGCCTGCGGTGGGTTGTGCCGGTGGCGCTGGCATTGTGGGCGATACTCATGCTGCTGTCCCTCTTTGTGCCGCCGGGGGTGAATTGGCTGTGGGTACTGTACCTGCCGATAATGTTGGCGGGGCTGTACACCCTATTCGGCAGCAATTTTTCCATCGCGGAAAATGAATGGCACGACACCACCGAGCGCCTGTGCGCACGCCCGGCGCTGGTATTATTCATCGCCCGTATGCCTTACAACCTAGCTTCCGGGGCGATGGGGGTGGGGCTGTTATACCTGGGCAATATAGCCTTGCAACGCTTGCAAATCACCTGGTTTGACATGTTGCGGCTACTAACCGGCGCAGACACCCCCGACGCCCTAAGGCCGGGAAGTATGCTGCTGCTCCTACTCTTCCTCTCCATCCTGGTCCCCGCCTTTGCCCTGTCAGGGACGGTTGCCTGGCGCTGCCCCCGCCGATGGCGCATACTAACCGTCACCCTCTGGCTGGCGCAGCTAATAATATTCGGCGTCGCCGTTTCAGCATTGCCCGCCGACTATCCCCACTATGCCCCCGCGCTGCCGCTGTTTGACGGCGGGCGCGTACACAACCCCGCCGAAGCCGCAATGCTGGCGGTGCTCATCGCCTCGCCGTTGGTCAACACGGCGCTGGCGGCGTGGCTGTATGATAATAAGGCGTAGGGGGAAAGATAAAAACCTTGGGGGCATCCGCCCTCCGGGCCCAGGGTGCATTCGCACCCGCGCTAAACGCCTGCCACTGGCAGGCAGCGCCCCAAACCCCCGCAAGGGGCTTACCCCTTGACCCCATTATGGGAGGATGATGTCCCGTGCAGGTTGCGTACTGCGCGGGATTTTTTGGTTTATAGGGTAAAAGGTTGTAAAATAATTTGCGTTAGAACAAACAGATATGCTACTATGTATTTGTATTATAATCGCAGTGACCGTGAGGCGTCGCCAAACACCCCACGGCTTGTGTAGGGATATACCCCATCGCCTAACACACACAGACTTGCGCCTGCCACTGGACATGTTCAGTGTAGCATTGATTTTCATTCGTTTCAACAACGTGAAAATTACGTGCTATGCTTGCTGTCTTTGTGGGTGGATGTAATTTGTTTATTTGGATTATCCAAGGTGTGTAGGAGATGGCAATGTTTTGCCGTCCTTGCACACTTTTTTTATTCGCTTACGCGGGAGGAGGCGAAAGCCTCTTCCCCGCTGGGCGATGTAACTAAAATTTAACGAAAGGAGAATGCCCTATGTGTCCATATTTTAACCCATCAAAATCCGAATGCCGCGTTGTACCGTATGATTCAAGCGCCCGGCGTGATGACAGCTGGATGAAAACATATTGCACCAGCAGTAGCGGTTGCAAGTCGTGCGGCAATTATGAAGCCGCACAGCGCGGGGATTATAAAGTAGAACGGTAGTAATCAAATGCATAATTATTATACGACAGGAGGAATCGACAATGAATGAAGAATTAATAAAAAAAGCAAAATCGGGCGATGCAGATGCAATGTATGAAGTGGCTGTTATTATTATGCGCAGAGCAATGTCAAATAAAGATGAATCATTAATACCTGAAGCAATAAAGTGGATGGAAAAAGCAGCATCGCATGGAAATACAAATGCCCAGTGTGAAATTGCCAGTTGGCATATGAAGAATGGCAACAATGAACAATCACTTTATTGGTTAAAAAAAGCCGCAGAAAATGGACATACAGATGCAATAAACACGCTTAAGGATGCTGAATATACAGCGAATGCAAGCGTAGCACCGAAAAAAACTAGCGATGACGGTTTAAATACACTAGGAACTATCACAACTATTGCTATTTTAATTGCAGCTGGTTATTTTATTGGCGTTGTAAGCGTTATTATTCTTATCCTTGCGCTTGTAGGATGGATATTCTTTTTAGGGCGTTATGAATCAAGCATACAAGACAAAATTAAAGATGGTTTACAAGGAGCCATGATAATTATGGGGCTTGCTTTGGGTGTATTCTTTAATGTCACAAAAAGTATACTCATTACCATACACCGAATGCTTAGTAAATAGGCATTAAACAAAACCTTGAAGCCCCGCAAAACAACCAGCGAAGCAAAAACAGTCAAGAAGCGCGTCTCTTGCGAGGGTGTGGGGCGTTGGAGCTGTCTTGTCAGCTGGGCGAGAAGCAGGCTGGGGCGGCAGGCTATATACGCCCAGCCGATAGCGAAATTGCATGATTAGTGACGCACAAAAAAGTTAGAAGCACCGTTGGGTTCACTTGTGAAACCAACGATGCTTCTTCTTTTTTGAAGTCAATCATCATGCAATTTCGCGTGGCTGGGCGTATATAGCCTGCCGCCCCAGCCTGCTTCTCGCCCAGCTGACAAGACAGCCCCAGCGCCCCCGCGGCTTTCCTCTTTCACCCATCCACCCCCACCTTCATACCCTATCAACACGAAGTCTATGAAGGAGTACAACCCATGACAGCGATAGCAACCCAAGCGGCGGTTTGGCCGCCATACCCTGGTGTGGTGCTGCGGCGCGGCATGAACGGGCCCAGCATCCGGCAGGTACAGGAACGGCTAAACGAACTGGGCGCTAACCCACCACTGGCAACGGACGGCGCATTCGGGCCGCTGACAGAAGCAGCGGTAATGGCATTTCAACGGAGCAGCGGGCTGAACGCCGACGGCGTGGTAGGGCCGCGCACCTGGGAGGCACTGTTTACACAAGCACCGCCGCCGCCCACAGTTTGGCCGCCATACCCCGGCGTGGTGCTGCGGCGCGGCATGAACGGGCCCAGTATCCGGCAGGTGCAGGAACGGCTAAATGAACTGGGCGCTAACCCACGGCTGGCTACGGACGGCGTGTTCGGGCCGCTGACGGAAGCCGCGGTAATGGCATTCCAACGTGCCAATGGGTTGAATGCGGACGGCGTGGTAGGGCCGCGCACCTGGGAAGCGCTGTTCTCGCGCCAGCCTGTGTCGCCGCCTGCGCCCACCGGGAAGGTCGTCGTCCTTGACCCCGGGCACGGCGGGCACGACGCGGGCGCTACCGCCCACGGACGGCGCGAATCGGACGATGTCCTGCGCCTGTCATTAGCCGTGCGCAATTTGCTGCAAGCCCAAGGCCAGCGCGTCATTATGACCCGCAGCAGCGATGTTTTTATCCCGCTGAATGAACGCAGCGCCATCTCAAACCGCAATAATGCCGATTTGTTCGTGTCTATCCACCGTAATGCCAGCGCCATCCCAAGCGCCAACGGCGTGGAGAATTTCGTTGCCCCCGGCGCGCCTAACGCCACGGTGCAAGACGCCTTCGCGGTGCTGGACGCCGTGGTCGATGCAGGCGTGCAGTCAAACCGGGGCGTGCAACGCGGCAACTTCGCCGTGCTGCGCAACACGCAAGCCCCCGCCATGCTGCTGGAAATGGGCTTCATCACCAACCAACGCGACAACCAACTCTTCGACCAGCAATTTAACGCCTACGCCGCCGCCATTGCCCGCGGCATTATGACCGCCCTATACGGGCCCACCCCCACCAACCGCCTATACACCGTCGTGGCAGGCGACAATCTGTGGACAGTCGCCCAACGCTTCGGCACAACCCCGGACGCAATAATGCGGCTGAACCGACTAACCGGACAAAATTTACTGATTGGTCAGGTACTGCGTGTTTCGTGACGCGCCCAACGCCGCCGCCTCGGCCGGGTCGTGGGTGATGCACAACACCACGCGCGCCCCCTCGGCGGCGTGCTGACGCACCATGGCTATAACGGCGGGCTTTATGCCCTCATCCAGTCCCTTAAAGGGCTCGTCCAAAATTAATAACTCGTGTGGGGCAAGCAACGCACGGCACAACGCCACACGCCGCTTCATGCCGCCGGACAATTCGGCGGCTTTTTTATGTAGGCTATCGCCCAGCCCGGCTTGGGTCAGCAATTCCATGGCACGCGCTTCGGCCGCCGGGGTAGCGGGCACGACAAAGCAAACATTCTCCAGCGCCGTCAGCCCCGCCAACAATCTATCTTCTTGGAATACCATCGCCACGCGCAAATTAGCCGGCTTTTTTATTTCCCCGCCATCCGGCGCTGCCAACCCCGCCAGCAGATGCGCCAGCGTGGTTTTGCCAATGCCGGACGCGCCCATCAAGCAGGTAATGCCCGCGGGCAATGCCATATTCACCCCATCCAGCACCTTCACGCCGTCATAGGATTTGCTAATGTTAATCAGCTCAATCATACTTCGCCCCCCATTTTTTCGCCCCCCACGAGAAGCCCCTGTCAATGGCATAGCTAACCGCCACGATGGCAATCGTCCACGCGTACATATCCACCGTTTGGATGCTGACCTGCGCCCGGTGCAAATACCCGCCAATAGTGCCCCGCGCCGCGCCAATTAATTCCGCCGAAATGCCCGACTTCCACGCAAAGCCAATGCCCACACTGGCGGCCGAGAAAACAAACGGCGCAACCGCCGGCCAATAAATATGAAGCGCCCGCTTCCAAAACGGCACGCGAAACACCGCCGCCATCTCCAACAGCGCCGCGTCCGTCGTATGTATCCCCTTGTAAATATTATGGTACACCACAGGCAGCACCATGACAAAGGACACAACCAACGACAAATTCTCGCGCCGAAACATGAACAATACCAACAGCACAAACGACGCCAGCGGCATGGCGTTCATCACATTAACCGCCGGGGAAAACACCCGATGCACCACCCGCGACGACGCCGACCCCACCGCCACCAACGCGCCTCCCGCCATCGCCAGCCCGAACCCCAGCAAAATGCGCCCCATACTGCTCCAAACCGCCTGCCAAAAATCCGGCGTCTGCCCCAATGCAAAAAGCCGCGCAAAGGCTACACGCGGCGAAACCATAATAATAGACGCGCCAACCCAAGCGGCGGCGGCTTCCCACACCCCCCACCAAAAAGCCGCCACCAAAAGGGTAATCAACGCATTTTTTACAAACCGATTCATTTACCGGATGAAAAAGAAATCCGCATCGGGCACGCGCCCGCCCACCGACGGCGAATGCGCCTCATACAGCACACGGAAAAACCCGGTTAAACTGCGCTGCATTTCCGCACCCGTAATAAATACCATGTTGGTGCGCGGCAACGCCGAACGGGCAATGGGCACAGCCGGGACTAAGCCCGCATCCACCACCAACTGCGCCGCCGCGTCCAGCTCGGTGTTCATAAAGGCAATGCTGGCGGCGTACTCGTCCATAAACGCCGCCACCGCCTCGGGATAATTTTCCAAAAATTCCCGCCGGGCGATGACCACGCTCATAATCAGGCCATAATCGCTTTGCACCCTATTCCATTCCTCGGTCAAATCCATTGCCACCCGCAAAAAGTCAAACCGCCCCAGCACCGTAGAAACAAAGGGCTCGGGCAATAATGCCACCTCGGCTACGCCCAATTCAAACGCCGCGGCAATCTCCGGCGCTTCTGCCCGAAATTCCAGATACACATCCACATTCGGCACAAGCCCGTTCGCCAGCAAAACATAATTGAGTGCAAACTCCGGCGTAGCCCCCGCACCCGTCAAGAAAACCGTCCGCCCGCGCAAATCTTCTATGGTATTAACCTCGCCGGTGGCGTCTACGATATGCAGCACCCCCAGCGTCACCACGGCAAGCCCCTGCACCGCGCCGTCCATTTGGTTATACAACACCGCCGCCAAATTGCCCGGCACAACGGCAACATCCACCGCATCGCCAACCAACAACGGCGCAACCTCCACCGGCGCACCCAGCAACTCAAATTCATACCGATTATTCGCCTCGCCGCGCTCCGCCAAGTCCATCAACTGCAACAACCCCATAGCCGTAGGCCCACGAAGCGCCGCCACACGAATTGTCACCTCTTCCGCCTCGCCGTTGTTGCCGCAGGCTGCGGTAATCAATAATGCACACAAAAGAAGCGCACCCAATAAAATTTTACGCATTTTCATAACCTCCAAAAATAAAGTTTAGGTCAAGCCTTTTTTACACCGAGTATAACGTTTTGGCACTAACCCCCGGCAGCCGCCCCATCTTCCCCGACAGCGCATTAATGGCATCGCCGGGCGCATCTAATATAACGCTGATGATATTCATATTTTTCTCGCGGTGCGGCAGGCCCATGCGGCCTATAATATGTTCAGCGTAGTCATGCAACAGGGTATTGACCGTGCCGATACTGTCTCGGTTTTGGACAATAATTGCAAGTACGGCCACGCGCTTTTCCATATAACTCACTCCTTTTGGCAACAAAAAAACGCACACCAGTGCGTTAAAAAATTAGCCGCACCTTTTCCCTCGAGCGCGCCGTCTTGACATCAAATCAAGCGCCGCGGTCTTGAAATTAGGAACATGCGTATTGTTTCACATCGTACAACCGTTGTCAAATGGGAACGAAAGGCATATAATCGGCAAAAACTAAGGAGCAACCCCATGAAAAAAATTAACGTTACCGTATGGGACGAAGTGGAGGGCGCTATCGGCCCGTACCCCGACGGCATGTATACCGTCATCGCCGACTTCCTGCGCAATTCGGGCCAATTCGGCGAGGTGCGCATCGCCCTACAGCCCCAGCCCGAACACGGCCTAACCGAAGCAATAATCAACGACACCGACGTATTAGTCTACTGGGCGCATTGCCATCACCATAGCTTCGACGACGCCATTGTCGAGCGTATCCGCCACCGCGTGTTAAACGGCATGGGGCTTATTCTCCTGCATTCAGCACATGCCAGCAAAATTTTCGACCGCCTTTTGGGCACGCGCCCCGCCATGCTGCGCTGGCGCGAAGTGGACGAGCTGGAGCGCGTATGGCGTATCGAGGCCGGACACCCCATCTGCGCCGGTGTGCCCGAGCATTTCGACATACCCCATTCCGAAATGTACGCCGAGCATTTCCAAATACCCAAGCCCGACGACCTCCTATTCATCAGCTGGTACGAGGGCGGCGAAGTCTTTCGCAGCGGTATCACCTACACCCGCGGCCTGGGCCGTATCTTCTTCTTCTCGCCCGGCCACGAGACCTTCCCCATCTACCACATGCCCGAGGTACAGCGCATCATCACCAACGCCGTAAAATGGGCCGCCCCGGTATGCGAGCCGGAAATAACAACCGGCAACGTACCATTTGAATACCCACCACGTAACGCGAAAATTTAAAGATTAAAGTCAAGAGATAAAACCTTGGGGCGCTGCCCCAAACCCCGCGAGGGACAAGCCCCTCGACCCCTTTTTGCTTCGCACGGCTTGACGGAAGTCAACCGTCAGACCGCGCAACGCGCAAATAGGGGTCAAGGGGAGCTTGCCTCCCCTTGTGGGGTGTGGGGCAACGCCCCACGGTTTTCATCCTCGAAAGGACGATACCATGAACGTACAAGAAGCACGCGCGCTGGTGCGCAAGTATAATAAGGAAGCGTTCCATATCAGACATGCGGAGACGGTCAGCGGGGTGCTGGGCTGGTACGCGCAGACGCATGACGCGGAGCGTGAAGAATTTTGGCGCGCGGTGGGTATGCTGCATGATATTGATTTCGAGTTGCACCCGGACGCGCACTGTGTGGCGGGCATTACGATAATGGAAGAGGAGGGCGTGCCGGCGGAGATAATGCGGGCGGCGCTTTCCCATGGCTGGGGCATGACGGAGACCCCGTATGAACCGACGCATATTATGGAGAAGATTCTTTATGCGGTGGACGAGCTGACGGGGCTTATTTGGGCGACGGCGCTGATGCGGCCTAGTAAGTCTACGCAGGACTTGGAATTTAGTAGCGTGAAGAAGAAATTTAAGGACAAGAAATTTGCGGCGGGGTGTTCGCGGGATGTTATTTCCAAGGGGGCGGAAATGCTGGGCTGGACGCTGGAAGAATTAATTTCCCAAACGATACTGGCCATGCGCGCCTGCGAAGCGGAGGTAGACGCCCATGCGTAACGTATACGATGTGCTGACCGAGCGCGGCTATATCGCCCAATGCACCCACCCGGAGGAATTACGTGCCTTGCTGGGGCGCGAATCGGTTACGTTCTACCAGGGCTACGACCCCACGGCGGATTCGCTGACCACGGGTCATCTCATGACCCTGATGATTCACAAGCATATGCGCGACGCGGGTCATCGGCTGATAACGCTGATGGGCACAGGCACGGGCATGATTGGCGACCCCACCGACCGCAACGACATGCGCCGCGTCATGGGCCCGGACGAAGTAGCCGCCAACATCGCGGCATTCCGCGAACAATTCAGCCGGTTTGTGAATTACGACGACGGCTCGGCCATCATGGAGGACAACGGCTGGCTGCTGGAGCTGAAATGGATTGAATTTATGCGGGATTATGGCGTGCATTTTAATGTAAATAAAATGCTGGCGGCGGAGTGCTATAAAAACCGCCTGCAAGACGGCCTCACCGCCTTCGAGATGTCCTACATGATTATGCAGGCCTATGATTTCTTGGAATTGTACCGCCGCTACGGCTGCCGCTTGCAACTGGGCGGCAGCGAGCAATGGGGCAATATTATCGCGGGCATTGAGCTGACCCGCAAGGTCGAAGGCGCGCAATTATACGGCCTGACCAATATTTTGCTGACCGCCGCCGACGGAGGCAAAATGGGCAAATCCGTGGGCAATGCCGTGTGGCTGGACGCGAATAAGACTTCGCCCTACGATTTTTACCAGCACTGGCGCAACACCGCCGACACGCAGGTTGTCCAATTCTTAAAACTGTTCACGTTTTTGCCCATGGAAGAAATTGCCGAAATGGTCGCCTGGCAGGGCGCGGAAATTAACCGCGCCAAAGAAACCCTCGCCTTCGAGGTAACGAAAATTGTCCATGGGGAAATTGAGGCGTTAAAGGCGCAAACCGCCGCCCGCACCCTGTTCGCAGGGGGCAACAAATCGGCCGAGGACATGCCCACCACCCAAATCAGCCGCGGCGAGCTGGAGGTCGGCATTAACATCATCATCCTGCTGGAGAAAACGAAACTTATCGAATCGCGCAGCGAGGCGCGCCGCCTTATCGCCCAGGGCGGCATCAAGGTAAACGACGTAAAAATCCCCACCCACGAGCATACCGTTTCCATTGAAGTGGCCGAAAACGGCGACCATTTCCTCATCCAAAAGGGCAAAAAAGTCTATCATAAGGTACAGCTCGTATGAGCCTTATCATCAACCATGCCGACATTGCCACCACGGTCGTTGCCCCGGCGGGCTTCCCCACCACGGCGTGGCCCGAGGTGGCGTTCGTCGGCCGTTCCAACGTGGGCAAATCGTCCCTCATCAATGCCCTGCTCGGCCGAAAAAAACTGGCCCGTACCTCGCGCCAGCCGGGCAAAACCCGCACCATAAACTTCTTCACCGTCGAAAACAAACTCTACTTCGTTGACCTGCCCGGCTACGGCTACGCCAAAGTATCCAAGGCCGAGCAGGAAAAATGGGCGCCCATGGTCGAGGGCTATCTCCAAAACCGCGCGCCCCTAAAGCGCATCTTCCTACTCATGGACATCCGCCACGAGCCCAGCGCCCACGACCGCATGATTTACGACTGGGTACAGCATTACCGCCTACCCTACACCCTAATCGCCACCAAGGCCGACAAAATTACCCGAAACCAACTACCCCGCCACCTATCCATCCTACGCAAATCCCTGAACGAAGCCGCCCCCCCCATACCCTTCTCCGCCGAAACCCGCCAAGGCCGCGACGAATTGTGGCAGGTAATATTAGACAGTATTGGGATGGATGTGCTATAGTGCGGGGCGTTGTGAAAAAATTAAAAGAGTAAAACCGTGGGGGACGCCGCCCTCCGGGCCCAGGGCGCATTCGCGCCCGCGCTAAACGCCTGCCACTGGCAGGCAGCGCCCCACACCCCCCGCAAGGGCCACGGGCCCTTGACCCGTTTTTGCTTCGCATGGCTTGACGGTAGTCATCCGTCAGACCGCGCAACGCGCAAATAGGGGTCAAGGGGAGCTTGCCTCCCCTTGCGGG
>Ga0209755_10005063_pt1 | contig 15209 bp, 9 predicted proteins | sample TergutCo191P1_FD_187301 | JGI IMG/M metagenome (GOLD analysis project Ga0209755, IMG submission 187301) | Cornitermes sp. P1 segment gut microbial communities from Petit-Saut dam, French Guiana - Co191P1 (SPAdes) (version 2) | ecosystem: Host-associated > Arthropoda: Insects > Digestive system >... | reverse complement strand
ATGATGATGATGATGATGATGTCATATATATATATATATATATATATATTTATAAAATAGGAGTTTGAACTTAAATTAATAATTTGTAACAAAGGTTTATACAGTTTTATTCTGAACTGTAAATCCTGCAGCATCATAGAAGTGACAGTTATTTTTTAAACATTGGTTTTAGTGTGCAACATTTATGTTAGTGAATGAATTGACACTAAGCAGTGGTGCATTTGTATTAATAGTTTTGGAATAGGTATTTGAAAATGTTTCTTTATTACCCTTAACATTTTATAGATTATGCATATTTCCTCCTTTTGTTTTGCAGAACTGAAGTATATTTGTGTTAGAACATTTTTAATTGAGTTCCATTTATAGGTGTCTTGTTAGAAAATCAAATTGTGTAACAACATTCTGTTCTGGAAAAAGATGTCTTTTTTATTGTTTGTGTTAAAAGTGACATGTTTTCACAGACACACACACACACACACAAACACACCGTCTCCCTTTCTTTGTTCCATTACCAGCAATACTTGAGGGAACTAATTAACAGAATACCTCAAACAAAAAATTGTTCCTCTAGTTTTCTGTTTTGTATCAGTAGAATAGACTGTGTTACCTTGTCTGCAATGGTAAAGTCTGTTTTATGATATGCTCTACAATGGATAGTTTGTAACTACATAAAGAATTGAAACACAAAATACATGACACCGCCATACTGCAGAAGTAAGTCATAACCTATGTCATGTAAGTGACTTACCCACCAACTCAGAGGTTTGTTGCAGCTTGATCTCCCTAATTCTTCTCCTGCAAAAGGGAATATGTATTATCTTAAATGTAATGCATTTGAATATCTTGTGTCCTGTGGTATCACATACTAAGTTTTTTACAGATCTTAGTGCACACCTCGGTTGCCTTGGCTCAGATGTATGGTACTTGTACCGGTACTTTCTACATGCCAAGTGGTAAAATCTGCATTCCTCAGTCGAGCACGTGAACGGATAGTGCAACCCATGCTTACATATTCACTCATCCCTTATATAGAGAACAACAGAATGATATACATGTACTTTTCAAATGTAAAAAGACACACAAAGATGGAGGGAAAATTTTTTTGAACAATAAATGGTTGCACGTGAATGAAAAAATAACACTCAAAATGTAATATGAATTTCAAAAACCAAGCAGAAAGAACACCGCAGATTTGAATGGTGCAAGGAGAGGAAGATTGTAAATGAAAATACTTAATTGTGTGTAATAATTTAGGTTAGAATAGAACTTTGTATATAGAGTAAATAGTGTATGATATACAGTAGACATTAGTATTTAAATATAGTTGATGTGTACTGGTATCTGGTGTTAGCAGCATATCCAAAGGAATGTACTTGTGACCCAACAAATAAATTTGATTGTTTATTTGATGTGTACAGTTTTTATTCTCTTTGATAGCCATACAGATACTGCAGAACAAAATAATATGAATGGACTGAATACCAAACTTTCTGTATGTTAAATACAAGAATTCAATATTTCAGACTTCTGTCTGTAAGTGAATTGTATAAAAGCATATCCATTGTCATGAAGAATGTGCTGACATAAGTTTTGAAACAAATGTGTCACAGCCATAGTATCAGTTTTAACTGAAGGAGGGAGTTGAGGTAGAGAGCTTTTAACTGTTTGTGTTGTGTGCATATAAGGAAATTTAATGAATATTTTATTCCAGGGATATGATCAGCAGAAGTAGCTTAGAGGCTGCTTGTGAAGCCGCAGCCAAAGTGAATGCTGTACTTATTGCAAAAGGAAAATTAAAACAGCCTGCCCCGCAGATCATAAAAGTAAGGTCCAATAGTATTTTGTTTATTTAATGTGATTTTAGTTTCTGTCTTCATTACTCGGAGGGAACGTTCATTCATAAATTTATGTGTAGGTAGGGAATAGTTTCCGGACATCGGCAGATTTATTTACCTCTGAATACGAAATTAACGAGGCTCCAATAGCTGCACGCAATCTGCTTACTAAGGGTCACACACAAGAGGAGATAAACCAGTTCTCAGGTATGGAACTGATTAATTTTGTATGCAGTGTTTATTCTGTACAGATATTGATATAGTTCTTTTGGTCTGTTTTATATATTTCATATGGCAAGCAAATTTCTTCATTAAGATTTGTATGTGCGCGTGCATGCACATGTACACGTGAAACAGAGAGAGGGAGATAACCATTGTATCAATTGGTTTTAAAGTGCATTACATACTTAATGACAGATTACTGATTTGAAAGTTTCTTAAGTGAAAATCAATGAAACAGAAATTAGTTTCTCTTTAGTTTTAAAGGAATCTATCTTGTTGTGCTGTGATGTTTTAATATTGGTATATATATATGTGTGTGTGTGTATATATATATTACCATAAAACAGAAGAAACTTTTAAAAATATAATAATTAAATGCTACATTTTCAGGCACTAAAATACATTATTTAAAATGTTAGTTTCTATGCTTGTAGATGTTTTGAAATTTATGAGATCTCACAAATTTTTAAAGACAAAGTACAGTAGAACCCGGTTATAATGACATCAGTTTGTGTGACACCTCCTGTGTAGTGTCAGATATTCTGTGGTACCAATTTATTCTTCACTGTTTGACCATAGCATTGTATTACTTTGTTAGAAAAATTCTTGTTTATAACAACACAAAATATTCAGTCCCTTTCATGGTGTTATAGCCGAGTCTGTATATGTTTGCATTGCATTTGAAAGTTCGTGTTGTAAATTCTAGTATTTATTGATGAAGCCTGTGAAAATTTGTGCGGTAACACACATTTGAAAATATCAAATGCGTAGTTCTTTATATTTTAATTCATGTGTTTTAGTGCCTGAATGTGGTCCTTAAAGACTGAAACATGTAGCAGTTATTGATGATATTATACACTTTGTTGTTTTTGATGATAGTATATGTGCCAATATTGAAAGTTTTTTCTTAGCTTAATAATTATGAATGCTGTTGCTTGAAATAATACATATATAAGTAATAGTGAAAGGTGATGATAATATGTATGTGTTAATTAATAAGAATGGGCTCTGATTAATTTAAAATAAATAGCAACATATGCCGTCTGGAGATAGGGGCATAGGGATGACTGAAATTTTAGGGTTGTCCATTGTCACACAATGTTTTGGAGGCTATCTTTGACTCTTGCCTTCAGGTGGAGTGGAGAAAAAAGTAGGCTTAATTTGTGGGTTGGGCCTGAGACTGGCTGTTGCTAATGAGTTTTATCTGAATAGGTTCTCCTCTTTCCACATTTCACCTGAAGACAGAGACAGATCCATTCCGCAAAGTGTTGTGAATGTTGAATGTGGGTTGCTGGAGAGTGTCCAGAATTTCAGTCATGACTTAGACCATATACTATCAACAGAATCTATGAAAGCAGAAACAGGGGATTTTAAAACATCAATATAATGGGGCTGACCACTCAATTCTAATTTGAATATGATGGTAATAGTAATAGTAATTTGGACCACACAGGTGTTGTATGGTAATTTATTGCACTGTTGGTAAAGTTATTGATCTGGAAGTTGAAGGCTGAGTTTCTGGGGTTTTGTTGTATGAACTTTTGATGTAGCAAAGATATATTATTTGTACCAAGATGTTGATATTAATTTTTAAAATACAGTAGAGTGTTATAAGCAATAACAATTTGCATAATTATCATTGCTCTTGCTATTTATGTAGTATTATTTCAAGGAACAAGCTCTTTAATTGCTGGTACATTTTTGTTTCCCAAACTTTCACAAATTTTGAAGTAAGGTGTATGTCATAAAGTGATGGTGTATACTTGTAAAGTGAGGAGTTGTTATGTTTTCTGCATGTTAAGTGGTGTGTAGAGAGAAGGTAACAGTATTAATTGAGGTTATTTTGCAAAGTGTATTTTGTTGACAATAAATGATGGCATGTGACAATGTTATGCACTCAGGTGTGAATGTGAGTAGAAGTTTTGTGTAAAATGTTTACAGTGTGTTGATAATTGTGAAGACAGTATGTGGACTTGTACATTTTGTCCTTAATTGTATGTTATGTTATCCTTTGCAACCAACCATCATTTGGACATACACAAAAAAAATTTGCTGGTGTGAGTTTCATACAAGTACCAGCCTCTCTGGTGTAGTAATCTCAATTCAGTGTTCAACATCTCTTTTTAAATCCACTTCTGCTTCTGAAATGCCATCATCCTCTCCAGAAACATGTTACATGTCTCAGATGTGCAGTAGATAATTAGATTTTCCACGTATGTTTTTACTTACAACATAAAGTCCGTATTGTAGACAGTACAGAATAGTTGGTATAGTGACTAATCTGCAGGCTGGAAAATCTGTGGTTTGAATCCTGTTTGGGGCAAGAGAGTTTTCTCTTCTCCAAAATGTCCAGATTGTTTGTGGGGCTAACCCAGCTTCACATGAATTGGCTACAGGAGGCTGTTTCCTCAGAGGTAAGCTAGCCAGTGTGTGGGACTAACCACTTACCTCTGTCTAGTGCCAAGGTTAAGGTTGAATGGAGCTATACTTCTGCTGTATGCCTTCATGGCATGTGTAGGGACAACTTTACTGTTTAGATATGTCTGTATCAATTGTGTGAAGTAAACTGTTGTCATCATGGAAGTGTGTAAGTAGCTTTCTTGTGAAATTCCCTGAATGCAACTTTTCTTGTAATTTTCTGGTTGTAGTTTTGCTGGGAACACTTTATTTTGGTGGAACTTATGTGCTGCATTTTGACAATCGCATGGGGCTGGGATGGGCCAGGACCTATAAGATTGTTTTTGACAATAGGAGTCATACATTTGTGTGTATCAAAGTAACATACACATGTAAGGAATAGAAGTGCCTGTTCATTAATTTATATGGTATTGTGTATGTGAAAAATTTAGTAACATCAAAACATAAACCATTAATATAGTCGGTTTATTATATGTATATATTTCATTCAACACAACTATATAATAAAAGCATAGGTTAAAGCGAACCATGAAGTTCTTTACAAAGTGTCTGTGCGCATTTGGGATCCCAGATGGCTCACAATGTGTGCTGTGATTCATACCATGTCTGTAACATGACATAACTATTATACTATTGTACTTATACTGGAGTCAAGTATGTGACATGTGTTAGAGTGCTATTTCCTGGGGCCGTTGTTCACATACTTGACATACTTATGTCACATACTTGACCCCAATATAAGTACAATAGTATAATAGTTATAAGTCATGTTATATACGTAGTACGAATCACAGCACACATTGTGAGCCATCTGGGATCCCAAATGCACACAGACACATTGTAAAGAACTTCATGGTTCTTAGCTTAGCCTGACGATGACTTTTTAAGTTAAAACATGTCGCTTTAACCTATGCTTTTATTATATAGTTGTGTTGACTGAAATATATATAATAAAGTGAATATATAGAATCTGTACACAACGGGATGACTTCGTTCAAATCGTTTAATTAAACCATTAATGTGAAGAATTTTGCATAGCAGTGTGTATGTTACAGAACTGTAGTAGTGCATTAAAACCATCAGATACCAAATGAAGTGGTATGGTGTCTTCATGTGGCACAAAAGTAGAGGAGAAACAAATTTTGGAAGTCAGTATGTGGATGTTTGTTGAAAATTATTGTGTGTGTGTGTTTTATTTTTTTCCATTAAGAACAGGAGTAGGTATTTCACTGAAATTTGAACAAGTGCTTTTCTTGAACTCTGTTATGTAATCTTGCAGATGTACTTCTACATACATGATAATCTCTGTGAACACACATTTCCAACAACATGGTAGTAGTTTTATGAGTCCACCCTGATAGAATGGTGTATCTCTTTGGTGGAACCACATCTTCACTGCTGCCTTGACTTATTAACTTATAAGAAGTGATGTCCTTTCAGGTGTCCCTTCTCTTTTGGTATGATACAGAAGTCACATAGGGCCAAGAATGTGCTGTGTGGTGGTTGCATCATGACGGTGATTTACACTCCTCACTCTGATTATTACATCAACATGATATGGTGAACCATGGTTACTATTCATGGTCTCCCACTGTACAGTGCTCCTTGAACATTTTATCAACACAGTTTGTGTGAGCTTTGGATGCTCTACAGTGGCTTCCAGTAAGATGTTGTCATTCAAGTTGTTACCTGCTGTATGTTTCATGAACACATACATTCAAAAAGTGAACAGTTCACATGTCTACATGATCATCCCCAGGAGCAACTGTATTGGCCAGTGAATGAGAATTGGTGGAACTTTTTTTCAGTCAAACACCGGACACTGTTTATTTGATATGTTATCGTATACTGTCATTTTCATGGCTGTAATTGGATATATTTGGTGACAGAAAATTGTATCTTAGCTCAGGTGGTTATTTGCAGACTTCTCAGTGTGGATGTCTGGTTTGAATCCAAGGCTGGCCCATGTGGGGCTTGTAGTGGACAGAGTGGGATGGGAACAGATTTTTCTCCAAGTACTGTAGTTTACTGCTGTCATGATTCCACCAAACCTTCTCATTAATTCAGTCTTCTGTCACCAGTGCAGTATAATCTAGGTAGCTGACAGCATCATTAGATAACATGCCCAGAAACTGAGTTTTAGTGGTGGAAGTATGAAACCATGCAAAAGTGTCTCATTGAATGAATGCAGTTCATACTGCTAGGTGAGGTTTTCTCAGAAAATTGGAGACATTATTTTACATGTAATTTAAAGACTTGGGGTCCTTCTTGAAAAATTAATTGTTCATCTGGACATGAAATTCCTCATCTTGTGTGGAACCTGAAGGTCTGTTTGTGTTCAGAATAGTTGAACACTGGTGTTTGTCATGAATCATATGAATCCATCCCACCTCTCACCTAGCTTCTTTGGGATCATATAGTTCTAGTTTATTTTCCCTTATTCTGTGACTGAAAACTTGGGCGTGTGATTTATGGAAGTTGTCCATTGTGGATGTGTCTGACCTGTTCAGTTTCTATAAAACCCTAATTACCTTTGGGCATTCTTTAGAAATTAAAAATGAGTACATTGTTTGCAGGTAGTGTCTGTGCCATGGTATCAGCCTCTGAATGGATCAACGTTTTTAGTTTTTTAATGTATTTTTATTGGAGACTTTCATTGACAGATGTGGGGAAATTCTGATTTCCTTGCATATTCACCCCTAGTAAAGTTTACTTATTGGTATGTGGGCTGTGTTAAATGTATATAATAAAGAATTAGCCCAAAATGGTGAAATTTAGTGTGAGATCCTTGTGTAATGTTAGATGGCTGTTTCAGTTTTCAGCTATATTGAATCCTTTGCTAAAGGCCATAAAATATGAGAGATTTTTGGATTATGAATGTAGCCCTAGTGAAATACAAAGAACACAATTGGAAATTGCATATATTATATTATATTATATTATATTATGGAGTCTTGTTTATTTAAATTCTGTATGTATGTGTATATATATATATAAAACAAGTCTTCTCCTTATGGCCTCCATTCTTCATTGGCATGGCACATTCTTGTCGTATCTATGGCTACATGGTCACACCAGAGATGTGCAGCCACAACAGATCGTAATTCTTATCATACCTTGCTGAATATGATGTCTTCCTGCTTACTTCAGGTCAGGTTGTGTACCTGCCCGTAGAGCGTTTTGTTGATGTTGTCTTTCATACATAAAAATGGAATGTATGAAATCTACAGCAGTTTTTTTTTCCCCTTCCTTTCTAAATTGAAAGTGGTATTTTTACAAATCGTGATGTATTTGTTTAGGTGCTGCTGTCTCAACGCGTGGCAGGTACCTGAATCAGGAGGAGCGTACCAGGAATCCAGGCGAGAGGCCATTGTATCTTCATATTCAAGCAGCCACCAAACAAGCTATTGATTGTAAGAAGGAGCAGTAATTCTATTTTTGGATGCTTTTATGTAAGCTGAAATCACCTACCTGCAGTCTACATGTACCCCACTTTAAAGTTGCAGAATGTATGTGTGTGTGTATGACTTATTGTGCCATTATTAAATAGGGTACAGGCCGGGAAAGGAAGTTTCTCAGCTGGAATGGTTGATTGACAAATTACACCTAATGGTGCATTACTATAATTTCATTGGGGCATATTTTTGGGAAGAAAAATTCAGTGACTTCTCAGGTAATTCATTGTTAGATGAAACTTGATGTTAGCCAGCTCAGTACATAATCAGCATGGAATTCCTGATTATGGCCCTAGAGTGACCTTGGTTTCTGTAATCATCCTCTCCCATCATTTCCATAGTAATGTTTGTTGTCAAGTCAGTTTTATCTGAAGTTGGTAATGGGAAGTAATCAGGTTGCAAATTTATATGAAATAAAATTATAGGAAGGTAGAGTATTCAGACTTGGAAAGATAAAGTAAAGGAAAATTTGTCTGTATGTATGCCGGAAAATTTGTCTGTATGTATGCCGTGAAGGCATCGGATGGAGGTGAGTGGTCAGTTTCTTACCTTGGCCAATTTTAGCCCCTTGGAGAGATATCTGCATACCCATTGAGTAGGAGGCTGGGTTAGCGCACAGGCAGTCTGGATGCTTTGGAAAAGAGACAAAATTTCTTGTCCCTGCTTGGAATTGAACCAAAGTGCCTCATACATACAGCCACTAGTCTGGTCACTACCAACTGTGTTGTCATAGCTCCCAATAGAAAGGAATTGTGTGGAAAATGTTTGGGAAAAAAAATTACTGGGAAAGTATTGATGGGAAATATAGTAAATTGATTGTTTTGAAGATTGTGGAAGTGTGAATTTATTTACTTCAGTTAATGTGATGTAACTTCTGATTTGGGCAATCAAAACAGCTATTACTAGAATTGTAATTTGATACTCCCTTCATGATTTGTCCCATGAAGCCTATTCTCTCCACTCCCAATGACTGTAGATATGGTATCTCAAATTCTTGTATATTATATCTTCAAGCCAATGACAGCTTTGTTTTACCGATATTTAATGCATTTATTAATCTTCTTTTGTTGGTAGTTGTAATTGTTTGCATGTCATTTTTATGTTACATGTTGTCTGTTATATCATATCCTTTTCTTTATTTAATCTGTTTTTGGTGGCTGAAGTGTGATGTATTCTTTATGCTAGCTCATAATACCAATGATATTGCTCCAGGATGTTTGCTAAGTAACCCCTCGGTTACTTTGCAGTGGCAGTCCAGAAAATAGAAGAGATCATACAACAACATCAGATGGACCCGCTACCGCCACTGGGTCGTCAGAGCAAATTCAAAATAGGACCACCTCAGCAAAATATGCCACCACCATTGATGAGTATTCATGCTACAATGCCTTCCATTGTAAGGACAGTATGCAATTAACATAACACAATCCTTTCAAGCATTTCAGTTTCAGTCAGTTATGTCACATGTTTTATTTTCCATATTCACATGATTTATCTGTGACATTCTAGTAGAATATTTTGTTGCTCATTCACTCCCCCATATGCCTTCATGGCTGCTTTACCTGAACACTTTGTAGGAGCAATGCAACTCATACTAAGAAGTGGCACAGGAAGAATATTGTTGCAAAAGGGACATGGAAGACATGCACATAAAGCAAATTCAGAAGTTGTAATGTCTTTGTACTGTGTGCTTAAAAAAGGTCATTATGTTTTCTGTGCAGTGCAGATCATTACCATAGTCCAGTTGCTTACAGAAATGCTGTATTATTTTTCAACTGTCTGAAACTTAAAATCCTTCCACAACTTTTCCCTCTTTCTCATTGTCCCAGTGATATAGTATAGTTTATTCATTCTTCGTAAGGCATTTTCCTAAATAATCTTATTTTCTTAGCTTCACTAGAAGTGCAGACTTAAATCTATAGTAAGCATTTGTGTCTTGTATGTGGTGAGATCCCTGTTGTAATTTTTTAAATGTAAGTGTAAAAGGGAAAGTAATCCAGTGTGATAAAACTGTTTGTCTTAAACTTAAGGTAGCAGATTTTGTTGAGCAATTGCAGTAACTGTGATTGTGGTTATCTTGTAGAACTTGTCCAGCAGCAGGGTATGTTTAGGTCATGAATTTTAATTCATATTTTCAGGTATCTTGGCTAAATTGTACATTGCCTTGTCATTTATGTATTTCTTGCTTTAATGTGTGGTGTACAGATATTATGTTTCAAATCCAAGTTTTTATAATCAAGAGGCTTCAATGTGATACAATTTTCTGGTGGATCTGGGTCACTGCTATAGTCACTGTGGACAGCAGTGAAATGTGCAGCAGTTGCTAGTGTAGAGATCTGAAAAGGCACGTAGTACTTGAAGTAAACATGTCCTGGTTTTATGATTCACTTCTTTTCACAGTGTTGTGATAAAACAATGTCACTGTTAGAGTACTTGGTGTGTGTTATTTGTGATGGCCTTTGAAGGTTTTTTGGTATCAGTTGCTGGCTGGGAAGCACTTACAATAAGATTAACCCTTTGGTGCCAAAAGTCAACCTATAGTTGATGTGAAGTGTGATGCTGAGAATATTGAATGTTGTCTAAAGTTGTTGCCAGTAATGTGCAGAGTAATAATGGTCATTTAAATTGTGTGTCTTTTGTGAGGTACACCGGGTTTTTATTCAGGGGCCAATAGTTAAATGTATACCACAGGTGATGCATGCGTAGAAATTTGAATAATGTTGTTTATGTTTGTTGTATCATCAGAAATCAGTTGAACTGCAGTAAATTCCTATATCTTGTGCATTTGTCTTTCTCTACACATGTAGATTTATTGCTAATTTTAGCACTTCCTCCCCCTTCCCCTCAATTGTTCTGCATGTGTCTTGTGATGAACACTTTAAATAAGAAATTACCACATGCATGAAGATAAATGTTATAAATAGTGACTGTATGTGTAAGGAATACGAAAGTGATATTAAAATTTGTTTAAAAAATAATTAAAGCTATGCACAGAATAACTTTTTTCTCTCATTTACAGGAGAAAGTTTTGATTGGCCTTGAGCATGCTCCACCAACATTTGATTTGCGAAATAAGTTGATTGGACAGGGAGGAGCTAATCTTCACTACATTCGCAATGAAACAGGAGCAATGGTCACATTACGAGGCAAGGGATCTGGTTTTATAGAACCTACAACAGGTGCCGAGTCCATGGAACCTCTGCATTTGTGTGTGGAGTACGTATTTGTTAATAAGCTCTTGGTTACAATTTTTTTCAAGAAACAGTAACATCAGTATTGAGGAAGCTCCTCTGTAAAGGAGAGGTTGCTTTTAGCTTGCTTTCCACGTATTTTGTAGTTATTTGTAGATGATTTAATGATGCTGCCTGTTGGGCAAACATGAGAGCATCTACCATTTTTTTTATAAGGGGAGGTACAGAGAGTTTTCTTAAATGCAGGACTGAGCACTGCAGAACAAGCAGGGTCACCAGTTACTGTGCAGCAATGATGTCTGCTTTACAGTAAGCAGTCCCACAATCAGAAAAACTCTTTGTGTGATACATATTCTTCATTTACACTCAGTGAATAGGTTTGTAGATTCTTTGAGCAGGTTTTGCTTTGGGCTGGACATACTGTATATCATGCATGTGTATCCAGCATTATTTATGTTCTTATTAGCTGGAATCACATGCAGTCTTTCAGGGAACTTGGTGTGATTAACAAGTTATTAGCAGTGACCCCAACTTTGTTCAATTTTAGGTATGTTTTCACAGTAATCTGTAAAAAATTTACCATTAAATTTGTCATGTCAGCCCACATGGAACAACTTGGCTCCCACAAGATGGAATGTTGTGAAATTCTTTATTAGGGATTTTATACAAATTTGTTGATACATTCCTCCTGTGAAAAAAATTAGACAAAATAACAGGCATCTTACATGAAGACCAGTGTACCTTTATGGTTATATCTTGCCTTTTATGAAATGAGTGCAAGAAGTATGGCAGAGCCAGAGGTGCTGGAGAACAGCTGATGATGAAAACATAGTGCAATATGTTGTGTAATACACCATTCTTTGTAGAAAATAAAAAAAAAAGTCATGGTTGTTTTGAGACTGCATTTAACAGTGGTCCATTGCGTGACTATTGTAGTGCTTTCTTAAAATATGACTTTATGTCGTCACTGTACCATTATTGCTCACAGGGTGACTAAAAATTTCCTCTGTTTATAGCAACAGCTCTACAATTAAACATTGATTGGAAGTCTATTACTAAGATGTGGAGAAAACTAATAGTGCATTTTGTGTAAATGTGGAAAGGCAAATTTAAAAAATAGATCCAAAGTGTGGTTCTTGAAATTGCAAATGTTGCATGAGTTAAATGGGTTAATTCAAATATCTCATTTTGTAGAAAATTATTTACTCCCCCTTCAGATTATTCATGTGCCTCATACTTACCCTGGCCTATTATGACATGGGAAACCTTGTTTGACAGCCTGTGAAATGTACCCATTCTGATATTATATCATGTGGGGCAAATATTGACCCTTTGGCACCTACCATCAGGTATGCTCATCATACAGTGTGGTGCTCAAAATGCCAGATGTTGTGTTAAGGTGATGGCATTTAATGGTGTTCCTTATGCAGATCTCATTTAAATTCTGGTCATCTTTAGCTTCCATCAGGCATTTAATTCTGGTGCCAAAGAGTTCACAGCATGCAGGGCATCATAAGTTGTGAACCAAACTGTGCATCTCGCAATGTGTATGATGCAGTTTGTTTGTTCTGTGCTCTTGAGGACATCAGTGAATATAGTGGATTAATCATGAGTCCAAATTCCTGTGTTGGTCACTAGGACGTGTGTGTGTGTGTGTGTGTGTGTGTGTGTATGATTATGGTATAGTATCCACACACATGCAGTTTTGCTGAATGGAATACTACTGCAGTCATCAACTTCTTGAGAGCTTGTGCTTGTCAAATTTGGGTCAGTGGACACTGCCAGATATGATTGAAAAACCATTTAACTGAAATTAAATATTATGTATAATGTGTGCAACACTGACAACAGCAATAACTTAACCCTCTGTAGAACACATATTTGTGACTGCTAAGACTGTCAGACTTTTGGGTATTACAAAATCCAAATTCTGTCATATGGACTATAGTTTCGATAGTAATTTGGAGGTGTGACTTTTAGAAACCATCATGTAAATTGTATCCAACATATAACTGTCACAAAGGCTCATTTTCTGTTAAACATAGTACATAAAATAAGGATAGTACACAAAATAAGGAATAGCAAAATTTAGTTTGAAATCCAAAATGCATGTTAGTGGCCCAGATAGTCAGTCCCAGAGCCAGAACATTTTGTACATAATAAGCAGTCATGTCAGTATATGGTTGTACACTTCCACAAATGTTAACTAGTTTAGCAATGCTTTTACACCTGGACTGGGCATGTATCATTGATTTGGAGGATGATTGTGATTGATCATTTGAGAAGGAGGTGGGAGGACAGTCCCAAGTTAATATCCTAGATTTTTCTTTCAGACTCTGTCTGGGAAGTCCATATCCATTGTCTTGATTTTACTAAAATTGTTACGTGGATTTGCTACGACTGCTATCTCAATTTCATGATGAGAAATATGAGACACTGTTTACTCATTTGTCCTTTTGAAAGATAAAGGACAAATGTAGAGGATGTTATTAGTGGAAATGATATTAAAGGTAAAGTTGCCCCCTGTGCATGGCATGAAGAAATGTGGAGGAGTGGAAGTATGACATCACTCTATCTTAAATTTGGTGCTAGTTAGAGGACAGTTGTCAGCTTCATGGCCTAACCACTTTACCCCACAAGAAGGGCCCCCCAATATGCACTGAAGAATAGGCTTGTTGGGCCTGCCAGTCAGGACATTCTGGAAGAGAGAAAAATGTTACCCCTGCCAGAAATCACACCACAGATCCTTTGCAGTCCAGCTCATAGACTAGTCACTTTACCAATTACACTATCCCAGCTCCATACAGAAATGGTATTTATGTATATATGTATATATCATTTCAGGCATTCTAAATTTGAAGGTCTGCAGGCTGCACAGCAGTTGGCTCTTAATTTAATAGAAACAATGCAGCAAGAATTTGCTCAGTTCCAACAACAGCAGCAACACCAGCAGCAGCAGCAGCAACAACAACAACAACAGCAACAGCATCAAAATCAACAGATAAACAACCTTGCTCTGCAGCAAGGTTAGTTTTATGTAACTGTTCATTAGTATTGGAAGATAATTCTTATTGTATGCTTGTTCATTCTTGAAGAGAATTCGTCCTGTTGTGAGTTTTACTGGAATACAGAGAGAATGATTCTGTGTGAGTAGTTGTTGAAACTTTTTCAGTTTTAAGGCAATGTAGACTGTGGTCTGTAAAGGCTGTGTCATATGACAGCTGAAATACAGAAGTCTGTACTTTCAATTCAATGCAGTATGATTTCAATTTGAAAGTGTTTCACTTGGAGGAACTGTAAGACCATTTTTTTATCCATTTTATGTAATTGATAACTTAGTTACACCTCTGGTTTGACCCCACCTTACTGTACTTTTAGATGTTTTATGTCACTAGTGAGAAGTCATGTTTGGTAGTTCTAAATCTCATTAGTATAGTGCTTTGTCAGGCTTTGACACTGGTAATGATGTAAATGTACTGAATATTTCCTGGTCATTCATCTGTACACAAACTTGAAAGTGCTTGTGGGTTATGTTACTCTTTCTTCTTTTCTTTTTGTGAAAAACTGAGTTACTTACAAAGTAACATGAAGCAAGACCAGGCATGTAGAGCAAGACCAGGCATGTAGAGAGCTGTAGCTTCTGATGTTTGTTAATATGAAGTTTTTGTTGTAATTTATGGACTGTTGCCCCACCAAAGGTATCCCTGCTTTGATGTAGTGAAGGGGTTTGCACGGTCAAATGACCCTGAGAGCTATGCCGGTGGTAGCGTTAACTACTGGTAGGGCCTCCCATGCCAGACAGGTTAAAGGTGATGACCCATACTACAAGGGATACCGTGGTCTTCGAGGTTGGGGTTTTGGCATGGGGCTGACGAACACACTTAAAAAAAAATCACTAATCGTGAAACCTCAAAAGATATAAAGCCAGGCAGTTTATTGGACAAAGACAAGGGGAGCATGAAGGTAAACAAATCACAACTCAGCTAAAGGATTTGTTTGTAGGCACTTGGAATGTATTAAGAAAATAATCTGCAAAGAAACTCCTTTGTACCAAACTAGGAGGAAATGGAGATAGGAGAGGAAGGCAT
>Ga0209755_10005062_pt1 | contig 15219 bp, 11 predicted proteins | sample TergutCo191P1_FD_187301 | JGI IMG/M metagenome (GOLD analysis project Ga0209755, IMG submission 187301) | Cornitermes sp. P1 segment gut microbial communities from Petit-Saut dam, French Guiana - Co191P1 (SPAdes) (version 2) | ecosystem: Host-associated > Arthropoda: Insects > Digestive system... | reverse complement strand
TAGCACAATCCCCAGAAATGTAATCATGCGTATCGATTTTTCTTTTTCAGGCTGACGCGCGATGCCCTGACAGCCGCCGTCAGCGGCAAGCCCGATTCCGACAGCGGCTCCCGCGCCGGCGAGTGTCGCGATACCGGCTCCTATCAGTGCCGGGTTAGCTTCTTTGGCGGAAATTATAATGAACGCAACCAGCAATCCGTAAATCGCGCAGGCTTCCGCAAGCACTATTCCCAAAAACGTAATCATGCGTATCGACTTTTCTTTTTCTTCCTGCTTGGCTGTTGCCATCGATCCGCCGCTTGCAGCTATTCCGATTCCTACTGCGGCGCCTGCGCTGGCAATCGCCGCAATCCCGGCGCCTATCAAACTTGTACTTGCTGCCTGACCCGGAATTACAATTAACGCGATCAATAAACCGTAAATCGAACAGGCGCTCCCCATAATAATTCCAAGGAACGTAATCATGCGTATTGATTTTTCTTTTCCCGGATTTAAGGAAATGGCGCGGGAGCCGCCGCTTGCTGCTATTCCGATTCCTATCGCGGAACCGAATCCCGCGAAAACGGCGACTCCTGCCCCAATCAATGCTGCGTTCATGTCATCCCTCCATCATTATATAGTACAGCTTACGCTTCTATTTCTACAGCCTGACCTATGTAAAGGCAGGTCAGGAAAACAAAGATATACGCCTGCAAGATGCCGTCAAAAAAATCAAAATACGCGGAAAACGGAGCCGCGACTATCCCCATCGTATGAAAAATTAATTCCATAATCACAAAAGCCGCCACAACATTTCCGAAGAGACGAAGGCAAAGAGACAGCGGCTTTGTAACGTACTCCATCAGGTTAAACGGCAGCATCATCGGAATCGGCGCGAAAAGACTTTTGGCGGTTCCCATGGGACCTTTGTAACGAAAAGTGGAATAAATCACAATTGATATCGTCATTATGGCAAGCGGCATTGTAACGTTGATATCCTTTGTAGGCGAATATATGTTAAGTCCCGGAATAAAATTAAGAACGGAGAGTAAATTAGCCATGCAAAGGAATAAAAATAAGGTTCCTATGTAATTAACATATTTTTTATAGTGAGTATCGCCGATAAAATCGCTGCACATACCCCTGATAAATGCCACAAGCATTTCCAGAATCACCTGTACCTTGCCTGGTCTTAAATTCAATTTTCTTGCAAGCAGCAGACTGGTGACAATCAGCAGCGCCATAGCTATCCAAACACAAAGCAGCGTATTGCTAAGTTCAAATGTGAAATTTCCAAACTTAAATTCGGCAATTACAGCGCGTGACAGTTTTTGGAAAACCTCATCCATCGTTTCTTTCCCATAGATTCAACATATCATAGAAAGTATAACATGGTTTATTATTAGGAGTAAAGAATTTTTTTCTGCCCGGCAGTTTTGCATTTAAGAAGGAAGGATGGTAATAAAACACGGATGTATCCGGGAAGCAGGAAAAAACCGCCGCTTATTTTACAATTATATTTTATTTTCATTCAGAAAATCTAATATAATCCCATTTACTTTTTCCGGTGATTGTCTGTTAAGCCAATGACCATGATTTTCAAGAATGATTAATTTTGCGTTTTGAATTTTACTAGACGCTTCTGTTGTAAATTTTGGGTTCACCGCGGCGTCTTTATCACCTTGAATAAATAAAGCAGGACAAGATATTCTGTGAAGTTCAGGCATAAGATTTATTTTCATTTTGAAAAAGCCTATAGAATTATTTTGCCAATCGGATGCTTTCGTGCCGTTAAGCAAAGCCTCTTCATAAACTTCATCAACAATACTGTCAAAATCCGGCGGAAGAACAGGGAAAATATATTTTAAGGACAAAGCTGTAGTTTTACGTTTTTTAAAAAACAATTTAGAAATACCGCTTGTTAACGAAGGTAATTTCGCGGAAAGCCAGAGTAACTGATGATAAATAACCGGAAACCTTAAAATACCGCCCGGAGCAATAGCGACAAATTTTTCTACTTTTTCAGGATTTAAAATCGTATATGCGAGAGTTATAGCGCCTCCCTGTGAAAGCCCGACAAGATTAATAGTTTTTAAATTATAATGCGATAATACCGTATCTACACATTTTAATAAATATTTATGATCAGCCAGTCCGTTCCATGGGACGCTTTTACCTTGTTTTGGCCAGTCAATCGCAAAAACGCGATAATACGGCGAAAGCGCGGGAATCAGATGTTTCCAGCTTAAATGAGCGTTATCCACACCGGCTCCGCTTAAAAGCAATACCGCTTTGCCTTTTTCTCCGGCAACAATTACATGAAGATCACCTTCAGCGCATTTTATATATTCACTTCGCATAATTTTTTACTGCTCCTTTTTTTAGTAACAGTTAATATTTTCTTCATTTATGTTAATCATTTTTCTGATTTATTTTACAAACACAATTTAGTCTATTTTTTTTATAAGCAGTTTATCAATCCTGTTTCCGTCTTTATCGGCAACAATAAATTTATATCCCTGAAATTCGTAGCTGTCTCCGACATGAGGAAGTTCTCCCGCAAGATGAAGAATTAATCCCGCGAGCGTATGGAAATCGCAGTCTTCGCCGAGATCGTTAAGTGAAAGTTCGCGGACTGCGTCGTCGATGTTGAGTGTGCCGTCCGCGAGAAAACTTCCGTCGTCTTGTTTTATAAACGGCAGATCCGCCGCTGCCGGAGCGGAAAGTTCGCCGACTATTTCTTCAACTAACGTTACAACCGAAATGATGCCGGCGAGTCCACCGTATTCATCCATAACAAAAAGAAAATCAACTTGTCCCTGCTTGAAAGATTCGAAGGCTTTTAAGGCAGTCATTGTTTCAGGAACAAATTGGGCTTTCTTCATAATTCCGCGCAGCCCTTTTGGTTTTGCTTCTGAAAAATCGAGAATGATGTCCTCAATATAAGCAGCTCCCGATATTTCATCGAGAGTTCCGTCTGTGACCGGAAAGCATCGCTGCGATCTGTATTCGAGCGCTTTCGCGCGGTTTTCTTCGTACGGCGCTTTTATGTCAAGCCATTGAATTTCCGAACGGTGTTTCATAAAAGCCGCAATGGGACGATCTCCGAGATAAAAAACGCCTTCAACCATCGAGCGTTCTTTGCTTTCTACAATGCCTGATTTTTCTCCTTCAAGAAGAGTATTGCGAAGCTCATTCTGAAGTTCTTCTTCCGTTATGCTGCCGTCATCTTTTTCGGGACTAATCGCGGTTTTGAAAAATGAAAAAAACATTAACAGAGTTAAAGTAATTGGTATTAACGGAATACTGAAAAATTTTATTAAAGGCAGCATAATCGAAGATATCGCTTCCGGTTTTAAGCGCGCGATTACTCTCGGCAGAGCGTCGCTTAATAACGCCGTGAGTATTCCTAAATTCAACGCGTAAATAATTATAATTATCCATGAAGGAATATTTTCGTATTTAATTAATATAGCAACGCATGTAATTCCCGCGAAGAAAGCGGAGAATATTCTTAATATATTGCGCCATATTCTGCACGCAAAAGATAAATTGTGAATGCCGTACCATAATTGTTTTTGATCGGATCGATCTTCAAGAGTTATTAAAACCGCTTTGTATCGTTTTAAGTTTTCTTTTTCTAAACGCGATTTTTTGCAATATCCAAGAGCAAAATCGAATAAGGAAAAAAATCCGCTTAATACGATAAATGAAATTATAATTAAATATGTTAATATTGACGGAGATAAAAGAATATTCATATTAAGTATCTATCTCCGTTCGGTTCAGAGGACGGACAATCGTAAGAGACCCTTGCGCTGTTTGGATCGTTTTTATTTTTCCGTCCGGAGTTAAATCGCCGAATATTTGCACAATTGGGAATCTCGGATTTTCGGGATTTACATCAACAACTTGTCCTTTCTTTCCGTTTGATAACATTACGTACAATCCGATCGGATAAATCGAGAGAGAGAGAACAAGCGCGCGTACTACGGTATCATCATACTGCTTGCCTTCGTTCTTTAAAAGTTCAAGCATTGCCGTGTAGCCGTCTTTCGCTTCTTTATGAGGTCTTTTTGTGCTGAGAGCTTCATACGAACAAGCTACGGCGATTATTTTTGAATACAAACTGATTTTATCGCTTGTCAGTCTTCGCGGATAACCTGACGCGTTTTCGCGTTCATGATGCTCAAGAGCGGCAAGACAAATCGGAATCGGAAAATCGAATGACTTTAATAAACTGTATCCGAGAACGGGGTGGGTCATGATCGCTTTTTGCTCCGAAGGATTGAGCGGTTTATCGCTTAAATAAATATTTGTCGGAAGTTTCAGCATGCCGACTTCATGCAGAATAGCGGAAACTCCGAGTTCAATCAATCTGTGGTTCGGCAGTTTTAAATATGTGCCGATAATTATTGACAAAATCGTAGAACGCACGGAATGAATAGCGACATAATTTTTTTCCGGCGCAGCCTCAATATTTTTTATTACTCTCATTAAAAAACGGCGATCTTCTCTTATGTATTCGACCATGTCCCGGATTTTATCCGTAACATCTTTGTAAACCAGTTCCTCCGATATTGTCGCTTTAATAAACATTTTTTCCGCGTAGTTAATAAGACCGGAATAAAATTTAACTGCCTTTTCAAGTTTATCAGAATCCGACTGCTGCGAAATCGTCGCGATGGTTTCTTCCTGACCGGCTTTAGCGGCAGCGCCTTTCGCGGCGGCGCCTTTAGCGGAAGCGTTTTTAGCGGAAGCGGGATCCGGAGCTGCGGACGAAACAAAATCTGTATGAGGCTCTCCTTCGCTCAGCACTTCCTTGAATTTCCACTTCTCAAGAAGGGCTGCAAGTTCTTCGCTGAACGGCATTTCCGGAGCTGTGATGACATATACTTCATCAAGATAGACAGCTTTAGAAAAATAACTTCCGGGTTTTATTTCCTTTACGACATAGCTATTCATACCGTATCCCCGCGGTTGACGTAATATAATCTTTCTTTTATGATTCTACCAGGAGAGTTCATATTGAAATTCAAATACCTGATAATCGCGTTTTCTATTATAATAATTATCATAATTTTAGTCACTGCCTTTTTACCGTTAACGTTTGCGTCGGCTCTTTCAAAATCCAGCCCGGAAACTATCTCTAATTTCCGGCTTATCACCATACCGCTTCTGATTTTTATGGTTCTGCTTCTCGGAGGCATGGGTATATTCTTCTTCTTAAATTATCGGCTTCTTTCGCTTCTTGAAAGAGAGGATTGGCCTGCTTTAGCTTATTATTTAGAACAAAAAATCTATACAAAAGGAGATTATTCAAGCCGGAATGTGCGTCTTTTGGCAAGTTCGTATCTCGTCATCACGGATTATCAATCTGTTATAAAACTGGAAGGCAAGACTATGATTGCGCGCCCTGCCTCGGTTATTAAAAATATTCTTGTTTTCGGTTCCGCGAGGGTTTTAAGCGGAGATCACGCCGAAGCCGCCGCGTTTTACAGCGCGCTTCTTATTAAAGGCAAAGGTAAATTGAAACCCGGGGAAGAGCAGTGGGCGCGCTGGTATCATGGTTTTTCTCTGTTGTTAAAAGGCGCTTTCAGGGAGGCGGAACCCGAATTCGGGGCACTTGCCGCTTCATCCAAAGATGCTTTGATTACCGGTTTATCGGCGTATTTTCTGGATAGCTCGATCGCGAAAAACAGCGGCGATAAAGCCGCGTGTCTCGCGTCCGCGGAAAAAGGCAAAGAGCGCGTAGTTCGCGCTTTAAAGAACAGCGGCAGCTGGAAAAAAGAAGTCGCGAAAAACGGCTCTGATATTCACATCGCGATTATCAAAAAATATATTGATGAAACCGGACTTTGGATATATAAAAAATAGGAATGTGTTATGCGAAAGATTGATAAATCGGCAAAGCTTGATAATGTTTGTTATGAGATACGAGGACCGGTGCTTAAAGAAGCGAAGCGGCTTGAAGAAGAAGGTTTTAAGATCATTAAACTCAATGTCGGCAGTCCCGCTTCTTTTGGTTTAAACGCGCCCGATGAGATTGTTCACGATATCGTTATAAATATGCCCAATGCCCAGGCTTACGGCGATTCACGCGGACTGTTTGCCGCGAGAAAAGCTGTCATGCATGATTTTCAGTCGAAGGGAGTGATGGATGTCGGCATTGACGATGTTTTTATCGGCAACGGAGTAAGCGAACTTATTTCCATGTCGATGCAGGCTCTGCTGAATACGGGAGACGAAGTTTTAATTCCGATGCCCGATTATCCTCTGTGGACAGCTACCGTCACTCTCGCCGGCGGCAAAGCGGTTCATTATTTGTGTGACGAGTCGTCGGACTGGAATCCCGTGTTAGACGACATTCGTTCAAAAATTACACCTAACACAAAAGCGATTGTGGTTATTAATCCGAATAATCCGACCGGCGCTGTTTACGATCGATCCGTGCTTGAAGGTATCGCTCAAATCGCGAGAGAAAACGATCTGATAGTTTATTCCGATGAAATTTACAGCCGCATAATTTATGATGACGCGGTTCATATCCCGATGTCGGTTATCGCTCCCGATCTTTTAACGATCAGTTTTGACGGTCTTTCAAAAGCGTGGCGCGCCGCCGGTTTTCGCGCGGGCTGGATGGTTCTTTCGGGAAATAAGAAGGAATACGCTTCCAATTATGTTGAAGGTCTTGATATGCTCGCGAATATGCGCCTGTGTCCCAATATGCTTTCGCAGATGGGAATTCAAACCGCGTTAGGCGGATATCAAAGCATCAAAGATCTGATTCTTCCCCGCGGACGTCTCCATGATCAGAGGAATACGGCTTACGAAATGGTTAATAATATCCCCGGTCTCTCCGTTGTAAAACCAAAGGGAGCGCTTTACTGTTTCCCGAAAGTTGACACAAAACGCTTTAACATAACCGATGACGTAAAGTTCATGCTCGACTTGCTGCGCGATCAGCGTTTACTTCTTGTTCACGGCACCGGCTTTAATTGGAACGAACCCGATCACTTCAGAATTGTTTTTCTTCCCGACAAGGCAACGCTTACCGACGCTATGAAACGGCTGGAAACGTTTATGAGGAAATATAAGCAAAGTTAATTTTTTTCATTTGAAAGACATTGAATTTTTTTATTAAAATAGTTATATTTATTGTAGATTGAGCCTTTTCCAAAAACTGAAGTTTCGGAAAAGCCTCGATTTAACGCTTTTATCGACTCTTTATTTACCAGCCCCTATGCAGGAGGTATCGTTATGAAAAATCAGTTAAAGTTATTCGGAATTATCACAATTTTTGCGTTAATCGGGTTTATTTTTACGACTTGTGTAGATACATTAAATGAGATATCCGAACTGAAAGGGACTGTTACCATTATAGGAAACGCTATGGTAGGGCAGACGCTGACCGCTGATACCAGCGCCCTTGGCGGCAGCGGAACAATTTCTTATCAGTGGGAATGTGGAGCTTATAACTACGTAGGTGAAAACAGCAGAACGTATACTGTACAAGAGGCTGATGCCGGCTTTGTATTTTTTGTTTCTGTGACGCGCGCCGGAAATACAGGCAGTATTAGAAGCGGACCGACAGATAAAGTTATCATGCCTGCTCTTACCGGAACGGTGAGCATTGCCGAAACCTCATGGATTGGGCAGACATTAACAGCAGATGTCAGCGCTCTTGGCGGCAGCGGAACAATTTCTTATGAATGGAAAAGAAACGGTTATTATATCGGCGATGACAGCAGTACATACGAAATTCTTAATTCCGATGAAAGTACGATAATCACCGTGACCGTCAGCCGTACCGGCTATTCCGGTACTATTACAAGCAACAATGCATTTATCACTTTGCGTAATATGTCCAAGGGAACGCCTGGTTTGTATTTTTTTAGGGCTCCGATTGGCGATGGCTATGCCGTTCAAAGAGGAACGGCAAACGCCGCGGAAATTGAAATACCGGAATTTTACCAGGGGGAGCGAGTAGTCATGATAGCTGACAATGGCTTTTCTTCTTACGCGGAAATGACGAGCATCATGATACCCAAAACTGTGACTGTTATCGGCAACAGCGCATTCAAGGATTGCAGCGGTTTAAAAAGCATCACGATACCCGACAGTGTGACCAGTATCGGCAGCGGCGCGTTCCAGAATTGCGACGGTTTAAAAAGCGTCACGATACCTGACAGTGTGATCGTTATCGGCAACAGCGCGTTCCAGGATTGCAGCGGTATAACGAGCGTTACGATGCCTGATAAAATAAAGATTATTGGTAACAGCGCATTCCAGGATTGCGTCGGTTTAACGAGCATTACGATACCTGATAGTGTGGAATATATTAATCAGGACGCGTTCTCCGGTTGCATCGGTTTAGCGAGCGTTATAATACCTGACAGTGTTATCGGTATCGGCAACGGCGCGTTTCAAAATTGCAGCGGTTTAACGAGCATTACGATATCTGATAGTGTGAGCAGTATCGGCAACAGCGCATTCCAGGATTGCGTCGGTTTAACGAGTGTTACGATACCTGATAGTGTGGAATATATTGGTCAGAATGTGTTCTCCGGCTGCAGCAATTTGGCGGGCATTATAATACCCGATAAGATTACCAGCATCAGCAGCGGCGCGTTTCAAAATTGTGTCAGTATGACGAGCTTAACGATAGGCAACAGCGTGAGATATATTAATCAGAACGCGTTCTCCGGCTGCGGCAATTTGACGAGTCTTACGATACCCGGCAGTGTGTACAGCATTGGAGATAACGCCTTTAACGATTGTACAAGCCTTACAAGAGTTACTTTTGCCGGTGTTATTTCCGAATATTATTTTTCATCTGTCAACCCCTTCCCCGGCGATTTGCGTAATGTGTATTTTTCCACAGTTGACAGAGGTACCGGTATATATTTCCGGCAAAATGGTACTATCGATACATGGACAGGAGCCCCTGACGGATTAACTGTGTCATTAGTTACTTCAACCAGTATTACTTTTGACTGGAATCCCGTATTAGGCGCTGCCGGGTATATAATATACCGCAGGTCAATCAGTAACAGCTTTTTTACAGAAGCAGGAAAATCGGAAACAAGCTCATTTACCAATACCGGGCTGATAGAAGGTACTACCTATTATTTTAGAGTAGCTGCTGTTTACAGCGATGGAATGAGTCCGCAATCAAATAATGTTGTTACAATGTCCTTACCAGGTATCCCCACCGGAGTAAAAGCGGCTGCGGCGTCTTCGAACAGCATCATAATTAACTGGAATTCTGTATCCGGCGCTTACGGATATAGAGTTTATCGCAGTACAAGTGCAGACGGTATTTTTACTGAGATAGCGGTGTTTTCATCTACATATACACACACAGATACCGGACTGGACGCGGATACGGCTTATTATTACAGAGTAGCCGCGTATAACGGAAGCGGAACAGGTGAACAATCAAGCGTTGTCAATGCTACTCCTCCCGGTATTCCTGCCGGAGTAAGCGCGGAGGCAGAATCGTTTACTATCATTACTGTTAGCTGGAGTCCTGTAACCACTGCAGAAGGGTATAAAATTTATCGCGGTACAAGCGCTAACGGCGCTTTTACGGAAGTAGGAACATCGGCAGCAACGTCATTTACAAACACCGGTTTGATGCCAGGCACAACTTATTATTACAAAGTAGCCGCGTATAACTCAAGCGGAATGGGTTCGAGGTTAGACGACACTGTTAATGCGGTTACATTGTCCTCTCCTATTACAAAACATCCTGATGCAGTGATTGTTGCAAAAGAAGGAATGAGCGCTTACTCTTTACATGTTTATCTCAATGGTATACCGGAATCAATGCTGAGTTACCAGTGGTACAGTAATTCAACAGCAAGCAACTTAGGCGGGAATATTATTAACGGTGAAACATTATACCATTACACTTTACCCATGAATCTTTTACGGGGGACGTATTACTATTTTGTCGAAGTAACAGTTGGAGATGAAAAAGTGCGTTCCAATGTAACAGTTGTTCGAGTTAGAGGAAATTTCACTTCACCAACCGGCATTGAATTGGTAGATATTCGCTCCGGTATATTTACAATGGGCAGTCCGAGCATTCCGAGCAGTCCGTCAACAGAGCCCGGTCGTTATGACGACGAAGTTGATTATCAAGTAACAATAAGCAAAGAGTTTTACATAGGAAGGTATGAGGTAACACAGGAACAGTATCAGGCGGTAACCGGAGTGAATCCCAGTTATTTCCATGGCGGAAGCGGAAGAGAACCAGCCGCAGGAGAAGTACAAAATAAGCGTCCCGTGGAATATGTAACGTGGTTTGACGCGGTAGAGTTCTGTAACAAATTAAGTGAAAGAGAATCGCTTACACCGGCATATACGATAACAAACAGAGTGGCAACAGGAACCAGGATAACATCAGCAACAGTAACGGTAAATTGGGACGCAAACGGATATCGTTTACCGACTGAAGCGGAATGGGAATACGCGTGCAGAGCAGGGACAAAAACAGCGTACAATACAGGAGATACGAGTACTACTGACACAGGCTGGTTTTACGCTAACAGCGGAAGCATGACTCATGAAGTCGGAAAGAAACCCGCGAACGCATGGGGATTATATGATACGCATGGAAATGTACAGGAATGGTGCTGGGACTGGTATGGAGCATATTCATATTATACCGGATCGCAAACCGATCCCAAAGGAGTCTCCTCTGGTACTGAACGTGTGAAGCGCGGCGGGAGTTGGGGTTTCGAAAATCGGAGGATCCGTTCGGCATTCCGGAATAAAAGTACCCCCCAGACCTATGATTCCCATACCGGTCTACGGGTATTGCGTCCCTGAACAGAGAACATTTAACGGATATCAAAGAACGTAGTTCATTAGTTTGGCGTATTGACAAAAATCTGTTTCAGAATTTCCGTTGCTGCCTGATGCGAAGGTGGCAGCGGTATTTTAAATATGGTATAATTCCCTTACCTCCGATTCCCCTGCGCTACGGTCGTACTGACTATGCCGGGCGGAACGTTAGGGTACAGATGGAAACGCCTGTGCCTGCCAGTGTGTGAAGGAGAAAACATGAAAAGAGCTCTCTCTCTTGCGGTAACAGTGCTTGTTTTAGCGCTGAGTTTATCGCTCATCGCCGGATGTAATCGTACTACCGGCGCGTCTAAAGCAGACGGTGCGGTTCCAATTAAAGGAAAAATCACTTTATCAACAACAACGAGCACTCAGGATTCGGGATTGTTGGATTTCCTTTTGCCTGTGTTTACGCGTGAAACAGGCTGGGAAGTTGACGTAATAGCCGTCGGCTCGGGCGCGGCTCTGCGGATGGGTCGTGACGGAGACGCGGACGCGCTTTTAGTTCACGCAAAACCGGATGAGCTTAAATTTATCGAAGACGGCTACGGTGTTATACGCCACGACGTAATGTACAATGATTTCCTTGTTGTAGGTCCTGATGCGGATAAAATCGCGCATAACGATAATGTCATTCAAACATTTAAGAATATCGCGTCTGACAATCTGCCGTTTGTTTCCCGCGGCGACGATTCCGGAACGCACAGAATGGAATTGTCTCTCTGGAAAACCGCCGGCGTGGATGTAAATAATTTTCGAAATTATTCATCCGTAGGGCAGGGTATGGGAGCGACGCTGCAAATGGCGAATGAAATGCTTGCGTACACACTCACTGACCGCGCGACATGGCTGAAGCAAAGCAAAGACGGCAAAATAAATCTGCCGGCTGTATGTGAAAACGCTCCTGAACTTTTAAATTATTACGGTGTAATCCTTGTTAATTCCGAACTTCACGCCGATATCAACGTGGAAGGCGGACAGGCGTTTGTTGACTGGATGATAAGCGATTCCGCCCAGAAATTAATCGGTCAATACGGAGTTGAGGAATTCGGCGGCGCGCTTTTTACACCTAACGCCGAATAAATTGAGGCTTTACTAAAACTTTCGAACTAAAGAACCAGAGGTTCTAAGGTTCGCGTTTTTAGGAAAAGCTACCTTAGATTTAAATTATTTGGAATTTTAATTTGACGTTTTTCGGCATTCTTAATTTTAGTTCTGATACTCTTGGGATTATCTTTACTACATTAAGAATGTCGGTTGTTTCCACATTTATTTCCACGGTTCTTGGAACTATCTTCGGACTGCTTCTTGAAAAAAATAATTTTCCCGGAAAAAGAATTGTTGTAAGAATTTGCCGCACTCTTATGGGAATGCCGCCTGTTGTTGTCGGTCTTATTGTTTATCTTCTTTTAATGCGCAAAGGTCCTCTTGGAATTCTAGGGCTTCTCTTTACGATCGAAGCGATGGTGATCGCTCAGGTAATTTTAATTACGCCGATTATTACGGGCATGGTGTATACGTACGCTCAGAGATGCGCTCCTTCGATTCGCGTTTTCGCGAAAATAATGGGAGCGGACCGGCTGCAAACCCAGTTTCTTTTTATACGGGAAATGAAAGGCGAATTCTATTTCGCTGTTGTTACGGCTTTTAGCCGCGCAATCAGCGAAGTAGGAGCAGTGATGATTGTCGGCGGAAACATTCAGTACAAAACGCGAACAATGACAACCGCGATTTCTATGCTGCGCAATATGGGAGATTTCAGTCAGGGAATAACGCTTGGTATTTTACTTTTGGTTATCGCTTTTTTTCTTCAGTCGCTTTCTGATCTATTAAGGAGAAATGAAAGAAATGACGAGAATTTTTAATTTTGAAATGAAATGATACTTAACGGAATAGAAAAAAAACTTGGAGACTTCTCGCTTAACATTGAGCAATTTGCTGTTTCAAAACCGGGCGTTTACGGATTGATAGGTCCTAACGGTTCCGGAAAATCTACTCTCGCGAAAATTATGGCGGGACTAATACCTTCGGACAAAGGAACTGTTGACACCGAAGGTTTAAACGGAAGAGATATTACTTTTCTGGGACGCAAGCCGTACATGATGGAAGATACCGTTTATAATAATCTAATTTATCCTCTTGAAGTGCGAAAAATTAAACCGGACACGGAAATTATTAATGAATACCTTGATAGAATGGGATTTTTAAAACGCGCAAAGCAGCGCGCGAAAAGTCTTTCGGGGGGAGAACAGCAAAAACTCAGTTTTCTAAGAGCGATTATTTTTAAACCAAAATTAATAATCGCGGACGAAGCAATGACAGCGATGGATATGGACAGCCTCGATCTTTTTGAGAAAATAATTATTGAAGAGCAAAAAAAAGAAAATTCAATATGGATTTTTATAAGTCATCAGATGCCGCATATCAGGCGCGTTTGCGATTATATTTTCTTTATGAATGAGGGAAAAATTGAAAAAGAAGGCGCGGCGCGGGAAATATTCTCTGATACAAATAATCCGCATTTAAAAAAATATTTTCGAACTTTCGGAGAATATAAATGAAACTTTTAAAAGTTGATACTGTCGAACAGGCAAGAGAAAAAATAATCTCTTATACAAAGGCATGGAAATTAAAAGCCGAAACGCTTCCGTTAGGTGAAACGCAGGGACGAGTTGCCGCGGAAGATGTTTTCGCGTACTGCGATGTTCCTTCTTTTCGCCGTTCAGCCGTAGACGGTTACGCCGTAATCGCTTCGGATACCGCAGGCGCAGGCGAATCAATCCCTGTTTTTTTAAAACGAACGGGAACTGTATCAATGGGAAAAACCGCTGACCTTTCGATTAAACCAGGCGAATGCGCGTATGTGCCGACGGGCGGAATGCTGCCTGACGGCGCGGATGCCGCGGTAATGATTGAATACTGCGAAGAATTATCGATGAATAATGAAAAATCGGGAATTAATAATGAGGAATTAATAAATAACAAAAAAAATAAAAACGGTATCGGCGATCTTATATCGATTTGTGAGGCTGTCGCGTCCGGCGCCGGAGTTGTTTTAGCCGGCGAGGATTTTATAAACGGAGATCTACTTCTAAAAAAAGGCGCTCGCGTTCGTCCGCAGGAGATTGGCGTTCTTTCCGCCGCGGGGATTACGGAAATTAAAGTTCTTTCTCCTCTTATTGTTGGCATTATTTCAACAGGAGACGAGCTTGTCGCGCCTGAAAAAAAAACGGCGTTAGGTGAAGTGCGCGATATTAACACAAATACGCTGAAAGCGCTCGCTGAAAAATACGGATTTATTACTCAGTCAGCGCAAGTACTGCCTGACGATGAAATTATTATTGAAAAAAAAATAAAAGAACTTGTTCCGTTATGTGACATTATTGTAATTTCAGGAGGAAGTTCGCAGGGAGAAAAAGATTTTACTGAAAAAATAATTGAAAATACCGCGGACCCCGGCGTATTTACTCACGGTCTTGCATTAAAACCCGGAAAACCAACAATTCTCGGATGGGACGAAGAAACAAAGACATTATTTGCGGGATTACCGGGTCATCCTGTTTCAGCAATGATGGTTTTTGAAATTCTTTTTGGACATTTGGTAAAAACCGGAAATTTGGAATTTGGAATTAGGAATGAAGAAACGAAACTCAGGTTTGAAGGTATTTATAATTTATTTTCTTTTAATACTGTCTCCGCGATAATATCGCATAACGTTCCCGGGGCTGACGGAAGAGCGGTTTGTGTGCCTGTCGCGCTTTCTTATGAGAATAATATTATTTTCGCTCAGCCTGTTTTTGGGAAAGCCGGATTGATCTCTTTATTAACCCGCGCCGATGGTTATATAATAATTGACGCGAATAAAGAAGGAATCAATAAGGATGAAAATGTGATAGTTCATCTTTTTTAAGGAAAAAATGGCAAAACGTAATTTGTATTTAAGCAATATCTCTGTTGAAGAAGCGTTGTCAAAATATTTTTCTGCGCTTGAAGGATTGCATATTTTAAAAACCGAAGAAATTCCCGCAGAGGATGGTTTGGATCGCGTAACATCCGAAGCGGTTTTCGCGCGTTTAAGTTCGCCGCTTTTTAACGCTGCCGCGATGGACGGTATCGCGGTAAAAGCCGCGGATACCATAGGAGCGCGCGAAACATCTCCGATTACTTTACTGGAGGGAAAGGATTTTATCAACGTTGATACGGGCGATCCGGTTCATTATCCGTATGACGCTGTAATAATGGCGGAAGATGTAATAATAAATGATGATACAAAAAATATTTTTTCTGACTGTCAGGGCAGGCGAGCGCAAATAATGGAAAGCGCTTCTGTGTGGCAGCATATAAGACCGGTTGGAGAAGACATTGTAGCGGGAGAAATGATCATCG
>Ga0209755_10005061_pt1 | contig 15219 bp, 18 predicted proteins | sample TergutCo191P1_FD_187301 | JGI IMG/M metagenome (GOLD analysis project Ga0209755, IMG submission 187301) | Cornitermes sp. P1 segment gut microbial communities from Petit-Saut dam, French Guiana - Co191P1 (SPAdes) (version 2) | ecosystem: Host-associated > Arthropoda: Insects > Digestive system... | reverse complement strand
TGCCTGATTGGATGGATCTTGATATAGACGCTAAGCTGATGGGAAATCAGAGCTTCACAGTTGAAGTAACAAAAATTACTTTCACAAACGGCGGAACACCTTCACCTGATATGGATCTTACAGGAGATCATTTCTCTGTTGGCAATGCGAGACAATTTACAAAAGACAAGAACGGGACTGCTACTCCTATAACAGCGGTAACAGTTACACCGGTTGGCGGAATCTTTGACGCTGATAAAGTTACGGCAATTTACTACGGTGCGGACGGTTCGGACGACGTAGCAACAGCGACTACAACAATACCGCAATCAGTGGGTGTTTACAAAGTATATATTGACGTAGCGAAGGCTGAAGGTTACAAAGCCGCAACAAAACTGGAAGTTGGAACACTTACTGTAGAGGAACAAGCACCTGCGGAAAATATTAATCTAAAAGAACTGTTAGTAGGAAAACCAGTTGGCGCTGTAGCTAACTTTGGAACCACATTCCCAACTGCAACAACAGGGCTTGTATCTGCCGGTGATGCCACTGTAACATCATACGAAATAACCGCTACAGGACTTAAAATAATAAGGGCTGGTTCTGCAAACTATTTCGGACTTGACCTTGCTGATTCTTTCTTCTCATTTGCGGTAGGCGACATAATTCAACTTACAATTAAAACAATTAAATTAAGCGATGCAGGAGAGTATCCGCATGCTTTAATACTTTCATGTGATGATGCTAATGGATGGGGTTCCAGACTTGGAACTCAGCCAAATCTTGAAGTTGGTGCAACAATTAATTGGGAACTTACTTTATCTGCTGCTGATGTAGCAAAGATTGCTGAGGCTAGTCAGGCTAACAAGAGAATTAGAATTGGTGTAAATAATTCAACAGCTAACGGCGACAAAGAAGAATTTGAAATTCAGGAATTAAAAGTAATAAGACCGTGAGTTTGTAATCACAACTAATGGTTAAATTTAAAAGCGGGGGCGAATGCCTCCGCTTTTTTTTATGTGGTGAGATTAATTTTGAGCGGTTTTAACGTATTTTCTTGCGGCGGTTTTTTTCTTTAAAGCAGCGGTTCTTGTTTTTACAGGCTTTGATGTTTTTTTATCAACGCTAAAATACCCTGTTAGCAGATGTCAGTCACTTTGGGAATCAAGGTTAAAATAACAATAATTTTAAACTGCGACCTTTTCTCTTATTAATTCTGCGATTATTTCTGTGAAAGATTTTTGTGTCTTTTCTGATTTAAGCCGAAGCCATGTAGCGGAAAAATTATCTAAAATAACAATTTCGTTCTTATGTTTCATAAAAAAGCCGTTTTTACCATCGCCTGTTACTTTCGGCGGATTGTTTGTCCATAGTTCGTCAAGAGCGTTATATTCCTCTTCTGTTAAATCCGGCATCTTTACCTCCCTAAAAGTTTATAGTAAAACTTTTGACATTCCATTGCATGAAAAACCTTGAATGTTTGTTCATCAATTATATTATACACAATTTCCAGCAAATTCATATTCCTATCAAACCCTATTAACAAGTGTTTGTCATCACCAGAATCTTGAATATCATCATATACAGGATTAAGCATAGCATGACGAATATCCTCCTCGCTAATTTTATGCTTAAACGCAGATTTAGAAAATTCAATAATTATATGCATTATCCAAGCTCCATAGTCAATTATATTTATAATCTAATCGCAAGTCAACAAACACTCCAACCCCACCTACTTTCTACCTTCTTGGTGCCGGTCACCGTGTCAGTCACAGCAACCAGCACAGTGCTTTTCATTTTCGGGACATGAGCAAAGAACCTGTTATGGTTTTAGCAAGAAGTATGATTATTTAATTTTTCAATAAAAAAAGCGGAGGCTTTCGCCCCCGCTTTTACAGCAATCAATTAGAAATTAATTCTTGTCATAAACGATAGTCTCAATAATTAACATCGCTGAACCACCGCCTGGGCTATTAACTCTAATTTGAATAAAACCTTTTTCAGTAGCGAGATCAGCCTGAGCCGAAGTTAATGAGCCTGTTCTTGTGAAAGTAGCACCATCGGCAACTGAGGCGTTTCCGCCAACTGTGTTCCAGTCTCCAATATTAATCATTACCTCAGAGCTTGTATTATTACCAGTGGATTCAAGTATTCCGGTTACAGTAATTGTATCGCCTTCATCAAAACTTCCTACCGCCGCAAGAGGAACTAATAAAGCGTGGTATCCTCCGTTTGTAATAGCAAGTCTGATTCCGCGTACGTCATCAATAATCGACAGTGTCATAGGCGTAGGACCTCTGGTTGTTAATGGTGCGATAGCAGCTTCTGCAATTGTATCACCGTCAGATCCTCCCGGAAGAATTGTAGTCATGTCAAGTTCATAAGCATATAACGGAGAAGTTGCTTCTACAATGAGAGCGCCAACTTCCAATTTGGTTGCTGCTTTGTAACCCGCTGCTCCGGCTACGTCAATAAATACTTTGTGTGTTCCAACTGTTTGCGGTACTGCTGTTTCGTATGTATCTTTATAGAAAATAGAAATTGCGCCAACATCAATTCCACCTACCGGTGTAACTGTTACCGCTGAAATGACGCCTTCGTTCTTGTCTTTGTACTGTTTTGAATTACCAACAGTAAAATGTTCTGCTGTAAGATCCATATCAGGTGAAGGTGTTCCGCCGTTTGTGAAAGTAATTTTTGTTACTTCAACTGTGAAGCTCTGATTTCCCATCAGCTTAGCGTCTATATCAAGATCCATCCAATCAGGCATGGGATCTTTTAGGTCGTCACCGTCCATATTACTCCAGTATCCGGCGTAAGAATTAAACTGGAAATATATTCCGCCGGAAAATAAACTTACAAGGAACTGATCTGAAACAAAAGTATCCCCCTTCATCTCTGACGCTTTCGCTGTATCGCCAACTTTATCACCAAGATTAAGCTCGCCGTTTCTTGAATACTGAGGTGATGAGTTGCCTCCAAAACCGGCGAGATCATTCATTTGTGTGCTTTTCTTTATTGTGAACGCCGCGCAGCTGTCTTCATCAATGGCGGTAATTTTCGCTTCGAGTTTAACGTATTTATATTCACTTTGCTCTTCAGTAAAGGCGTAACCAAACCCGGCGCTTCCTACACGATTACCAGAGGGACTACCTTCTGCGATAGTATATTTATTTCCTTCGACAGAGTGTTTTGTTTCTTGTCCAATCTTCACAAGCGTTATGTCCGCTCCCTCAAGTACCGTATCCGGTTTGGTCAGATCCACTTCTTTTTTGCTTCCGCCGCCGTCACTACAGCCCACGAAAACCATCGCCAGCGCCGCCAAGAGCGCCAAAATCCATGAAAATTTCTTCATAAAATTCTCCTTCGTTTTTACCGTCCCCTAGCCCCAACGGGTGCTAGATTTAAAGGGACGATAAATTTCGGCAGGTGGAAGGGGAGTTTGTCGAACTTGCAAAAGGGTAAATTACCTATTAAAATTTGGAATAACATAAAAATATACTTTACTATGAGTAATTTTTGCATTATGATATTAGTGTGGAAATAAATATAACGACAAAAGGTAAAAAACTACGTCTCTTTTTTTACAATCTTGGCAAACTGATACTAGACGCTACGAAATTAAGTTTTGCGAGTCTTGTGCTTGGTACTATCATAAAAGGAGATATTTCACAATCAACATTACTAATAGCCGGAATAATTGCTTCAGGAGTTGGAGCTCTTCTGGGAGTCACCCTTGCGACAATGTTTGAGGAGAAGTAAATGCAAACTTTATATGTAATTTATGGTTTTTTAGGACCCTTAATGTTTTTAGGAATAATTGGTATTTTTTATTGGGTTTATATTAACAAGAAAAAACATACCGAACGGCATGGTTAAGGTTCTTTGACAATAACAGACATCATAGCGCAAGCATCCATTAGCGTTTCCATAAGAGGATAATAAATTGTAATTTATATATTGTCAATTATCGGTAATATATTGCTAGATAATAGTATTTACGGTTTCAATGTCATTAACCATTTAATTACCTATTCCTTCCGATAAGAAAAGCCGAAGCGAAAATCTTTATTTTTTATATTTCAAAGAAGGGAAATGTTTTTCTCTGAGTATACATTTACAATAGTTAATTTATCATTAATCAATTGTCCATCTGACATATCTTCTGTTAATAAATATTTGCAATTTGAGCTTAAAGCAGAACTTATTATCAAGCTGTCAAAATATTTATATTTGTATTTTTTGTGAATTTCTAAAGCTTGTTTAATAATCGTTTTATCTATTGGTAAAACTGTACATTGACTTGTTATTTCATCAAGGGCTATTTCAATCTCATCAGAAGACTGTCCAAGTTTGCTAATACACACATTGCAGAATTCGTTTATAACTTGAGTACTTATTACACAATCATATTTATTAACGTTTTTTTGTGATATATCTTTTTTCTCTGGTTCGTCTTCTGAATATAAATAGATAAAAACATTAGTATCAATAAATACTTTATCTTTCATTTGCTGTTTCTCTGTCAAATTTGAATTTTTTTGTTCTTAAACTTATTGCCGAAAAACGCTTATTTGTATTTTGACTGTTTTCATCATTAGTTAAAAGTATTATTTTTACAGGAGAAGAGATATTTTTTAAATATTGTTCAGGAATATGTATTACCCCTTTATCTTCAACAACAGAACTAAATTCATAAGCTTGCATAAGGCACCTCTTTCTTAAAATCTCTTCACTTTAATTTTCTAAATACGAACATAGAAAGCTATTCACACACCTCAATTTTAATAGGTAATTTACCCTTTTGCAAGTTCGACAAACTCCCCTTCCACCTGCCGAAATTTATCGTCCCTTTAAATCTAGCACCCGTTGGGGCTAGGGGACAGTAAAAACGAAGGAGAATTTTATGAAGAAATTTTCGTGGATTTTGGCGCTCTTGGCGGCGCTGGCGATGGTTTTCGTAAGCTGTAGTGACGGCGGCGGAAGCAAAAAAGAAGTGGATCTGACCAAACCGGATACGGTACTTGAGGGAGCGGCCATAACGCTTACAAAGGTAGGAAATGAAACACTACAATCTGTCGAAGGGAATAAATATACTATCGCGGAAGGTACTCCCAACGCCGATAACCGTATAACAAACGCCGGGTTTGGTTATGCTTTTACTGCTGAGCAAAAAGAATATAAATATGTCAAACTCGAAGCGAAAATTACCGCCATTGATACAGACAGCTGCGCGGCGTTCACAATAAAGAAAAGCTCACAATTCGATGATCTCGCAGGCTTTGGAAGCAACTCATCACCTGCTTATTCAAGAAACGCCGAGCTTAATATTGGCGATAAACAAAACGATACAGCGGTAGCGTCAGAGATGAGGAAGGATACTTTTGTGTCAGATCAACTCCTTGTAAGTTTATTTTCCGGCGGAATATATTTCCAGTTTAATTCTTACGCCGGATACTGGAGTGATAAAGACAATGGCGTAACAAAAAACCCCATGCCTGATTGGATGGATCTTGCAATAGACGCTAAGCTGATGGGAGAACAGAGCTTCACATTAGAAGTAACAAAAATAACTTTCACAAACGGCGGAGGAGCTGATGTTGAACTTACGGCGGATAATTTTGCTCTTGGTAAAACAAGTCAAGCGTTAAGTGACGGTCCGATAGTAGATGTAACAGTTACACCGGTTGGCGGAATCTTTGGCGCCGATAAGATTACAGCAATCTATTACGGAGCGGACAAGGATTCAGCGACTACAGGAGCCCCGCAGACAGAAGGTGTTTACAAAGTATTTATTGACGTAGCGGCGTCTGATGGTTACAAAGCCGCAAGCAAACTGGAAGTTGGAACACTTACTGTAACATTAGAACCTCCGGCTTACTTATTCACTTTGGCAGAATGGATGGAAGATAAAGTAGATGGTGCTACTTTCGCACAATCTGGTATACTTAAGAGTGATGGTGGCACAAAGAAAATTAGTGATGGAGCTATTGAATTTACAGCTCGTTCGGAAGATTGGCATGGAATAGAGATTGACATCAGTGGATTTGATAACGAAAACAAAATTATTGAAATCGTTGTTGAATTGCAGGCAATGGGTGCTGGAAAATTTAAATTAGCACAGCCTAATAAGCCTTATAGTGATTTACCAGGCACTGGGGCAAAGGTAACTGTAACCGAAGCTGGCACTGTTACACTTACTACACAATTACCAGAAGTTTATGAAAAACATACCAGTAATGATGATCCTACGCCACTTCCGGAAACATATGTTCGCATTCAAACAGAAGATAACAAGAATGTGTTATTCAAAATTACAAATATTACTATTCAGGATATGGGCGATAGATAGACCGTGAGTTTATGATCAAAACTAATGGTTAAATTTAAACCGGGTTTCCAACGGGAGCCCGGTTTTTTTTAACAAAAAATTTTAGAGGAGAAAATTTATGAAGAAATTTTCATGGGTATTCGCTCTTATAGCGGCGCTCGCTATGGTCTTCGCAGGCTGCGGTGATAGCGGCGAAAATTCGAGCGATAAAAAGAAAGATGACACGCCAGCGCCTTCCGAGTTAATAATTGAAAACCCCGTATTTTCAGGATGGGGCGGTTCCGGAGAGCAAGGCAACATTAATGTTTTTATTTTTGATTCATCTAAAACTAGTCCCGATTGCAGAGCGACTTACAACTTCCCAACAGAAGCGGATGATTTTACCAAGTTTGAAATAAAATTTACTTTAGCAAGAAGCGACGGAACAAATTATGGCCCGAACGATCCTGCCAAGAAAATGAAACTGGTAGTAAATGACAGAGCAAAAGATAACTGGGACTCGGGGCAAACAACTTTTGAAACCTACCCGGAATTTGATGGTGATGGACAAAAGTCATACGCGTCAACAGATATTTCCGCCGCAAAAAGAGTAACCTTTCAGCATAATTCATACGATGGTTCCAGTACCAGTTTTCAGATAACAATAGATTCCATCAGGTTTCATACCCGCAAAGAATAACGCTTCGTATCAGCAGGGCTCTCGTAAGAGAGCTCTGTTTTTTGGCGGGTGGGTGGGGAAAAGCGTTACGCTGTTTTCTCGTTAATTAATTCGTTAATATCTTCAATGATGTATTCGGGTCCTGTGGTGTGCAAAGCGTCATAGCAGTTTAACAAATATTCATTAATTCCATTTTGATTAAATAATTGCATGACCTGCCTGCCGTTAAGTTTATACGCTGTTTTGTATATTTCTACGCAGTATATTAAGAATTTTGTTTTGTTATCCATGGTTTACGCTTCCTCCGGATAGTTTATATTTCCGGTATTCAGTTCTTCTTCCAGTAATTCATACAAGGTTATAGGACTTAAGTGCCAAAGTTTACTCGCTTCGTTTTCAAGCATAGCATATAACATAGAATTGTAAAATATATTTGTCGCTTCAATGTTCGTTAGTTTTCTGTTATCAATTATTAATTGGATAATTGATGGGTTCATAACAGCCAAAAGAGCGGATAATTTTTCATTTGTCATAATGCTTCTCCAGGGCAAAAAGAACCATCAAACTCCAGAAAAGACAGCGCTTTTTCAGTTTTAAAGACATATTGATTATAAAGTTCTTTCATTTTTAAGGCCTCAAGCGTTTGCTCAACATTCAATATTCCTTGCTCATAGACAATCAGTGTTGCGTAAACATCATCATTTGCTACCGGCCCGATTATTAAATCGTAGGTTTTGCCATCATATACGCCGCGTCTATTTTGATAAATAAAATCAAGCCATAATTTTTCGGGAGCGGTGAATTTTAATATATTTAAATTCGCCTCAGCTTTCTCTGTATCAAAGTTGTATACGCTTACTTTTTTATTTTTTTGTTTTTTTCTGATCATTACTTTTTCGGCAAATGCGGCAGCCTGATCTTTATTTGCGGTAGTGTAAAAACCAGCGCCAAAATCCAGGCTTTTTCTTGAGAAAGAAAGATTGGGAACATCTACAGCCACATTACTGCCATGAAAAAGTTTCATCTTTTTATAACTATATCATTAAATTGCTATTTTATCCAGTTAACACAGTTTTCTTATACTTACAAAAAAACCGATGCCAGCTTTCTCCCCAGCTGCATTAGCAGATGTCAGTCATGCTAACAGGGAATTTTAGCATTGATAAAAAACCATTTCTGGTTATCATATGTAAATGAAGGTATTTAAGACAAAAAGAGAAGATAACTGACGAAGAGCTTATAACCGTTGTAAACGAAGTATTGGAAAAAGACAACGCCGACGCCGATTTGGGCGGCGATGTTTTCAAGGTGCGGATGGCTCGTTCAAACGAAGGGAAATCCGGCGGCTACAGAGTTATCGTATTTTTTAGAAAAGGAGAGAAGACATTTTTTCAATATCTTTTCGCTAAGTCTGAAAGAGATAACATTAGTATAAAGGAGCTTAAGAAGTTTAAAGACAACGCAAAGGACTTTATGTCGATGACAGATTACGAAATTAAAAAAGAATTGGAAGCAGGTTTTTTATATGAAATTTAAGGAGATGAGTATGAAAAGAAAATACGTAAGTAAAATAATGGAAGCCATACACGAAGATGCTCAGAATATGTACAAAGTAGGAGCTATAAGCAAAGAACGTATGGAAGAATATGACGACGACTGTCTTGTTAAACCTCCCAGAAAAACATCAAAGCCTGTAAAAACAAGAACCGCTGCTTTAAAGAAAAAAACCGCCGCAAGAAAATACGTTAAAACCGCTCAAAATTAATCTCACAGCAATAAAAAAAAGCGGAGGCTTTCGCCCCCGCTTTTAAATTAACTAGATGTCATTACATCAATCGTCCCATTCGCCTACGTTTTCAATTGTAAATTCGGTGATTTCAAAATTAAAGGTTGCTGTACCGCATACAATACGAAGCCTATATCCGTTTGCGTTCGCATGAGCTGTAAAATAAGTTTTGGGTATCGAAGCTGTTAAATCAAAAGATTGATCAGCGGCAGTAATATCCCCATTGGCTACCCAATTATATGGATTGCTTGCGCCCTGAATAAGAATTTTCGCTGCTGATGCTGGAGCTGAAAGGGATTTACCCTTTAATACTACTACGTATTCATTAACAGCAGGATTCAAATCTAAACCGTTTTCGGTAGCTCCAATCCAAAGATCTATTCCATCGTTTGTTGATCCTAAACCTGTTACGGTTATTTTACCTGCCGTTACTGCATATGTTGGATCTCCGGCATTTGCTTGCAGAGGTCTTGAGCCATATCCAATGGTAGAATTTTCGGCAGTCCATTCAGCCAGACTGAAAAGATATGGCGGCGGTGTTGCTTCGATAGTAAGTGTTCCAACTTCCAGTTTTGTTGCGGCTTTGTAACCTTCAGCCTTCGCTACATCAATATATACTTTGTAAACACCCACTGATTGCGGTATTGTTGTAGTCGCTGTTGCTACGTCGTCCGAATCGTCCGCACCGTAGTAAATTGCTGTAATCTTATCGGCGTCGAAGATTCCGCCAACCGGTGTAACTGTTACCGCTGTAACCGCTCCATCACTCAGGTATTGTTTTGAGTTGCCAACAGCAAAATGATCCGCTGTGAGATCCATATCAGCAGGTGTTCCGCCGTTTGTGAAAGTTACCTTTGTTACTTTTAATTTAAAGCTCTGATGTCCTCTTAACTTAGCATGTTTAGTCGGACTTTCCCACTCGGTAGGAGGTGTTTTTGGCTTCCAGTATTCAGCATATCCGTTAAACTGGAAATAAATTCCATCACCAAATAAACTTTTGCGGAACTGACTTGTTACTAAAGTGTCACCTTTCATTTCCGCTGTTGTGGCTTTCTCGCCCACTGTGTCACCTATGTTAAGCTCGGCGTTTCTTGAGTACTGAGGTGATGAATTGGCACCAAACCCTGCGAGATCGCCCATTTCATTTGATTTCTTAATTGTAAACGCTACGCAGCTGTCCTCGCCTACCTCAACGAGCTCCGCTTCAAGAATAACAAAATCATAATCAGCCGCTTCCGCAGGGAATTTATAACCAAAACCAAAAGCTCCCAGTGCATCAGTCGCACCCACAGCAGTTGTACCAGTTGTCGTATCAATTGAGAATGTGTTACCTGAGGCCACACCAACGTCGTACCAGGCTGGGTTTCCTATTTTAACAACGGTAATCTCGTCGCCTTCAAATACTAAATCCGGTAAGGTCTTATCCCCTTCTTTTTTGCTTCCGCCGCCGTCACTACAGCCTACGAAAACCATCGCCAGCGCCGCCAAGAGCGCCAAAATCCACGAAAATTTCTTCATAAAATTCTCCTTCGTTTTTACCGTCCCCTAGCCCCAACGGGTGCTAGATTTAAAGGGACGTTTAATTTAAGCAGAATTTGTTATGTGCTTATTTAAGATTTTGTCGATAAGTAATAGATACAATTTTTTTTGGAGGCGTAATGACTTACGGATACATCAGAGTCAGCACAGATAAACAAAATGTTGACAATCAGCGTTATGAAATAGAACAATTTTGCTTAAAAAACAATTTAAAAATTGAACAATGGATCGAAGAAACGATAAGCGGAAGCAAACTGCCGGAAAAACGGCGCTTGGGATCTTTGCTTTCAAAAGTTAAAGCCAATGATTTAATAATTTGTTCGGAATTATCAAGACTTGGCAGGAGTCTTTTTATGATTATGTCGATTCTTAATAACCTGATGTTAAAGGATGTAAAAATTTGGACAATAAAAGACAATTACAGATTGGGGGATAATATACAATCTAAAGTATTGGCATTCGCTTTTGGTTTATCGGCGGAAATTGAAAGAGGATTAATTTCGCAGCGAACAAAAGAGGCGCTCGCGCGTAAAAAATCCGAGGGCATGGTGCTTGGCAGACCCAACGGAAGAAAATCATCGTATGTAAAACTTACAGGGCACGAGCATGAAATTAAAAATCTTCTTGATAAGAAAATTTCAAAATCAGCCATTGGTAGAATATTCGGTGTAAATAGGATGACTGTCGACGCTTTTGTAAAAGAAAGAATGTATAATATGAATTTCATACAAGGAGAAAACGCCGACATATCAGGCTTGTTTTTAAATTAAAGTTTAAAAAAACCTATACCCTTTTAAGAAAAATTACGTTATAGTTTAAATATGACTATTCGCGAACAATTAGATGCCGCTGCGGAAAAACACATTATAATTCTGGACGGCGCAATGGGTTCAGTTATTCAAACTCTCAATCTAGACGAAAAAGTCTACCACGGTAATTTGTTTTTAGATTATTCTGTGCCGCTTCAAGGCTGCAACGATCTCTTGTGCCTGACAAGACCCGGCGTTATCGGCGCTATTCACGATACTTATCTGGAAGCAGGCGCTGATATTATCGAAACTTGCAGTTTCAAGTCAACTTCCATAAAACTTGCCGAATTCGGGCTTAGTCATTTGTCGTATGATATCAGCGCGGCAGCGGCAAGAATCGCGCGAAAATCCGCGGATAAATTTTCAACATCAGAAAAACCTCGTTTTGTCGCGGGAAGCATCGGGCCAACTTCAAAAAGCGCAAGCCTTGGAGAAATTGGATGGGACGAGCTTGAGATTTCTTATTACGATAACGCGAGAGGGCTTTTGGACGGCGGCGCGGATATTTTCCTTATCGAAACTATTTCCGACACCTTAAACGCAAAAGCAGCTCTTCGCGCCATCAACAGGCTTTTGGATGAAAGACATACTGATGTGCCGATTATTCTTTCCGCCGCTGTTTCAGAAAACGGGCGGCTCCAATCGGGTCAAACACTGGAAGCGTTTTTTGCCTCGATACAGCGCTTGCCGAATCATAAAATGCCCTGGGCTGTCGGCCTTAACTGTTTTTCTAACGCGGCGAATCTTCTGCCTCATTTGGAATTATTATCAGAAATCGCACCCTGTTTAATCAGCGCATACCCGAATGCGGGTCTTCCTAATCAATTTGGACGTTACGAAGAAACGCCGGAAACAATGGCAGATAATATAGAGCGGTATTTTAAAGAAGGACTTGTAAATATTATCGGAGGCTGCTGCGGATCTACTCCGGCTCACATTGCCGCGATAGCGGAAAAAGCATATCGAATTACTCCGCGAAAAATTCCAAGTCTTCCGCGCAGTACTGTCTACTCCGGTCTTGATACTTTCAACATCGAAAAAAATATCGTTTATTTAGATAAAAATGAAGACGGCAATATCGTCAATATAAAAGCAGATGACGAGCAAACAATGATCTCTTTAGTTAACGAAGCTCTGTCAAATCGATATTCAGCAAAATCACCTTTCTTTATTAACAGCCGGGAAATAAATGTTCTGCAGGCAGGGCTTAAACTTCTGCAAGGACACGGTTTCGCGGGGCCTATAGATTTAAAAAACGGAGAAGCCGGGTTCATGCAAAAAGCGAGGCTTATCCAAAGTTACGGAGCGGCGGTTGTTGTAACATTGATGGACGAATGCGGTAAAGATGACGATCTTAGTAAGGAAGAAATTGCCAAAAGAGCTTACCGCTTGCTGCAAGAAATAGGTTATTTCGCGGATAATATCGTTTTTGACCTGAGTACAGCGATAGAAGACTCAATCTGTACATGGATACGAGACAATTGCCCCGGAGCTCTTATTGCGTTATAATAAATGCATGTTTTCCGGTTCGACGCGGTTGAGAATATCGGCAATATTTTTTATTTTTCTTTTCCCTTTCGCCTCTCTTAACGCTGATTCTTTTATGGACAATTTACATTTAGCGGGCTTGGCGAACATTTTTGTTTTTGCCGCCGACAACGGAGTTGATTCAGACCCCATGCCGATAATTCCTTCTCTTGGCGTATCCGCAGCATGGCAATTTATAAAATTTCTAAGATTAGAATTAACAGAAGATATCTATATTCAAAATTACGAGTTTAATACAGAACGCGGTTATCCCATGGCATGTAATCCCGAAAATCGCTCAGCTCTTGTAATTGGTTTTCTTACAGGTATTCAATTAACAGGCGTAATTCCAATTAAAGAAAATGGTATGCAAATACGAGCATACGCGGGACCTGCGGCAGATATTCGCATTGTTCTTCTTGCCGCAGGGTTAAATCATCCCGATGATTTTCAGGGTGACGAAAGAGACGCAAAAAAACAAACAGACGCTATAAGTGAATATTTTTGGAACGAGGCGCGCTGGTTCATGCCGACAGCCGGGCTTGGAATGGATTTTCCCTTAACAGAAAAAATTCTGCTGGGTTTTGATCTTCGCGCGTGGTTCCCTGTGTATAGACTTTGGTCAAGCGTAGAAACTCCCGCGATAGACGGCTGGCGTTTTGGAATTGGTTTGCGCATAACGCCGCGTAAAAAAGCCGGAACTGCGCAACAAGCAGCGGCGCAGGATTAACTCCCGAATGAAAAAGCAAAAAACATTATCTATTCATAAATGTTCCTCGTGCGGCAAAGAAGAACCCAAATGGCTGGGGCGCTGCCCCGAATGCGGCGAATGGAACACTTTTGTTGAAACTGTTATAAGAAACGAGACATCAAACTTGGGAAGAACTCACGCAAGTTCAAAGAAATCAGGGCTTCCTCAAACTATGCCGCTTGCTTCGATAGATCCAATGGAAGGCAGCCGCGTATCAAGCGGCATAGGCGAACTGGATCGAGTGCTTGGCGGCGGAATCATGAAGCGCTCATCCATTCTAATTGGAGGAGAGCCCGGCATTGGAAAATCAACTTTACTTTTACAGGCGGCGGCAGCGATAGAAACAAAGGGAAGAATTCTTTATGTTTCGGGCGAAGAGTCCGCCGGGCAATTAAGATTGAGAGCGGACAGGATCGGCATAAGCAAAGATAAAATGGAACGCATAGAAATTCTCTGCTCGGGAAACCTGGAAGAAATTGAAACTGTTTTAAACGCCGTAAAGCCTGTTGTGATACTTGTTGATTCCGCGCAAACTCTTTATTCCGAAAATACCGATTCTTCTCCGGGCGGCGTAAACCAAATGAAGTTCTGCTCCTTTGAATTAATCGCCTGGGCAAAGGAACATGACTCGGCTCTTTTTATAACAGCCCATGTAACAAAGGAAGGCGTAATCTCAGGGCCCAAAACACTGGAACACATGGTAGACACTGTTCTCTATTTTGAACAGAACGAAAAAACTCCGGGTGTCGCCGATTGCCGTTTTTTACGAGCAGCGAAAAATCGATTTGGTTCTATCGACGAAATCGGTATTTTTACAATGGGAGAAAAAGGCCTCTCGCCTGTTGAAGACACAGGCAGAATGTTTTTGGTCAGACGCGATGGAGACTTACCGCCGGGTGTCGCGGCAGCGGCAGTGCTCGAAGGTTCCAGAACCATCCTTGTGGAAATACAAGCGCTGACGATTCCGGCAAAAGGAACAATAAGCCGCGTTTTTTCCGACAGGATCGATTCGGGCAGAGTATCGCGCATTTCTGCGGCATTGGAAAAACATTTGGGACTTAGGTTATCGGATCAAGATTTGTACGTAAACGCTGCAGGCGGCATTCGAGTGAGCGAAGTTGGCGTTGAGCTTGCCATAGCCTGTGCCCTGTATTCGGCGCGTACAGGTCTTGCCCTGCCAGCGGATTTGGCTATCGCCGGGGAACTATCCTTAACAGGAGAAATCCGCCCTGTTCGCAGACTTCCCGGTCGAGTCAAAACAGCCGCAAATCTTGGTTTTACAAAGTTTCTAGGACCTCCGGAAACTGAAGGATTAAAAGCAAATAATGTAAAATCCGCTATTAAATTGATATATGGTACAAATGAACAAAAAAATAAAGCATAAATTTATAAAATCATATTGACATTATTTTGATGTCAGTTTATATTTTTCTTAATTGGATATTATTTTAGATTGAGTAGAGAGTATTTTTGCGGACTTTATCGAAAGCCGCGCGGTTTAGGGGTTTTGTTCTTGTCGTTCGTTGCATGGTTTCGCTATGCCTGTCAAATGTTTCCCTTAACAGATTATGTACCTTTATTCTCATGGCGCCGGGCAGCACAATTGTGTTGGGCGGTACCTGGGAATTTAAGTCGCTCGCTTGTGCGGGTGTGAATATTAAGGCGTGTCCCGGACGCAGTCGCGAATTACACTGAAGCATTATGCTGAAACGTTAATTTGTTCCGGGTGAAGGAATTTTCTCAATGGCTAAGAAATTGTATGTCGGTAACCTCTCCTACAACACCACCGAAGATGGACTTAAAAACCTTTTTTCAGGTTTTGGCACCGTCGCATCC
>Ga0209755_10005060_pt1 | contig 15220 bp, 8 predicted proteins | sample TergutCo191P1_FD_187301 | JGI IMG/M metagenome (GOLD analysis project Ga0209755, IMG submission 187301) | Cornitermes sp. P1 segment gut microbial communities from Petit-Saut dam, French Guiana - Co191P1 (SPAdes) (version 2) | ecosystem: Host-associated > Arthropoda: Insects > Digestive system >... | reverse complement strand
AATGCGATGGAGAGGGTTAGTGCGGTTAAAGCCGTGACAGTCAGGCATACTGCTGTCATTTTTGCCGTAAGTGAAGATTTCCTGGTAATTTTGCTCATAAGTCAGACCTCGATCGTGTAATTTGGGCAGGGTAAATCGTTGTGAGTAATGACCTACGTTAGGTAGGGAGAGGGGAAAAGTTGAAAAAACCAGGTTATCTTACATCATTTACCGAACAATACCCTTTTGCAACTAGCCGTAAGAACAAACATACTTGACGATTTTCCAACCGTTAAGTGCCAAGTTACACCATTTTTCTGGGTTTGTCAAATAATTTCTGGGAATCGCAGTGTAACCATCAATTTATGGGGTGAACAGCCTCCTGAACGTATACCCCACGCCAATCCTTACATGCAGGCCGTTCGACACTCCCCGCAAGCCAGGCTCCCAGTAACTAGACATCCGGGACTCGTGTGCGCTGTTCAGCTTAAAGCCATAGAGCATTTCCCCACGCAAGAACAGGTTCCCACGCAGGGCGAAGTCCGCACCGGCACCGAATCTTATCCACAGGGAATTCCAGAACTCGCCGTGGGTCGGAACCTCGTGGCCACGGTTCGCCACCTGCTGGAAATTATCGCGAAGACGGCTGTCAAAGTCGCCAAGCGCTATCTGGCCGTCGATCCCAAGCATCGGGAAGACTGTCCACAGTTCGTGCACCTCGAACGGGTACCGCAGAAGCAGCGATAGGTTCAACTGCGTCACGCGGAACTGGTGAAGCTCCTCGCCGGCAAGCGAGGGGCTAACCGTGTCGGACAGGTTCGGCACGTCCAGGAAACGCCGGGCGTTGTTGAACACCAGCCCTACCCCCAGCGTCGCCAGGGTTGCATCGAAAAAACCGAAAATGCCGCCGCCAGCCACAAACTCGCTGGTGTTGAACAAGCCCTGCCCAATCGCGTGCCGCGTCTGCTCGCCAAAGCCGCCAGCGCCAGTAACAGTGTAGTCCCTAAACTGGCTTTGCAGGGTATCGTTGTGCCAGTGCGTGTTAAAAATCCCACCGCCACCGGCACTTAGAGAAATGCCCGGCAGGAACTCCGGAAGTGCAAGCGCCGGCGCGGCAAAAAGCGGCACGGCCACAACAAATGCTAGTAGTACTTTCATCGCAAGCTCCTTAGTTTTCCAGGTACAATTCCCGCAGCCTCGCCACAACGTCTTCGCCGCTCATGCCGAAACGCTCATAATCATCAAGAAATCCGTCTATGCCGCCCCAGGTGTCCCATACCTCGGTCATAGCCGCCTCGATCCATTGCGGAAACACCGAAAGAAGGGGCTTAATGTTGTTGCCTGCGTTCCAGGCAAAAGTATTCGCCCAGGCCTCGAACTCGGCATCATCGGAATGCCGCCCTATCTCCAGCATCAAATCCATGGCATTTTCAAAGGCGACATCGATGGCGGCCCGTATCGCCAGTATCTCCGGGGCATCGGAAAGGGGATCGTCCAGAGTGGCGATTATGTCATCCATTTCCTCCCTAGCCTTCTCGACGGCATCCCCTGGCGACAGCTCGGGATCTCCCGTCACGAACCCACGGAAAACATCCTGCATCACCTCGCGTAGTACTTCGCGCCTGGCCTCCAGCCGCAGACCGTCCCGAACCAAAGTCGCCTCGTCCGAATCCCCGGCGGCAAGAACCAGCGCATCGGGTCTTCTTTCACGCATGTACCGCACCATCTCGCCCCGGACGAACGGCACCACCGGGAAAAGGCTTTCGTGCACCAGATCCAGCGACAGCATATAATTGCCAACAATGTCCGCATTGGACACACCCAATGCCATAAGCAGAAGCGCCGCCGCCACATTGCTTCTGCCCTTCCCGGTGGAACAGTGAAACAGCATCGAAGCACCGTCGGCCTCCAGCAAGGCCTGGAAGAACCCCAGGTACTGCTCCCTGTGCACCGTCACAAGATCCCGGTACCACAGTAACATGTTGCCCACAATATCGTCGAAGTAATAATACCAGTTCCAAAGGATATTCCCAAAGTCGTAGGTCATCACGTTTTCGGGAATGCCGGTGTCCCCATCCCACAGCACGCCGCTGGGTATCCTGCCTGGGGCACGGGTGCGCTCGCTGGAAGTGCCAGTGACACCCAGGCCATCCCCAAAGTCCAGGCGTGGGACGGCGTGGCGAAAGTCCACCACGGTTTCTATACCCATTCGATCACCGCCATGGCCAAACAGAAAGTCACGGTCCCTGGGTGTAAGCGTATCGAGTCCACCGGAAAGAACCAGCAGACCCCATCTAACCGTTTTGCCGCCGTAGCCAGAAAGCCCACCAAGCTCCCTCATGTTCGACACGCTGGCGACGGCCAGCACCCCCTGCCTATCCTGCGGCGGCTCTGGGAGTATCCGGCTGTAGCAACCAGCCAGCACCAGAATGGCGCTTAACAGGGCCGGTATCAAAGTTCTGTTCATCAAAATCCTCCTGTGTATTTCTTGGGATGCCAGGGGGGAGGGGGGATACCCCTCCGCAATACCCCAGTTGTCTATGCCTACTCCCCTGGGAATGGGGTATCTCCGGGTAATGTCCTGAAAATCCGCACAGGCCTGTTGCGATCATCTGTATCGCGGTTCCCAAGCATTCCGAATGTATTGTGTCCCCAGCCCCAAAGTTCACCACCTGAATCGATAGCGAAACTGAACGAGCCACCCCCGATGGAATTTATCCAGGTTCTACTTCCTAAATCGACATCAGTTAGATCCTGGGTCGCTACCGAACTTCCTTGTGTTATTGCGGTGGGCGTTCGCTGCGACTGTTCATTTGGGGTACCACGACCAAGCTGCATATGGCTGTTACTCCCCCAGGTAAAAACCTCACCGAAAGAGGAAATGGCAATTGCGTGGCTAGTGACGTTCAGATTTATGTATTCAAATGTGCGATCTGTGATTATCCTCTCAGGATTATTACGGTTAGAGCCAGGGTCCAATGTCGGAGTACCAAGCCTTCCGTCCGCATTACTCCCCCAAGTATAAAGGCCCCCACTGGTATAACAGATGCCAGCCGAGAAATTGGTACCTGCGGTAACCAAACGCCACCGTCTGCCAGGTGTTATCGATCTCGGGTAATTTGTTGCGCCAGGGCCAAGCTGACCACTGGTATTCAACCCCCATCCAAACAGTTCGCCATTAGCATTAAGGGCCAAGGTATGGGTGCTGCTTGCGCTAACGAAGGCCCAGTCGTCCCTCAGGCCAGCCCCTCCTGCACCCAGTGGGTTGCCTGCGGCATTTCTGCCTACTTGCACCGGCGCATTTTGGAAAGCTGTACTGCCAATGCCAAGCATTCCGTTAGTGTTAGATCCCCAGGCCCACATCGTACCATCTACCTTGATGGCGAAAACGCTACTATGGGTAGCGGCAACATGATCCCAATCATCGTCATCCCCTATCTGCGAGAACGAGGCGCCGAAATCCACTCCCGTGTTGGCTAGGTTACCATGGCCACCGTTGAATATACGCCCCGCACCCCAGATCGTGCCATCCGCCCTACGAGCCACGGTATGCGCCCATCCCCCGGCAACATCAACCCAGTCGTATGTGCCCGGCATTACCCGGACAGGTCTATTACGGTTATGCTCGGGCGTTGGATCACCAGAGCCTGTGGAAGTCGCCGCACGCCCGTCATGGCCAAGCTGTCCATGCGTGCCCCTTCCCCATGTAAACAGTTCATTGTCCCAGGATATCGCCATGGTGTGGTCAATGCCGACCCTGACTATTCTCCAGTCGCCGATTGGCGTCGGCCCAGTGAGTTGAATGTTTACTTCGTCATAACGTTCTTCTGCAATAGTCGAGACTGCACGTACTCTAAGAGTTGTTGCCGCCTCACTTCCAGGTACGGTTAGCACGCCGTGTGCGGTAATGACGGTTCCCGGACGAGATCCGCCAAAAACATACCATCTGACAGACTGCTCCGGATATCCGTCCCCTTCCACGGTGGCAAAAAATCTTCCGCTTCCGTTCCTAGCGACCTCAAAAGTATCGTTATAACTAGTTATCGTTACGCCAGTTACGTTGGGCAAGGATATGTTTACCACGGCTTCCCCGAATATGGCATTACTCACGGTAGAGGTTGCCCGTACCCTAAACGCATTGCTGCCGACGGCTTGGGTTGTCGATACCGTAAGCATTCCATTGGTATTGATGCTTGTACCAGGACTCGCCTCGATGAGCGACCATGTAACATTCTGCAACGGAAGACCAGTTCCAGCCCCGGTTACTTCGGCCGTAAACGTATGGGTATCGCCCCTCCTAAGTGTATGAGTATTGGGACTTACCGTTACCACGGTTGGAGGAGGCGCACTAACGGTAACCCTAGCCTCTATATACTGGCCCGGAGTTACGGTAGAGCTTGCCTGCACCGTAATCTGGTCCGCACCCAGAGTCTGACTATTCCCTACATTTAGCGTCCCCGTGGCAACGGTTCTGGCTTCGTTAAGGGTATAAGTGAAGTAAGTGCCTCCATCCGACCCAGTAACCTGCCATGTAACGGTCGCCGACGGATTCCCCGGCCCGGAAACGGATACGTTAAACAATTGCGAGGTGCCCCTTATGACGCTGGGCGAAGGGGGGTCTATCGTCATGCCAGTTACCGTGGCGGAATTCCACACGGCATACAGGGTAACGTTCCCAGTAACGGTGAACGTGGCACCCGTGTTATAGGTAGCCGGCGCATTTACCGCAACCGCGGTCTTTGCCCAGCCGTTCAGGAAATATTCTATCTTGGTAAACCCGGTGCCAGGAAGCGTTATCGGCGTATTGTGGGGTACCGGCGTTAACGCAAACGGGAATCCGCTGCCGCCGTTGGGGGCAAGGGTTACCGTAAAGGTGGGCACAGGTAAGGGTGCGCCGTCGGCATCAAGCTCTATCGGTACCCATGCGGCGTACAGGGCCATCACATTGTCAGTGGCCATGGCGCTGGTAACGGTAAACGGAGCGTTTCCAAGTTGCACCGGCCCACCGGTGGGTTGGGTGCGCCAGCCGATAAACGCATGGTTGGCTTTGGCAAACCCGCCGCCTGGAAGCGTTATGGTCGTACCGCTGGGTATAGGCCCTGCCTCGAACGGGTTTTGTGTTCCGGCATTGGGGTCGCTTGGTAGTACATCGGGATCGGCGGTTCTAAGCCCGCCGTTGGGTCTAAAGCTTACCGTCAAGGCAGAATCAGCTTCCGGCACCCATTCGGCGAACAGGGTTATAACACCATCATCGTCTGCGCTATCCCCGGTAACTAAGTATGGAGCAAGCCCAAGGTGCACCCCATCGCCGTCGGCTTGTGTGTTCCAGCCAATGAATGTATAACCGGTTCTGTTAAACCCGGCCCCACCGGGAAGCGTTGTGATTTCACCACGTGGTACGGTACGGTCGGGGGGAGTCGTACCTGTTCCCTGGTTGATATTAAACCGTACAATGAACCCAGGCCTGTGCCACACCGCATCCAGTGTGATGTTTGCGGTAACGGGAATTGTAGTACCCACAGGGTGAGTGCCCCAGTGGGTTAAGTCATGCCATTGCCGGGTAAAACCGCCGGTGGGAAGCGTTATGGTATTGCCACTAACTACCGTCATGACAATCGGGGATCCTACCCCACCTATGCCGGGACGAAGGGTTACCGTGTGGGTTGCCACTTGTACGTCGCCGGCAGGTATCGCTACCCATTCGGCTTGTAGGGTGATGTTCCTGGTAACGATGAACGGTGCGCCGGCAGGGAACAATCCCATTCCGGCCTCACTCCATCCCCTAAAGTGGTAACCTGTTCTGGTGAACGTGGGAAGCATTATCTCGGTACCGTAAAGCACGGGAGCCAAGGGAATCGCGGTTCCGGGATTGGGGTTAAGGGTTACCCTGAAAGTCGGGGCTGGTTCACCGCCGACAAGGGGTATCTGTACCCATGTGGCATACAGGGTTACGTCCCCGGTAACGGTGAACGGAGTGGATCCAGGGTGCAGTCTTCCACCGCCGTTGGCCTGGGTGTTCCAGCCGATAAAGGCATACGAGTCTCTGTAAAGCCCGGTTCCAGCGTGAAGCGGCAGCACCTGTCCTCCGTATGCCCGGACAAATGCCGGCACGGATCCGGATGTAAAGTTGTTGCCCACATAGGTTACGGTGTAGTCAAATACTGGGGTATTAAAGGTAACGGTAAAGGTGTAATCGCCCACGGTTACGGTTAGCCCACTACCGTCTGCCGCCCACACAAGCGTTACGGGGGTGCCGTTTTGAATCATGCCCATGATGGAATTCTGCATGTTCTGCCGCCGGCCTACCGAATGGGGATCATTTATGAAACCGGATGCACCCGCACCGATCAAGGCGGCATCGACCAGTCTTGCCAACTGATCCCTATTTGTAGGAACCAGGCCGTTGATGGGGGGCCTGATTAGGTTGCCAAGCCAAACCACGAAAGGCTCGAAGGTGGCATCCGTAACAAAGTTTACACCATCGATACCCAGAAGCCCAAAATGCCCCGGCCGGATTCCTTCATCATCAAAGTTATTCACCATATTTCCGGCGGTGCCCAACGTGCGCAGGATTACCTCCAGCAGCGTGGAGGGGAAATGCGTGGGGCCAAGGTTTACCTCAAAGCGGCTTGTCAGTCGCCCATGTACGTGCAGGATCTCGCTTATTACCGCATCTTCCCCGTTAGGGCTGTGCAGGGTAAAGATCACGCGGTATATACCCGTAGCCAGGGAAAGACTGTCTTCTATATAGTTCGACCCACCGGCGATGTAAAGATCGGGATTTGCCACCTCCACACCGTCGAGCCGGGTAACAAGCAGGTTGCCACCGGAAATATTGGCGGCACCCCTGCCGATACGCCAGGTAAACGTTCCGTTATAGACGCCTACCGCCCCAAGGGTGACGGTTCGGTTGTTTGCCTGTCCGGCTTGTATCTCTATCGCAGCCGGGCCGTATGTCGCAAACAAGAGATCGGTATCAGATCCCTCAAAGTTTGTCCAGAATGCGTTTACGGTAAGGTACCACAACCCGGAGTTAATCTCGATGGTTTCGCTGGGGTTGCTCCAAGGCCTGCTAAAGCCGGAATGGGTGTTGTTCCCACGGGGGGCAAACACAAGCTCATGCCTTACGTTGCCGGCGGCAGGCATACTCGGCGAGATCGTCCGAGACGAAACGTGGTCGCCAATCGCAAGCGAAAAGGTTCCCAGGGCTTGCCTGTTCGCCGTGTCTTCCGACCGATCCAGCGGACTTCGGCACCCTGGAAGAAGAAGCAGGCCGACTGCCGCAAGCAGCATGGCAAGGGCTGTAACCTGGGTTTTTGGATGGGACGTTTGTCTATAGTTTTTTGGCTGAATGTTTTTCATGCTTCGCTCCTCTGTAGTTTCGCCAAGGGTTCGCCGCCACCGCCCAACGGCGGTGGAATTTGGCGTCAAACCCAAGAAAATTGTTACATCCTTACCTCAAAGGCGACGCGCATACTACGCGGCTCGCCGTTATGGATAGCCTCCACTGTCAGGAAGTGATCCCCCACGGGAAGCAGTTCTCCGTGGATTCTCGGCCCCAGCCTTAGTACCGCCCCTGTGGGAGTACCGTAAGCGTGGGTTCCGTAAGCCGGATTACCGCCGATTGGCCGCCCACCAAAGAACCACGTTATACTGCTGTATCCCTCCGGATTGCTCACCACGATATCTACCGTAGACCCCAGAAGGCTAATATACCCAGGAACGGTAACCACGATGTTGCCGCCGGGTGGGGGGAATGCTGGCAGGTTTATCACGAAGCCACTGGGTTCCAGGATGGTTATCGTTACCGTATGGGACAAGAGTTCATGACCAGGCACCCTGGCCGTTACGGTCAGCTCGGTTGCCGTCGTACCGGCCCCGATCGTCAGCCGACCGGCCTGGTCTATCGAAACGCCTGCCGGTTGGGGGGAAACGCTCCACTCATAATTCTGTGGCGCATTCGTTGGCTGTACCGTTGCGGTAAAGGTCTGGGATGCGCCCCGGACCATCGTTGGTGTATGCGAACCTATCGTAACGCCGGTGGGCGAAACGATTACCGTTACCGTCGCCGTGTTGGTAATCGAATGGTTTTCGGCTACCCTGGCCGTAACCGTCAATGCCTGGCCGTGGTATACATCCGCATAATCGGCAACCCTTAGCCGACCAACCTGATAGCCTTCCGAGGCTATCGTAACGCCTGTCAGCACAGGGGAAACGCTCCATTCAACGCTTTGATGTGCCGTCAGCGGCGTTACCGTTGCGGTAAAGTCCCGGAAATGGCCCAGCTCCACGTATGCGGCAGGCGTGGTTACCGAAACGCCTGTAGGCGCAGGGGAGGTTACTGTTACAGCTATTGTTGTAGATACTGGCGGATTAGAGCCGGATGCCGTAGCCGTAACGGTCAACACGTTGGGTGGATGTACAACTGCATTCGAATCGATTGTCAGGTCGTTGCCGATAAAAGAACCGCTACCCGAAACGCTCCATTCGATATGCTGGGATGCCCCTGCCGGTTGTACCGTTGCGGCAAACGGCAGCGAAGCACCCCTATCCAACGATACCGGGGCTATCGGCGATGTTATGGTAACGCCAGTGGGCGGAACGGTTACGGTTACCGTCGCCGTATCGGCAAACGTGGTTCCGGGTACCCTTGCCGTTACGATCAGGTAATCATTGAAAGCAACGTTCGCACCGGAAGCTACCGTCAACACGCCACGACCTTCAGGGTCTACGCTTATATAAACGCCTGCCGGTTGGGGGAAAACGCTCCACTCGACATTCTGGAGCGCACCCACCGGCTGTACCGTCGCGGCAAATGTCTGCGATGCGCCGCCCAGGATTATTGTCGGGATATAATCGCCCATCACAATGCCCGTTGGTGTCACGGTTATGGTCACCTCTATGTCGTCATATACACCTGAATGACCTACCGCCTCGGCCCTAACGATAAACCTGCTGCCGTGGTAGAGTGGGTGTGCGGTTGCCAACACGCCGGTGTTGGGATCTATCATGGCACCAGCTGTCGGAGTTGGAACAATGCTCCACGTAACAGCCTGGGGTGTCCCTGTCGGTCCCACCGTTGCGGCAAACGTCACGGGAGTGCCCCTTGCCACGTTTATCGTATCCCCTTGTGTTATAACAACGTTATCAGGTTTGGGAGCTAGTACCGTTACCGTCGCATAGCCAGACACGCCAGGATGGTCGTACGCCGTAGCCCTGACGATTACCGCATTGCCTACGACCGTAATTGGCGGTGACACAAGCGTCAACAAACCGCCCACGATGGTACCAGCCTCCGGCGGTTCAACATTCCAGGTAACGTTTTGAAGTACCCCAGTCGGCCCCAGCACCGTGTGGGTAAACAGATGCGTCCTGTTCCATGGCACGCCTACGGCATACGGAGTCACCGTAACGCCCGTGGGCGTGGCCCTTACCTCTACCTCCACGGTGTCGTACAAGTCGCCGTTTGCGGTCGATGTCACGGTAATGGTGGCGGTTCCAACGGAAACGCCCACAACCCTAAGCTCGCTGCCTACCCACTCAACCCTTGCCACGCTTTCGTTGGAACTGACGTAGGTAAAGTCGGTGTCAGTGGTATCGCCGGGGGAAAGTATGACCACAAGCTCCTCGTACTCGCCCACTTCAAGCGTGATAGGAGGGGTGTCTATCTCGATACCGGTAATCGGTATGGCATAGAGTAACACCCTTGCCGTTACCGCAGGGCTACGGGTTCCGTTCCCCACCGAGACGGCGTAAACGGCGGCATCCCCAGCGGCAAGACCCCTTACCCTTGCCGTGCCATTCGCCACATCATAGGAGTAAACTTCGGCGAATATACGATGGGCTTCGTTGGGAATCTCCCATCTTATCTCCTGGTTCCTGGCATCGGAAGGTTCCACCGTCGCGGAAAGATCCAGGTAATAGGTCGCTACCAACGGACGGATTGCGAGGCCGGCTATCACGACGTTTTCAACCAGCACCGGAACGAAAACAATGTTAACGGGATAAGTGCCCACGGTTACGGTTACCGTGTAGGGGCCAGTCCAGTCAAAATTGCCTGCTTCCAAGGCGATGTTCACAGCAATGTTCTCGATAGCAGTCCGTGCGGAAGCCTGGGTCCAGGCATTGTTCGCACGGCGAGACGTCGGATCCGCAACGGCTATGCTTATCAATGCGGCATCGACCAGAGCTTTCAGCCCGTCCCTGTCGGCAGGAACGTTAGCGGCGGTGGTGATCCGGTTGAACTGGTTAACAATGTCGTCAAAATTATCGCTGTCAACACCGTTGACAGACAAAAGGCCAAAGTGCCCAGCGGTAATCCGCCTGCCGTCGCCAAGGTCAAAGTCCCATTCGGTGCCAGTCCATGCGCCCAGGATTATTTGCAAAAGTTCCGCCGGGAATATGAAATCGGCGAACAGCCTTTCACCGTCCGTAAACCTGCTTGTCAGGTTCAAGTGGATGTGCAGAAGTTTGCCCACCTCCGCGGTTGCACCACCGGAACCGTACAGCGTAAAGACCACCCGGTACAAACCCACGGGCAGTTCAAGGCTGGTTTGGCTGGTGGCACCGTAGCCTAAAAGGACAACGCTCCTATCAAAAGACGGAGTGCCGCCGTCAATCCTTACGATTCGCATCCCGGCAGATGCAACATCCGCAGAGAAATCAATGTCCCAACTGAACGTGCCATAGCCTTCGGCAATCGGAACAAGCACGATGTTATACTCAATAATAATCCCTGGAGTTACCACTATCTCCACCCAGCCACTATCCGCCATCTTGCGACGCACCGGGCCATCGGGAATGTACGAGCTTATCCGCAAACGCCACTCCCCGGCAGACAACTCCACCAGGTTTTCGCCATCCCAGCTTCTGCTAAAGCTATTGCTGCCAGGGGTCAGGGCCTCGAACTCAAGGTAGAAGCTTAGATTCTCCTCTAGCAAGGTCGGCATGATCGTCCGTCCCATACCCTGCCCGTTTACCGTAAGGGCAATGGCGCCCGTACCGCTCACGGTTTCCACCTCGTTCTGCGCATCCCACAACTTCAGTGGGTTTCGGCACCCAAGCAAAACCAACAGACCGCATACGGCAACAATCGTTGCCAAAATTCCAGCCCCGGAAAGGCCGCTTTTCGAACGTATATCTTTCATGTCCCAATCCCTCCGTGTAACTACAGCCCCACCGTAAAGGCAATGACCCTGCTATATCGAATGCCGCCCATGATCACCTCCAGCGTTACGAAATGCGTTCCTTTCCTATTACCGTGTATTCTCGCATCCAGAGTAAGGATGTTTCCGTCTTCCGAGACCGTACCCGTGGGAACCGGGTCTTCGCCCAGGAACCATTCCACATCGGTCACGTTGTAATGCTGTCCGTCAAAAACGATTTGCCCAGGCCCCTCCGGATCAAGCATACTAAAGCTTGGCCCTTCGATGTTTATATACCCCGCCATATCCCGCAGATCCGGAAGCGTGACGGTAACGGTTACACCGGTGGCAATAATGACATAAAAGGTTATCGAACTGCTCGCCGGGGAATCAAGGCTTTGCCCAGAAACGCCAAGGGCGACAAGCGTAACAACGTGAGCGCCAACCGGAAGGCCCAAGCCGACAAGGTTGAAGCTTGTCTCCGTGTGCGCAAGATTGCCGCCGTCCACCTCGATACCTCCAATGCGAAGGCTGTACCCACCAGCACCTGGAACCTCAAGCCACCGCACCATCGCATAGTCAAGCCAGATAACCGGCGCATCTAGTTGAGGGAGATCCCCGTTCGATTCCGGGATGTCGCCGTGCAGATAAAGCGTAATGTGACCGAAGCGCCGCATATCGAACGTGGATCTTGCACCTATCGTAAGGCTCTCCAGACGCTCGTCGGCGGCCACGCGCAGAACGCCGTCGGCACCAATCCTGGTTCCGTTGCGCCTACCGCCATCGGCAATATACCAGTTGACACTTTGGGGAGGATTGTTCGTCCCCTCGACGACAACTTCAAGGTACGCAGTTCCACCCCTTGCAACCGTATCAACAATATCATTCGAATGATGGATCCCATCTACCCTTGACACTGTAACCTTGGTTACGGTAGGAACTTCGCTGAAGGATGGCTGGCGACAACCGATAAGCGCGACAAGCGCAAAAACAACTGCAAAGATGCTGCACCCAAGGGTTTGATGTTTTCCCATAGCACACTCCTATATCACAGCACCCCACCTTTCCCAAGCCGAGACGCTATATTGATTTGACATTTTTAAACGGGAACGACATTTACCCCACATGAGGTAACATGCACCTGGCGAGAATCTCGCCCCACTAATATTGTACTATCTGCCGCAAGGTTTTGTCAACAAGTATTTTTACATTCGAGCCAAAATGGGGGGGAGGGGGGGGAGGTGTTCCGTTACATAGATACGATTCTTGCAGATGTGCCAGTAACGGCAACCAAGATTATGTTCATAATGTTAATGCCTCCAACCAGAAGCGACACCATGGAGCCATGAACTGGTGCCAGTCACTCTGTGCGCATTTTCACAATGCTCATTTGAAATGTTTTGCATTACATTAAGGAACCCCGTCAGCGAAACCAGAAAATGGGAATCGGCTCCTTCGCCGCTATCACATCAAGTTCATGGTGATCGGAGCTAACAAATTGGCCAGAAAGCTCTACGGCGGCGGCAAGCATCAAGGATATGGTTCATTTTATGCGGCTATCTTCTGCAAATGAGGAAACAGGCTTTTTTCTGTCAGAAGCAATGCCCGACTGCGCCTCCAGTATCAGACAGTGTTATCCCAAACTAAAAAAACGTTTCATGGCCGCCTCTATGTGGGCCATGTCACCAGCGGAAAGGTTCGTAATCTTGCTCTTTAGGCGACTTTTATCGGCGCTCATAATCTGGTCGGTCATGGCCTTGCTTTTGTTGGCGTTTACCGTGACTATTGCCTCGCCAGGATACAGACGGGAAACGTTGCCGGTCAACGGAACAACGACAACCCTGGCAAGGAACTGGTTGGCAATATCATTGCTTACAATTACCGCTGGCCTTGTCTTGTTGATTTCGGATCCTACGGCAGGATCGAATTCAACCCACCAGACTTCACTTCGTGTCATCGGCTGCTAACAGGGCCGAAGCAGGCACCGCACCATTCCTGGGCTTCCTGTTCCCGTTCGGTATCAGCGGCCATGGCTTTGTATTCAGCAACTTCATTTTCATGCTCTTTTTGCGTTTGTTGCCGCAAATATTCCACGAAATCGAATATCTGCGCAATGTATTTTTCTGGAAGTTTGTCGATTTCCCTTATCAATTCGGCACGTTCCACCATGGCTTCCCCCTACGGATCAAATATAGTGCAAAAATGAGGACTGGGCAATGGGCCGCATTGCACTTCACTCATACCGCATGGCATCAATCGGGTACAGCCGTGCCGCCTTTAGCGCAGGGTAATAGCCAAAGACCACTCCCACGATGGCGGCAAACGCCGCCGAGCCTGCCGCCGCCGTTCTTTGTTTATCATCATCGCGTTATTCCCCTTGCCGTGGCTCAATATTCCATCGACCGTCGATTAAAACGTAGGTTCCGGCCCTGCGCCCTTGAAGCTCGTAAAACTCGGTAAAGGCGAGGCCGAAGCCGCCGGTGTCTTCGATAAACCCACGCCACATGTAGGACGCAGGAAACATAACATTGTCGCCAATAGTTATGCTGACAAGTGGATTGTCGCTAAATGCGTTGCCACCGATAACCCTAACAGTATCGGGAATAACGACATTGGCGATTTGGTTCCCCACAAATGCAGATACCCCAATTTCGGTAACGCCGCTTTGAATAGTTACATAGACGATTTGGTTCCACGCAAATGCATATGTGCCAATACTGGTAACATTGCCTGGAATGGTTATGCTTGTTAATCGGTTATTCGCAAAGACATTTCCTTCGATAAGACCAACTCCACCGCCAATAGTTACATCGGCAAGCTGGTTGCCGGAAAATGCCGACCGCCCAATATTGGCAACGCTGTCAGGAATAACTAGGCTGGTAAGTCGATTGCCGGAAAATGCCGTATTCCCGATGGATGTAACGCTGTCAGAGATAACAACACCGGTAAGCCTATTCCAGCTAAACGCCTCATCTTCAATAGAGACAACACTGTCGGGAATAACAATACTGATGAGCCTGTTTGCCATGAATGCGCCTTTCCCAATACTGGTAACGCCATCAGGAACAATAACGTTGGTTAGTTGGTTGTGGGCAAACGCCTTCTTTCCAATGTAATTGACGTTGCTGGGAATAATAATGCTGGTAAGATAATTGCCCGAAAATGCATCACGTCCGATGTGAACGATACCGGCAGGAATGATTACGCTGGTGATGTGGGGTCCAAAAACTATTCTCCCACACCTGCATCGACCGCTCCAAAATGCCTCGTCCCCGATTCCGGTAACAGGTTTTCCCCGTACTTGCGAGGGAATGTGCACATCTCTGCTTCTTCCCCTATAACGGGCGATTATTACACCATCATCATGTATGGCTACCTGGAAATCACCGTATCTGTCACATTGTTTACTGGCACAAGCCGTAAATAACACCAATACTGTTAACGCGATGCGGCAAAGCGCTTTTCTGCTCATAGCACCACAATCAACGAGGCCGCTTTCATTTTCACAATGCTTACCTGAAGCGTTTTTTGCATTGCACTTTACTCATACCGCAGGGCATCAATCGGATACAGCCGTGCCGCCTTTAGCGCAGGGTAGTAGCCAAAGACTACCCCCACGATGGCGGCAAACGCCGCCGAGCCTGCCACGACAAAGGGGCTTATCGCCGTGGGAACCCCCATCGACGAAAGCACATGGCTGGCAAGAAACGCCAGGCCTATTCCCAAAAGGCCACCCATCAGGCTAAGGATAACCGACTCGGCAAGGAACTGGAAAAGTATGTCGCGCTTTCGGCCCCCAACCGCCATTCTTATGCCAATCTCTCGGGTGCGCTCGGTAACGGAAACAAGCATGATGTTCATAATGCCTATGCCGCCGACCAAAAGCGACACCCCGGCGATTGCCGCCAAAAGTGTCGTCAATGTTCTTGAAGCCGCCGATGCCATGTCGATCATCTCGGCCTGGTTTATTATGTCAAAGTCGGCGTTCGACGGATCGGCTATGCCCCTGGACTCGGCAAGAATCAGCCTGGTCTCGTTTTCCGCGGCGGTCATGAAGCGCTGATCCACCACGCTCATCACGATCATGCTGACGTTGC
>Ga0209755_10005059_pt1 | contig 15221 bp, 14 predicted proteins | sample TergutCo191P1_FD_187301 | JGI IMG/M metagenome (GOLD analysis project Ga0209755, IMG submission 187301) | Cornitermes sp. P1 segment gut microbial communities from Petit-Saut dam, French Guiana - Co191P1 (SPAdes) (version 2) | ecosystem: Host-associated > Arthropoda: Insects > Digestive system... | reverse complement strand
GACCGCAGAGGTGGATACTTTCCCATGACATTTGTCTGCATGACGCAGTATGATGAGAAAATCCAGGGTGTAGAAATAGCGTATCCGCCTGATTTCCCGCAGCAGACATTTGGTGAGAGAATCAGCCAGCTTGGACTAAAGCAGCTCCGCATAGCTGAAACGGAGAAATATGCCCATGTCACTTTCTTCTTTAACGGCGGGGTGGAGCAGACGTTTCCCGGCGAAGAGAGAATACTTATACAGTCCCCCAAGGAGTTTCCTACGTATGATCTCATCCCTGAGATGTCGGCGGCTGGGGTTGCCGATGCAGTTTGCAAGGAAATTCTCAGTGAGAAATTTGACGTTGTGATAGCAAACTTTGCAAACCCTGACATGGTGGGCCACACTGGCGACTACGACGCTGCGGTGAAAGCCGTGGAGACAGTGGATGCCTGTGTCGGCAAGGTCAAGGCCGCCGTCGAGAAGGTTGGAGGATATCTCCTCGTGACATCCGACCACGGCAATGCCGAGGTTATGCTGCAGGAGGACGGGGTCGGCAGACACACGGCCCACAGCACGAATGAGGTTCCTCTTATAATCTGCGGGGCGGATGTTAGCCTCCGGCCCGGACGTCTGGCGGATATTGCCCCTACAATTTTGGACCTGATGGGTCTTGAGAAAACAGAGCTTATGACAGGGTGCTCACTTATCTCTCGAAACTAATTTATATATTAAAAGGAGCGAAACATGAAAGATTATTTGGAAATTATTGATGTAGTAGGACGTGAAATCCTAGACTCACGAGGAAACCCCACAGTTGAATGCGATGTGGTTCTTATTGACGGTTCTGTAGGCCGCGCCATGGTGCCATCAGGAGCTTCCACAGGGATGTTTGAAGCATGTGAACTGCGTGACGGCGACAAGAGCCGCTACTTGGGCAAGGGCGTTCTAAATGCCGTAGAGAACTTAAATACAAAAATCGCAGAGGCTTTAATTGGCGAGAACGCGCTGGATCAAGTAGCTATAGACAAAATGCTCATAGAACTTGACGGTACCCCTAACAAAGCTGAGCTTGGCGCAAATGCAATCCTCGGAGCATCTCTTGCCGTGGCCAGAGCTGCGGCTGAGTCGCTGAAAATTCCGCTCTACAAATACATCGGTGGAGCGGCTGCGCATGTGCTGCCTGTTCCTATGCTCAATGTTCTAAACGGCGGCGCACATGCTGCCAATAGCGTTGACTTCCAAGAGTTCATGATTATGCCCGTGTCAGCCAAGACCTTCCGTGAAGCCCTGCGCATGGGTGCAGAAGTATTCCACGCTCTGAAAAAAGTAGTGCCCCCCTCCGGTGTGGGCGATGAAGGTGGCTATGCCCCAGATCTCCCGACTGACGAAGATGCTCTCAAGGCTCTCATGACAGCTATAGAAAAAGCAGGTTACAAGCCTGGCGAGGACTTCATGATTGCTATGGATCCGGCTGTTTCCGAGTGGTATAAAGAGGAAGACGGCAAGTACCACATGCCTAAATGCGGCCTTGTCAAGACCCCTGAGGAAATGGTAGACATGTGGGTTGATCTTTGCAGCAAATATCCGATTATTTCAATCGAAGATGGTATGGCTGAAGACGACTGGGCAGGCTGGAAGCTGATGACCGAGAAGCTGGGAGACAAGATTCAGCTCGTAGGCGATGACTTGTTTGTAACAAATACAAGCAGGCTTAGAAAAGGCATTGAGATGGGCGTAACAAACTCAATTCTCATCAAGGTGAATCAAATAGGCACTCTAACTGAAACCTTAGATGCCATCTACACTGCAAACAGGGCAGGGTACACGGCTGTTATATCCCACCGCTCCGGAGAAACTGAGGACACCACAATTGCTGATATCGCTGTTGCTGTAAATGCAGGTCAAATTAAGACAGGCGCCCCTTCCAGAAGCGATAGAGTTGCGAAGTATAACCAACTTCTTAGAATCGAAGAAGAGCTTGGCGATGCGGCTGTTTATCTCGGAAGGGAAACATTCTTTAATCTGTAATCTTACTGCTGTTACAATTTTTGAAGATATCTAAAACTATCCGTCGGACATGGGCAATTGCAGCAATCGCTCCTATCCGACTGGTCGCCCGCTAGCTTTGCGCCGAAAACAGCGCCGGAAATAGCGTTATTGACATTTTGCGCTAAATATGGTAACTTTTAGCGGTAATAAATCTAAGAAGAGGTATAAAAATGAAGAGAATCGTGACAATTGAAACACGTGATTTGGCAGCGAGCTACAGTGATGGCGGTTGCGGAGAATGCCAAACTTCCTGCCAGTCGGCTTGCAAGACCTCCTGTGGTGTCGCAAATCAGATGTGTGAAGCGGCAACTGCTGACGAAAACTAGAAATAGCAAAACCAAGAAAATAGCAAAAAGAGAAATGCGGCCGAAAGGCCGCTTCTCAATGTATGGAGATATTATGATTCACGCTTATAAACTAAATGATTACAATATTGTGCTAGATGTTAACAGTGGCTCAATCCATCTTGTGGATGAGGTGGCATTTGAGGCCATCTGCCTGCTTGAGCACGGGACGGAAGAGGCGGCTCAGGAGTATTTGAGGGCGAAATTTGATGAGCTTACTAAATCTGATATTAGTGAGCTGTTTGACAGCATAGCTGGTTTGAGAGATAGCGGCAAGCTCTATGCCGGGGATACATATGCCGGCACCCCGCCCCTAGGGGAGGCTCCGCCTCTTAAAGCCCTGTGCCTTAACGTGGCTCATGCTTGCAATATGAGGTGCTCCTACTGCTTTGCAGGAAGAGGTGAGTATGGCGGAGATGAGGGGCTTATGAGCCTTGAGATAGGGAAGCGGGCTGTCGATTTTTTATTAAAAAACTCACATGGGCGCAGAAACTTGGACATAGATTTTTTTGGCGGGGAGCCGCTGTTAAACTGGGAGGTTGTAAAGGGTACTGTAGCCTACGCCAGGTCAAAGGAGCGAGAAAACGGCAAAAATTTTAGATTTACACTCACCACTAACGGTGTCTTAATAGATGATGAGGTTATAGAGTTTTCCTGTAAAGAGATGCACAATGTGGTGCTGAGCCTGGATGGCAGGCCGGAGATCAATGATAAGCACCGTGTTTTGCCTGGAGGCGGTGGCAGTTACGGATTAGTGCTGCCTAAGTTTAGGGAGCTTGTAGACGCAAGGCAGGGTAAGGGGTACTACATCAGAGGCACGTTTACAAGCGAAAACAAGGATTTCGTCAATGACATTTTGCACATAGCAAGCTGCGGATTTGAAGAAATTTCGCTGGAACCTGCCGTAGCGAAGCCTGAGGAACCCCTTGGATTTAATAAAGAAGACCTTGCGGAATTATTTGAGCAGTATGAAGTTCTTGCTAAAGAGATGATAGAGCGTTCCAAGGCGGGCGGGGGATTTAAGTTCTACCACTTCAATCTAAGCCTTGATGCCGGGCCATGTGTACACAAGCGCATTGCAGGCTGCGGTGTGGGCACGGAGTACATGGCGGTGACTCCTGGCGGAAAGCTCTACCCCTGTCACCAGTTTGTAGGTGATGAGAGCTTTGTTATAGGGGATGTGCATGAAGGCATAACTAATGCCGAACTGCTTAAGCAGTTCGGCAAATGGGATATCTATTCCCGCCCTTCGTGCAAAGACTGCTGGGCTAAGTTTTACTGTAGCGGCGGTTGTGCTGCCAACGCCTACCACGACACCGGAGATATCTCAGGTGTGTACGAAATAGGCTGTGAACTTTTCAAAAAACGCCTGGAATGTGCCATAATGATACAGGTTGCTGTTATGCCTACACAACCTTAGCCAGAAAGTCTTGCAAACGCGGGCTCTGGGGGTTTGTGAAAAACTCATTAGGTGTGTTTTGCTCAACTATAAGCCCTTCGTCCATAAATAAAACACGGCTGCCGACTTCCCGGGCGAAGCCCATTTCGTGGGTGACCAAAACCATGGTCATCCCTTCGTGGGCGAGTTCTCCGATAAGCTCTAAAACCTCGCCTACCATCTCCGGGTCGAGAGCGCTGGTGGGCTCGTCAAAGAGCATTACAAGCGGGTCCATGGCCAGTGCGCGGGCGATAGCCACGCGCTGCTTTTGGCCGCCGGAGAGGGTTGCGGGATAGCTCTTGGCTTTCTCTGAGAGACCAATGCGGTTTAGAAGGCGGTGTGCGGTGTCAAGAGCCTGCTCCAAGGATGCTTTTTTTAGCGTAATCGGAGCCAGAGTTATGTTTTGCTCCACGGTGAGGTGCGGGAACAAGTTGAAATGCTGAAAAACCATGCCCATTTTTTTACGGTGCTCATTAAGCGGAGCGCCTTTTTTTAGATTGGTGATATCCTCACCCTCAAACCAAATCTCTCCTCCGGTGGGAAATTCAAGCAGGTTCATGCAACGTAAGAAGGTGCTCTTGCCGCTGCCTGACGGGCCGATTATAACGACTCTTTCTCCGCGGGTGATTTCCTCATCAATGCCGCGCAGCACCTCAAAGCTGCCAAATTGTTTTCTTAAATTTCTAACGGTGATCACTCTTACGCAGCCTCCTTTCAAGTTTCCCGACGAAAAATTCCAAGATTAAAACGATTATCAAATAAAATGCGGCGACGAAAAACAGCGGAGCCGGGTTAAATGTCAGTGCTCTTATTACATTGCCGGCGTGGGTGACATCTGTTATAGCCGCCATACCGGCTATGGAGGTGTCCTTAAAGAGTGTAATAAACTCGTTGCCAAGGGCGGGAAGGCTATTCTTAAAGGCCTGAGGCAGAATGATCTTGAACATAGTTTGAGCGTAGCTTAGGCCCAAACTGCGGCCGGCCTCAATCTGTCCCTTGTCAATGCTCAAAATGCCGCCCCTGAACACCTCGGACATATAAGCTCCGGAGTTAAAGCCGAAGGCGAGGCTGGCTACTAAAATGCCATTTCGTGAAGCCGCTAAGATGACGAAGTTCATAATGAGAAGCTGAACAACCAGCGGAGTGCCACGGATTATAGACACATAGACTTTGAAAACCCTGGTGATAATACGCACCATTATATACGGTTTGTCAGAGGTGTCGTTAACCACGCGGATGACTGCAATGGCAAGACCCAGAGCAATTCCGAGCAGTAGCGCAAAGAAGGCTATGGTGAGCGAAGCCTCTACGCCTGTAAGCCAAAGCGCCCATCTGTCATCTTGGACAAAAACCCTATAAATAGTGCGTTCGATGAATTCAAACATATATATACCAACTTTTTGTATTTCGTGAAAGCGACCGAGGGGATTACCCCTCGGCTACTTTGCAAAGTAACTACTAGCTATGAAGCTCTTACTAAAACGCGCTGGCCGGAGCTGAAGTATCCTTGCGAGAAATCGACAAACTCACGGCGGTCATCCCTTATAGTCATGCCAGCCATTCCGAAGTCTACTTGTCCGGTTTGAACAGACATGATGATTGCATCAAAACTCATATCAACGATTTCAATGTAATAGCCCAAAATATCGCCTATGGCTTGTGCGAGGCAGGGGTCAAAGCCTACAATACGGCCGCCTTCCCAAATTTCAAAGGGAGGAAACCCCGCGCTGGTGCCCATGCGCAGTGTGCCGTTTGGATGAGCTGTGCCCGGAGGGCTTACATATCTGGCGCCGTTTTCGGTGTCGTTTTCAATCCAGTAAGCATAAATTTGGTCAAAAATCCCATTAGCGCGCAGGGTGTTTATTGCGCCGTCAAACAATGCGGTGTAGTGACTGCCTAATGGAAACGCGATGCCGTAATATTCCTCTGTCAACTGGCCGTCAAGAAGTACAAGGCGCCCGTCGTTTTCACTTACAAATTCATAGCCCGGCAGAACGTCGATGATAACGGCGTCAATTGAGCCGGCGAGAAGTGCCATTACAGCGTCGGCAAACAGCGGAAATGCGTCAACTTGGGCGTCGGGAAAATTCTCGTTTGCAAATATATGGCCTGTGGTGCCGTTTTGGACTCCTATGTGTGCCTCTGCGACATTATCCAGTGTGATAACTGCGTTGTCATCGTTACCGCAAGCGGCAAGAGCAAGTGTCAGCGTCAGGGCAAGTGCGATTACTAATACTTTTTTCATTTTTTTATTCCTCCTAGTGTAATTGTAGATAATTATACAGTATGGGTGAATAAAATGCAATATGAAAAATACACAATTCCGTGGGGGTTTGAGAGCGTTGGGGTGTGTAATAATCACGGTTTGCGCAAGGTGTTTGCGCAAACCGTGAGTGTGGTTATATATGCGGTATTAATGGAATATTATTCATCAGGAGTGTCGTGCGGCTCCCTTTCAGGGGGAGGGGGTTCCGGCGGAGGTGGCATAAAGAAGAAGATGTCATCTTGTGGAGGCGGGTCTCCGTCTGAAGGCGGCACATTCGCGGGAGGCTGCCCAGGAATGTAACCTGGTGTGCCAGGGGTGCCTGGTGGTATATCAGGTGCACCAGGTGTGCCTGGCGGTATATCGGGTGTGCCAGGTGTGGTATCCGGAGGCGGGAAGGTGAAAATATCATCATCTATAGGTGCGTCCGGATCTGTGGGGTCTTCGGCCTGCTCTCCAATCCAGCTATATATAAATACTATATTATTTCTGTTAGGATCTGTTGAAAGGGTGATTGTCGCCGAGGACTCGCCGACTATGAGGTAGTTGTCGAGATGCGGGGCGTTTACAGTTACGGTGCTGCCCAAAGTGCCGGTGTGATTATGTACCATGATAGTATTGCCCATGACATCAAGAAGGGTGACTGTATATGAGGCTGCCTGTACGCCCATTGTTGACGGCCGGTCAACTATGGTAGGCTGTGTAAACTGAGCGGAAGGCAGGTCAGCATGGATTGGCGCCATTACGGATCTAAATATGCGCGCTGCTGGATTACCTTCTGATCTCATTCTTGTAGGTCTGTCAAAGCCTGTCCAGACAGCCGCCACATAGTGGGGGGTAAATCCTACAAACCAGCGGTCCATGCTGTCGGTAGAAGTTCCTGTCTTACCGGCGGTAGGCATTCCGCCGCCTATGTTTGCCAGGCCGCCTGTGCCATTTGTGACGGCATCTATTAGCATGGAGGTCATCATGTTTGCGTTATTCTCGCTCATTGCCTGGACACCGCGGGGAGGGTTATCAAGGAAAATTTCTCCGTTCCGGCGGTAAATTCTTGAATAGGTGCGCAGCTCCATGCGTTCGCCGCCATTAGGGAATGTGGTAAAGGCCGAAGCCATCTCACGCACTGTAGCACCATTTGTAAGCTGGCCTGCCGCCAGAGGTGCATAGTCTTCGTCCGCAGGGCTTAGCTCAAATCCCAAGGCATCCCGCATGAAGTTAAATCCGGCTGTAGGGGTAATCTCGTCGAGTATAATAGCCGGAACCGTGTTGAGGGATAGCCTGAGGGCAGTCCGGACATCCACGATACCTCTATGTGTTCTGTCTGCATTTCTGGGAAACCAGTTTGTGCCCCTGAGCTCAGTGTTGTAGGTGTCGTTATAGCGGGTGTTTGGCGTGATATGCCCCATCTCAATTGCGGGGGCGAATACGGAAACTGGCTTTAGTGCCGAACCCGGAGGCCTGCGGGCCATAGTTGCACGGTTAAAGAGCATGTTGCTGGATTTCGTGCCGGTGCCCCCTGAAAGAGCCCTGATTGCCCCGGTGTGCGGATCTGCAATAACAATTCCTGACTGTAGGGGCTGCGTTGAGCCTGTTACTGTCGGAAGGTTTTCAGGGTTTTGGAAAACCTCATCGACTATAGCCTGCATGTTTAAGTCAATAGTAGACATGATTCTCAACCCGCTGGTATACAGATACCTGGTTGCAAGCTGCGGGCTGATGCCCCTCTGCTCTCCCAAGTCGCGCACTATATCACGTATTATGGCCTCTTCAAACCATGTGTAAATTCTGCGTGTAACTACCTCTTCCTCGCCGCGCTGGAAGTTAAGAGGTTCGTTAATGGCGGCTCTGAGCTCTGCTTGGGTAATCTTCTCAAGCTGGTACATCCTGCGCAGAATTGTTTCCTGACGCTCCTTGTTGGCAGCCCTGTTTGCGTAGGGGCTAAAGCGTGAAGGGTTGTTAGTTATGCCGATTATTGCAGCACTCTCGGCCAAGGTGAGCTCTGAAACGTCCTTGCCGAAATAGAAGTGCGCAGCAGCTCCAATGCCGAAACGGCCGTGGCCGAAATAGACAATGTTGAGGTACATCTCAAGGATTTCCTCTTTGCTAAACTGCCTTTCAAAGTCGAGCGCCCTGAATATTTCTTGAAGTTTTCTTTGAACAGTGATATCGTCTTCCTGGGTGAGATTCTTAATGAGTTGCTGGGTTATAGTAGAACCGCCGAATGTGTCGCGCATGCTCAGGAACATATTCATAAATGCCCCGGCGGTACGGTACCAGTCAACTCCGTTGTGCCTGAAAAATCTGTGATCCTCAATGGCCACAAGAGCCTGTATCAGGTGCTCAGGGACTTCGTCAAGTGTCACATTATGCCTAAACTCTGTCCATTGGAGGGTGACTAGCTCTATCTCTTCGCCTGTTTCAGGGTCTATGGCATATATGACGCTGGATTCCATCATGTGAAACAGGCCCGGTTCAATCGTTAGTTCGGTGGCAACATTTGTCCGAAGATATATTAGAAAAATAGCAGAGAAAACAGCGCCTGTTGTGAGCACAATCATGAGCACTGTGGCTACTGCCTTCAGTGCTAAGAAGAATATGTCAGATACAGCCCAGGCGCCGGTTTTTGCAACTTTAGTTACAATCCTTTTTGCTTTTTTTGTCATTGGCAGCACCTCTCCTTGTTAATAGCATATATTTTACTCATTTTTTAATGTGTTGTCAAATTTTAGCTATAAATTGTATCTATTGTGTTTCGCAGCTATTGATTTTTGGCGGCTATTGCGTTATGATACAGGTAGTACCGAGGGAGAGGGGTGATTACAAAATGAGTGAAGATTACGGTAATGATATAGTTACTATCTCGGATGATGACGGCAATGAGTATGAACTAGAGCACCTGGACACCATAGACCGGGACGGCTGTTACTACATGGCTTTTCTGCCCACTGACATGGAGGAGGATGACGAGAACTTCGGTCTGATTATCCTCAAGCAAGTGGAGAGAAACGGGGAAGAAGTCCTTGTGACTCTCGATGACGATGCAGAACTCTCAGCAGTGTTTAACGAATTTGTAGAGCGCCTTTCAGATGAAGAGCAGTAGGGCTCTACTAGAGCCGTGGCGCACTGATACTGATAGGTTAATTTAATACGGGATTTCCCTGCTATGTTCGTGATAGGCCTTTTTAAACCCACATTTCTTATAAGGGATGCCGGACTCTTTCTGTGAATTGCAGGCCTCCCGGACTGTGCATGACACGGTTTGGAAGAAGGAAGCGTGAAGCAGAAAGGAGGCGACCCACCTGCACTTATGTGTAGGTTATAAACGGGCTTACACGGCACGGCGGGGAATTAGTATGTAAAATTGTCTTGCATAAACGGTAGTTTTACAGTATAATACTGCACGCTATGCAAAGGCGAAATGAATATCAAAAGGACTGACAACCATGAGTGATTTATTTGAAAAAAGAACCAGCGGCGCCGGCCGGAGGGACGCGAGAACACAACAGGAAAATCAAGCTAGGCGGAAGACCAAGATAATGACGGTTTCTATCGTCACAGCCTTGGCAATTCTGATAGTGGGAGCCCTGATTATTAACTCCAACTTTATCAGGCGTACTGCACCTGCAATCACAATTGATGGCAGAGTTTTTTCATCTGCTGAGTTTGATTACTTCTACAACATGGCATTTCACGATTATTCCAACTTCCTCCATACCCAGTTTCCTGAATGGGCCGGTGCGATGATGCCGCCTAGGCACATGCTCTCCAGCACTGTTCAAGATCATGAAACAGGAGTTACTTGGTCTGACTTTTTTACCCAGGGGGCTATTGACACGATTACAGACCTTACACAGATGTACAATGCGGCCAGAGCCTCAGGGTTTGTACTAAGTGCGGATGACAGGACAAACATGGAAGCTCAGTTTGACGGCCTGATGGCTGAGGCTACCATAGCTTCTGCGCAAAGCCCACTTATGTTTCCAAACCCCATGAGCTTTATTAGGGAGTTTTATGGAAACAGCATTAACGAGGATATCCTCAGAAGCGTTATGGAGTTTGTTTTTGTAGCTCTTTCCTACAGCGAATATAGGCGCGAATCCTTTACATATTCCGAAGCTGAACTTGAGGCTTTTTACAACGAAAACGCCGATAGGTTTGATATCTTTAGATTCCGCTCACTTCTAGTTGAGCCAGAGCGTCAAAACCCGGCAGACTTTACCACAGGCGATGAGCTTGCGGATGCCGAGGAAGAGGCTGAGCTGGAAGCGGTACAAAGGGCAGAGCATATATATGCGGCTGTCCGGAGCGAGGAAGCGTTTATCTCGGCTGCAATGGAGCTTGACCCGGTAGCATTTGCAGATCCGCGCAGCACGCTGATGGAGCAGCAAGGGGAATTTTTAGATGCTGATTTCCGCGGCTGGCTTATAGATCCAAACAGGGCTTATGGCGATGTGACAAGGGTTGAAACACTCTCCGGCACACGGATTTTAATGTTCGTCGAAAGAGATGATAATAACTACCGCATGGCCGCAATGAGGCAGCTTTTGTTCCGCATGGATGATGTATTCCCCCAAGACTTCGCGCTGGGTGAAGAAGACCCTGGGTTCCTAGCCGCAATGGAAGAGGCGGAAGCGCTCGTCAGGGAACGCGGCGAGGCGGCTCTTACTGTGTTTCAGGTAAATGGAGCCGATGAACAAACTCTTTTAGACATGATCCCAGACTTCTCTGATGATCATACCGAGGGTGGGTTTTATGATGAAATCGCAAGATTTCCGTTTAGCAGTGAGCGTATAAGCGCCATGCGCGTGGTTCCTGAGCTTGAAGAATGGCTGTTTGACGAATCAAGGCAAGTGGGTGACTACGAGCTTATAAGAACTCAGTTTGGTTACCATTTGATGTTCTTCATGGAGCCGGGCGAAGTGTTTAGGGATTTCATAGCGCTAGACCGCATGCAAGCAGAGGCTCATGAGCAGTGGCGTGACGACATGCCAGAGGCACAGGTTCAAACGCATTGGGCGTTTAGGCTCAGACATCAGTAAAATAGTTTCTTAGAAGGTGCGCAATGCGCACCTTCTCTTATAAGCAAAACTGATTCAATCTTGTCATAGTCATTTTTATATGTTACAATCAGTGAAACAATAAGCTCATGATTTTAAGAAGAAATAATGCGCTTAAAATAGCTTGGAAAGGTATAAAACTATGGCTAGAGCCTAGGCTCTATGGGCGAAGCTGGCGAGAGCCGCAGCGTATGCGCAAAATGGCTGTTTGAAACCGGCTGTTCTAGGCCGGGAAATTATAAGGGGGTGCTCACCTAAATGAATTTAGGACATGTTGAACGCGGGACAAAGTTCAAAATTTTCGAGGAATATGAAGGCAGGGCGGTCAGCGACGAGTTTGAAGCGGTTTTTAAGTATTTAGAAACAGAGAAGCTATTTATTGTGCAAAGTCCGGAGCTTTATGAGTACTATGGGAAGCTAAACAGTAAGGCACATTTAATCATCACTTTTATGACGGGTTCCTACAGCCACACTTTTATTGGGCGTGCTGTAGAAAAGCAGCGCTCAAATGGAGCGGTTCTCATTGAGCAGTGTAATGAGATTTCCACCATAAACAGGCGCAGGCACGATAGGGATGAGCTTAGGGTGAAAGTGAATGTTTACGGAATTTCTCAAAGGAAGCTAAATGCGACGCATTTTGACAAACCGGAAGCCGAGCCTGAGTTATCTGATATGAGCTATGATATAAGCCCAGGCGGGGTTTGCGTCATAGCTAATGTGCCTTTTATTTCAAAATATGATCCGTACTTTTTGCTTGAGTTTTCACTTGGGAAAACTGAAAAAGATTCTTTTGTCCTGCCAGCAAGGCTCGTCCGGCGCTCCAATTACCCACGGACAAAAGTCGGCAGGTATGATTATGGGTTTGAGTTCATATTTGACAATCTTCCAGATGAGAGGGGCAGGGTCGCCCGTGCAATTTTGAGCAGGAAACTCGCGTATCTCTAAATAGACGGCAAGCCGGGAGAGGGCTTTTCGGCGGTGAAGAAGGCGGTTTCAAAAATAAGCAAAACGGGGTGGATTGACCGCCCCGTTTATCGTGCTTGCAGATTCTGTTTTTGATGATGGTTAGCCGAATAAGACCGAGAGCACTTCCTTGTTTAAGGACTCCCTCTTAAGCTCAAGAAAGTCGTGGGAGCTGAGATCAGGGGGCATATTGTGCTTTTCAAGCACAAGGGCATACTCGTCAGCAGGCAGCTCATTTAGCTTCATCTCAGCTATCGCAAAAGCCTGGCTGAGCATCTGTGCCTGCATTGATGAGATTTGCTTATTTGCCTCGGTTGAAGCCAGCTTGCTCAAGCTCTCCACCCGCATTTCCGCGCTCTTGGTGCCGTGGTTTATTATTTTCCAGTACTCATCTTGTTCCCTGCGTGAGTAGTCAGCCTTGACTTTTTCACATCTCTCGGATGTTTTTTGAGCGACTTGGGCGCATACCTCGCTGGTGTTTTCCCTTATATATTCAATGACGTTATCCAGCCCGTTCATATAATCTCCTCGTCTTCATCAATGATTGACTCTTGCTCTGCCAGCTTGAGCGGCGTGAAAATTTTTCGTCCAGCAAGGCGGTATTTCGGAAAAAAACGTGGAAGGTTTAACTCCGCCGGGGCGATGTCTATATCTTCTGGGCCGAGGTTTGTTATTTCCCATGCGCAAACATAGTTGTCAAATATTGGAATAAGCTGGTCTTCAAGCTGTGAGGGAATCCAGCATACAATAAAAACAGTGTGCTTTGTGCCAAGAACAGGCAGTTCACTCTGAGTTGCGCCAAAACCAGAGATGTCCAGAAGTTCGCGCACTACGCCGCTTAGCAAATCTGAGCCCGCAGGGATTGCCTCAGGTTCAGTAACTTCAACACAGCCGAGAGAAATCAGTTCATGAAGAAAATTATCCAGCTCGTCACGTATGACAATAAGATTAAGTTTTTTCATTTTTGGAATCGGCATCAATCGTTCACAATCCTTTCGACAATAAGCTGTGCGGCTGCTTCCAGGCGTTTTTCGGCACGGGCGCGCTGTGTGGCTAGTTTATTGGCTGTCTGTGAAGCTAGCTCCCGTGCTTGTTCAGTAGCTTTCTGATCAGAGGCACGCAAAAGATGCGCAATTTCGGACTGCGCCCTTATAAGTGTTGACTCAATGGCTCTTTCTCCGGTTTCGTGAACAGCGTCCAGAGCCGCTTGGGATTTTTGTTTGACTAAGTAAATATACTGCTGTGACTCATTTTCGGCAGCACAAATAGTCCTCAGCATATCGTACGGCAAATGACCACCTCCTCCGCATTACTTCAAAATTCTACACAATAATGAGAAGCCTGTCAACAAAATTGCCAATTATTGTTGTGCTTTATGTTGAAAGAGCTGCTCCGATATAGTACAATGTCATCATGGACTGATAGGGGGAGCATATGGGAAATAGCGCAAAAAGACGTTTTGGGGACAGAAGTGACGGGAGAAGGCTCCGCAGCCTTGACCCCCTCAATGCCATGGTACCCTTTGTTATGAGGACGAGAAATGATTCCACCAATTTTTTCTCAGACTCGGTTGAAATAACCGAAACTGAGAGGTATTTAAGGGCAAAGCGGATTCATGGCTATCCAGGCATGGGGCTGCTGCACCTGTTCATTGCCACATATATAAGAACGGCTTCACAGTACCCGTCGATAAACAGGTTTATTTCGGGGCAGAGGATATATGCCAGGCACAACATTGAGTTTGTGATGATAGTAAAAAAAGAAATGCGCGCCGATGCGCCGGAAACCTCCATTAAGGTGATTTTTGAGCTCACCGACACTATTTACGACGTCTACCGCAAAGTTAATGAAGAGATAGCGAAGGTCAAAAATGGCGGCGAAGACACTGAGGCGGATAAGCTCGCACAGGCTTTCATTAGGCTTCCGAGGTTGTTTTTAAGGTTTGTTGTGCGCTGTTTGGAGATTCTTGACTACTTTGGCCTGATGCCCAAAATGATTTTAGATGCAAGTCCGTTTCATGGCACCTTGGTAATTACAGACTTGGGTTCCATCGGCCTGCCGCCAATTTATCACCACCTTTACAATTTCGGGAACATGCCTGTCTTTATAGCTTTCGGTGCCAAAAGAAAAACAAGGGAAATTAGGGCTGACGGAAGTGTTGCTGAGCGCAAGTACATCGACTACAAACTTGCAATGGATGAGCGCTGCTGTGATGGATTTGTGTTCTCCCAGGCCTTTAGGCTGTATAAGAGCATACTGCGCAAGCCTCACATATTAGACCGCCCGCCTGAAACAGTTGTAAGGGACGTGGACTAGCGGTGCGGCGCACTGGCAGTGGCTGTCCGAAGCTCTGCGGCTTTATGAATAACTCCATAAAATAAATGCACGGACGTGGATATACACCCGTGCATTTTTTTAATAACCGATTTGCGGTGTGAGCTGCCTGTGTAGCCTTTGTAAGATGCCGGTTCATGCCTGTGGTATTTTGCGGCAGTTTCGGCTAGAGAGCTTACATAATGGGATAATTTTCAGTAAAGCAAGCGTCACAGAAGCCGCATATAGAGTCTGGGGCTATTATGCTAAGGTTGTCGATGCTCAAAAAGCCTAGTGAGTCAGCCCCGATTTTGCTGCGCATTTCCTCGGTGGTATAGTTGTGTGCAAACAAATCTTTCTTGATTGTAATATCCGTGCCGAAGAAGCAAGGGGCTATGTACTTGGGTGCCGAAATAAGGACATGGACTTCTTTAGCCCCCACATCCCGTAAAAGCTGCGGGATTTTTTTAATTGTGGTTCCGCGGACTATGGAATCATCTATCATTATCACACGTTTGCCGTCAACGGCGGCGCGCAGGGGATTGAGTTTGATTTTGACCTCTTCTTCACGGGTTGACTGTGCCGGTTTTATAAAAGTGCGGCCGATGTAGCGGTTTTTTACAAAGCCGTAGTTTAGCGGGATTCCCGAGTGCAGGGAGTAACCTTTTGCCGCAATCAGTCCGGAATCAGGCACCCCGACTACCACATCTGCATCTATAACATGCTCCTGGGCAAGGGCAATGCCTGCACGGAGCCTGGCATCATAGACGCTTTGGCCGTCGATTATGCTGTCGGGGCGGGCGAAGTACAGA
>Ga0209755_10005058_pt1 | contig 15225 bp, 9 predicted proteins | sample TergutCo191P1_FD_187301 | JGI IMG/M metagenome (GOLD analysis project Ga0209755, IMG submission 187301) | Cornitermes sp. P1 segment gut microbial communities from Petit-Saut dam, French Guiana - Co191P1 (SPAdes) (version 2) | ecosystem: Host-associated > Arthropoda: Insects > Digestive system >... | reverse complement strand
CCATCTCTATTAGATTTTCAGTTGATTTCTGAAACAGGAAGCACTAGTAATGGAGGTTGGTGAAGTTTATGGCTCTGAAGGTGGTGATTGTGAAGAAAACTGTCATACATGATAGTGTAGTCTGAGAATGGAGGTAGGGAGCTTTTCTTGAACATCCATAAATTTCTGTCATTTTGCATGATTTCACATACCAGAAGAATGTGTATCTCAGTATGTGTGGGTATGGTGTGCTCTGTGTGTATGTCCTAATAAATTTTGAATGTACTTGCTCATGTTTATGAAGGATGTTGCTGATATTTTTATCTGGAGTAGGGAAAAATGAGAAGTTTGTACCTGTTGTAGGTACTTGCTGTTTCATGCTAATTGCTTGCTCACAGAATCAGGTACATTTGGAGATGATAAATGTGTCTCTAAAACTAGTATTGGATACCTTTTATATCTGGGAAAAGCAGTATTTAGTGATGTGAAGTTGAGAAATAAGAAACAGCCTTTACTAGACATAGTACTGACCATTCTGCTTGTTAAAGTACTGAAGGCAGAATGCTTTTAGTGACAGAAGTTGGAAATGTAAAGTGTGTGTTTAATTCAAATTTCACATTGATGTCTTGATAAGCATCACCATGAAGAACATTTTACCCCAAAACTATTAAAATCACAGAAGTTGTCGTAAATATTTCCCGCATGCTGATCCCCATTGTCTTTCACCCGAAGATAAATGTTAGTAGACGTAAAGCATGGTTATTGTGTTGACACTGAACGTTAGTATTGTGGTGTGCATTCCTGGCTTGTATTTAGCAGGAACCAAGAACTTGCCATTTTTATGTTTCAGTTTACTTTCCTTAGTCATATCAGTCATATAGCTGGATGGTAACTGGGATAGGCATTTACTTTTAGATCCCATATCCATGCTAATTCATCAGTTGTATTCATCTCTGCATTTTTTATTTGATGCTGTAAACAGTGTTGGTCATTTATAGTTTCATGCGATAATCTGAGAAACCAACAAGAATTGTAATTGTGTTTAAAATATGGGCTTAAAAGTGATGGCACCCATTTGACATTTGTTTATTTCAAGGTGTATAATGCGATTACAATATGTAGCTACTTGACAAGTTCACATTTTGTTTCAGAAGCTGGGGTGGCCAGCTGCTGCAGCACAGTGGATAAGGAATTTGATCCCCCTGTGGAGATGATGGTGAATGATTTTGATGATGAAAGAACATTGGATGAAGAAGAAGCATTGGAAGGATCAGAAGACCCTCAAATTGAACTGTCAAATCTGCAAAGAGAAGGTGATATGCCATTAGAGGAATTGTTGGCCATGTATGGATACGGAGACCCTTCAGCTGAGAATTTACAGTCAAGTAGTTCAGAGATGTCAAACCAAGAAATGGCACTTGAGAATGATGACATTGGTCGGGACATGTTGGATGAGGAATGTGATGAGAAAAGTGGACAAACTGATTTGCAACAGTTGTATATCAACATGCCTGAGAAGGAGGCCGAAGAAAATGCTGGCACATCAAGGCTGCTGAGACTATCACGGCCACAGAGCGAGGAGGAAGAGGAGGATTACGACTACAGTCCAGATGAAGAGGAGTGGCGAAAAACAATCATGGTAGGGAGTGATTATCAGGCAGGTATTCCTGAAGGGCTTTGTAAATATGATGATGCTCTACCTTATGAAAATGAAGATAAGTTGTTGTGGAACCCAGTATCTTTGTCGGAAAAGGATGTGGAGGACTTTCTTGTGAAAGCGCAGGAGCCCCTTGTGAACAATGCACAAGGAGTGAGTGCTATACCTACCGGGACTCACACCAGAGATGATGAGCAGGCTCTCTACCTGTTGCTTCAGTGTGGTTATAATGTTGAAGAAGCACTAAGAAGGCGACGTATGAATGTTGTGCCACCAACGGACACCATGAGCCTGTGGTCTGAGGAAGAATGCAGAAATTTTGAAAATGGCCTCCGCAGTTATGGTAAAGATTTTCATCTTATCCAACAAAACAAGGTGAGAACGCGATCTGTGGGAGAGTTGGTTCAGTTCTATTACTTGTGGAAGAAAACTGAGAGACATGACATATTTGCCAACAAGGCAAGATTAGAAAAGAAGAAGTACACTCTACATCCAGGGATCACAGATTATATGGATAGGTTTCTTGAGGAGCAAGAGAGTGGGGCTATTACTCACAGAGATAGGAGTTCTTCTCCTAATATCCATTGCCTTATTTATGGGGATCCAAAACGACACAGAGTGCCAGATAATGCCACAGTAGAAACAGGGAATCACCCAGCATCTATGCCATATACTGGAGACCCACTCAGTGATTTGGCAAACCATCTTGATAAAGAAAGTTTAGAGTCTCTAGTGAACTTAGCAGCAACTGCAGCAGGAGGAATGGAGAGTGGAAATGTGGAACCGAGGGGTGACTCTCAGGATGGCAGCTCACCACCGGGTGCCGCTGCTGCTATCACGCAGTCGGGTAGTACTACCTTAAACAGCGTGGAGATGGCATTTGCTAGCACAACTGTCTCTGCCCCCACTATGCTTACATCAGCAGAAACCTCATCCCATGCCACAGAGTCTGTTGCACAGTGACAGAAGAAGTGTCCCATAATGCAATAATGTGTGTGTGTGTGTGTGTGTGCGCGCGCGTTTGTGTGTGGTATGCAACGAGAATTTCAGTTCCTTATTCATTTTGCCTCTGGAACTTGGTGCATGCATACTACTCTCATTATTATTAATGAAGTTTGGTATAAATGGGTGACTAAATAAATGTGTTTAATTTTTTAAGCCATATCATACAGGAGGTTATTGGTAATAAATATGATGGGTTCGAGAGATTAGTTGCTATCGTTTGATTTCCTTATAAGACATGAGAGTGTTTCTTGATGAAGTATTCAGAATTATAGACAGTGGATGCACGTGCAAACAGCTCTTATAAAGCTGGTTTTTTACTGAGTGCAGTGGCTTTCCATGATGGTGAGTTTTAAACAGAGAGGTGTGGAATTCATGGACTAACGTATCATATCACAGAAGATATACAGCAGAATGTATGTCACTTTGATAAAGCAGTATTTTTATTTAAATGAAAACTACTACAATCAGAAGCAATTACATGTGTAATAGTGCATGGAAAATATTTTATAATAATATTTTTAGGTCAAAGAGTTTGCAAAATATTTATATGACAGGCAACATCAGTTCTTAGACTGTTGCTTAATTTTCTTGCTCATCATTTTGTTTATGTACCACAGCTTTTTGTAATAGACATTGGTTTTTTTGATAGGCACTGACGTTCAAAACGTTTTACAGAAGAAACCATTAAAAATCATGGCGCTTGGTCAAGATAAATATTTTCATGTATCCAGTATATAAACGTCCAAATACACTACCACATTATTTTGTCATAATTATCTTAACCTCATGTGTTTTGTTCCTGTGAGTATTATCAAGGGCACATTGTGATGAATAAACTTAATTTTGAGGTTTGCTTTTTAAAATCATGTCTAAACTTTCATGCAGTTATGTATGGTACTACCTACAACATCAAAATATGTTAAAAATTCGTCTTGCTAACAGTTGCAGTTAGAAATCAATATAATATTATATGTATAATATGTCTTCTGGAAACTGTGTTTTACAGATATGCATTGCTTAATGACGGGATATGTTTTGAGAAATGCATTGTTAGGCGATTTCGTCATGCGAACATGTGCTTACGCAAATCTAGATAGTATAGCCTACTACACACCTAGGCTATATGGTATAGCCTATTGCTCATAGACTGCAGACCTGTATAGCAGGTTACTGTACTGAATATTGTAGGCAATTTTAACATGATGGTATTATAATATATTATATATATAATAATATTATAATCTTATGGGACTGCTGTCGTGTGTTCCGTCACTAACTGAAACGTTGTTATGCGGTGCATACCTGTGCTTCCATTTGTGCTTTGTATGTATTGATTTATGCTGATGATTTCTTGTGTAGCAACAGAATGATTTTTTAACACTTGACATAGCATTCTATGTGTTTATGTATTTGTCTTGCTGTTAGGCACATTTGAAAACTTACAAAAATTGACTATTAGCTTTGTCATGTCTCTTTTTCTGTCCGCACGGAACAGCTGGGCTTCCACTGGACAGATTTACATGAAATTTGATATTTGAGTATTTTTCAAAAGTTTGTTAAGAAAATTAAAGTTTGATTAGAATCTGACATAAATAATATGTACTGTAGGTGAAGACATACAGACATGTGTGATAATATCTCGGTGAATCGGTCATAGAATGGGAAATATTTCAGACAAAATTTGTAGAGAAAATCAAAACACACATTTTATGTTCAAGACATTTCTTTTTCCAAAACTAGTGCAATTTATGAGATAATGTGAGAAAATGTGGTAGGACCAGGGCCAGAGATGTCAGTATAGCAAAGGCCTGGATAACTATGGCTACAGATATGCACTCAGAGTATGTAATGCTTTTCTTTGGCAACAATGGTTTCATGAATGTGCCTCAATGTATTATGTTCAGCATATTCCCAGCACACACTGATGTAGCAGTACATCTTTGCACAAGGTTAAAAATTCCATTGCTATACTAATCAGGTTCTTACATTCACAACCATAAATGAACAATCATTTTCACTTCCTCATTTTTGTGGAATGTGCCAAGGTGGAAAAGATGCATCACTGTGCTTGAGGAGTATGTTGAAGATAATGATACATCTTTGGTATATATGAGCTACATGTGTTTTAATGACTTCTTGTTTGATATTTGTAACCCAGCAAACCTTCATGAACGTCCTTCACACATACCATGCAAAATACGTTGTGGACAAAGTGGTGCTGGGACAGAATATTATCCAAGTATTCACTTTATTACTATATATTGCTGTCAACACAACTATAATAGAATATAATATTATTGCAACATGTTTCAACTTACAATAGTCATCTTCAGGCTAAGTTAAGAACCATTATTGCTTTACAGGGTGGTTGTGTGTATTTGGGATCCCATATGGCTTACAGTGTTTTTGCTGTGGTTTTTTATACACATTGTGACTTATATTTACTGTGCTATTATAAGTAGGGTTAAGTGTGTGGCATGCGCAAAACTGCTTGTGTCCGTTGTTCTTCTGCTTTTGTAGCTCTCCGGTGGGGTGGGGGGGTTTTCCTGTCCACTTGTACTTCTGTATGTTTCTGCTTTCTGTTTATGGGGTGGTTGCATCTCGTTTCTCTGCAATTGTGAAATTGGATATTTTTATATTCTATCGTGATAGTCTGAGTACTGTGACTTGCGTAAGATTTGTAAAGTTGTATTACTTAGAGTTTTGTGAGGTGGTTGCCAGCTTCCTTGGTGTGGTGGTGGGTTGGGTTGGGCTTCTGTCCCTCTGTACCTTGCCCTTCTTGGGGGGGTGAATGGCTTCCTTCGACTGAGTTATATTTAGGTGTTCGGTTGCGGTGGAGCTGTGCTTCCCCTGTAAGGGTCTTCTTGTACTGTGGTTTCAAATATTGCATTTTTTCTGACCGTTAGTTTGTCATTGATTTGGTTGCCGGCTTTGGTTTCTTTGTATATATGGAAGCCTTCTAGTGTGTCCAACATTTTACCTTTCTTTTCCATGTGGACGACCTCCATTATGTCTTCCATGTTTCCAATGGCATGTTTATTGTCTATAAGATGTTGGGCGAATTTTGATCTCCAACGGAGAGCTACAAAAGCAGCAGAACAACGGGCACAAGCAGTTTTGCGCATGCCACACACTTAACCCTACTTATAATAGCATAGTAAATATAAGTCACATTGTGTATAAAAAACTGCAGCAAAAACACTGTAAGCCATATAGGATCCCAAATACACACAACCACCCTGTAAAACAATAACAGTTCTTAGCTTAGCCTGAAGATGACTATTGTAAGTTGAAACATGTTGCATTAATATTATATTCTATTATAGTTGTGTTTACGGCAATATATAGTAATGAAGTGAATATATAGATACACAACAGGATGACTTCATTCAAATTATCCAAGTAATTTGGGTTACCCGTATCAGCTGTATTGTATGTGTGCCTGATATTCATGTTTCATTCACCTACCAACAACATTATATAAATCTTTGCAATTGTCAGGGTCGTTAAATGAATTACCTCTGTCCATCTCCCTTTCTTGCTGCAGCTCGATAATCCATGTGTTAACAGCTTCGTGGGTGTGTGTGAAATCAGGATTGAGGTATGCTGTATTGCCATGTACTTTTTTTGTTGTTTGAAGTGTAAAGTATTGATTGCTGCACAGCAGAACAGGCATATGTTGGTGCAGTGCCACTACTGCCCACCCACATTTGTCAATTGTGGACATTTAAAAATCTTAACTGCTTTTGATAAAACATTCTTGACACATCAGACTGCCCTCCTTTTTTGCATTTTGGGTCATGAGCTGTAATATCAAAACCTCTGCTATAAAGGAAGGAGCTATCTAGGTATGGCATTAAATGCCTGTTTCTGTTTCTTATAATTCACATGCCATTGCCTCCATTATTTTTGCAAGATGTAAGTTTGAAATGAGAGAGGCTATTACACATATGGGCTTTTATTAAATATGTATAAATACGGTGAGAGAAGTTGCAGGAAATATGGACATTGTAAGATTGGAACCTTTTGTGATGAACAAACATACAGAATTCTTCCCAGGCTATCACTGACATTGGTGGACTAAAAACCAACATTTTGGAGACCTGCACTATTCCTATCATCAGGGATGATTTCAACTTTGAGGATGGATACAGCAGGAGTCCATAATGTTGGTGTTCAATGTGTAATTGGCATAGCTGATACTGTGAGAGCAGCTTCAAGAATACAGACTTAATATAACATTATGAAGAACTCACGCTGATTTTTCTTAGTTAAATTCAGTTTTGTTTATAGATTTGAAGCTGTCTGTCAACCAGTTGCATTATGATCCTTTCTATCATTCACGTCATTGTAGAGTAAAACTCCGTTTTGGAAGTCACCATTGTCACTGTAATGAGGGACATACTCCACACATACACACACATCATGTCCTTGTTTAAACACAGGAGTTACATTCCTGAAAATCATAATGTAGAGCAAAACAAAATTAGACTGAATCATTTATTTTATAAGACCATTAATTACAGTGCTTGAGAGTGGCTGTTCAAGATGTTACCATGAAAAATAATATGAATCTGGGCAGGCAGGCAATGTTCATCACATCTTTGGTCACTAAACACTGGCAATGTTAAAGCAAAACAGTGTTGTCTGGGCAGTGTTACATGAGGGCAGCCAATATGTATTTGTTTATTGCCTGTATTTGATAGTTGCTGCACATTTATTCTTGTTAATGTTAATATATGAAATGTAGCTTTACTGTACACTGATGCTGCTGATTGTGAAGATTGCATATCAGTTATATCTACCTTGCTATTGGAACTGGTTTCAGAGTTTCATGTGTGAAAATTCTTTGTATGTATTCACTGTGGAATGTTTTAGTTACTGTTCATTGTGTTTGGTTACTTCAGTTGTCAGAATGTCTGAAAGATTTGGAACTACTGCATATGGATGGAATTTATTCCATAATGAAAGCTGTTTTGAACAGTAATGAAGTTTGGTTGTCTGAAACTGCAGCCTTTTAATTATATGCCTTTTTGGATAAACTAAATCCAGAGAGTAGGTCATGCTGTATTTATGTAAGCAATATTACAGAACACAGGAATAGGTTAGGACCATACATAAATATGCACTGATTTGAACGTTACTGTTGTGGTACAATATATGCTACATTTTCACCTTGACTCCAGTTTGAATGAATTGCTTGTAAGATATGAACGTTGGTGGAATTCATATGTTAGATGTTTCTGCTTTACATTTTGTAAACTCTTTGATGAAACAATTGTCCTATATGTATATAGTAGTTATTGGAATATTACGTATGAGGTTACATGTAAGTTGTCAGATGTGAGGAGTTTTAGGGAGCTGTCCAAAGGGAAGTATGTTTTATTGAATTACATTTGTAAAATAAGGGAGAAAGTTATTAGACAGGTTTAACATTCGTGAAATTTGTCCAGTTGAGAGGTTTATTTTTTTTAATATAGAAAAGAGTGACCCAAGCGGATTAGAATTTTAGTAGAGGTTGTAGAGTGTAAGGAGAATGATTTTTTATATACTGAATGGCAGTGAGTCAGTTTATATGTCTCCATTTATAATGTATTATCTTGCTCTATTATATTTTATATTTTGCAAAGTGCTTTGTAGTGATTATATTTAAATGTTAAATGGTCATGATGAACTTAAGATTTTAAAATACCGGAATAGTGCATAGAGAAGTGGAGTGTATATTACATGAATTATGTTTTGTTTCCTTAAGTGTCTAACACGTTTAATTTTGTGGTGGGTGATTTTTTCAACATTGTTCACTGTCTGGGTTGTAACATTCAGCCAGATTATATAGCACCACATGCCAGAAACACTTTTAAATCAAAACAGATGAACAAAATTAGGGGTGGGTTTGCTGTATCAAATTAATCAATATCAATCTGTTGTGTACGGCAAGTCACGTACTCAAGATATAAGGAACTGCATTGAAAAGTGTGTTTTTAAGTACACCCAGCAGTAGCCATAAAATCTCCTAGAAGAGGTAAGTAGCAGAAGTTAAATAGTAAACAGTGGCAGGGTAGAAAAAGCCGTGAAACAGATGAGACATTTCTGCTGGTGGGATCATTAGACACATCTGGATAACATCTTATATCTGTATTTACCAAAATGCAAGATGACTTATCTAAGATGAACCCTCAAATATAAATTGTCTGCCAAAAAAAAATTATTTCACCCTGTCATATGCTTAGTACACACAGTATGCCAGGTTCTGAATGAGTGTTACTGCCTCCATCTTCACAGTTGGTGCCTTTTCTGCCTCACACACATAGTATTACATTTATATTTCTTGTTTTATAAACTTATTTTCTTAGTACTACCTTTGGACTAGATCTGTTCTTGGGTACATATCTTAACAATTTCGTGGTTCTATGGTGCCCAGTGGTTGAGAATAACTCTTTCTGAATGGTCCACCAGGATAGGTACTTCTTTGCCTGAAAATGGAAACAGAGCTGGCTTCCAAAAAAGAAGAGTCAGTTAACTTCTGTCGTGATCTGTTCTGTCATTTGGAATTCTTGACTCTTTAAGATTGTACAGATAGGTTGTGCCGAAGCATTAGTAAGGAATTACTGCACTACGTTGTGTAATATCTTAGAAGAGTGCATATCTTACAAGGAAATTGGGTGATGCAGGCCTTGGTTTGGCTCTTCATTGTCCAGTTCGGAGGGGTCTGGTTTGGTGCTTCATGCATGAATGTAAGATGACTTCACATATTTAAGCACCAAATTTAAGGGAAGAACCTCGTCTTGCATATGAGTAAATGTATCAAGATTTTGGATGTATGTTTTGCCTTAGTTTTCTTCAGTATGCATAGGTTTCAATCTTCAGAACTCACTACTTGTGGATAGAATGATCTTAATAAAAGCCATCCTGATACAAGGATATGATATGAAATGTGCTTACAAAGGTGCTTACACATGCCTTTGTATTGGACCTATCCACATAGTACCAGTTACTGTTGTCAGTAATTCATGATTGTTTAATACTGAATTCATGCTTCATGGTTTTCTGTAATTTATAACCATTTGTGAGCAGATAATATCCCTTAAATTGTGCTATGTGGTGTATCTAAAGTTTACTGCTATTAGTAGACCATTTGTAGGATATCTGTTACAAATTTGGTAAGTTAAGTAACAAAAAATTGATAATCTTAAAATTGAAGTTTACTCATCATGTTTGCTTTGCAGGAATGTTTAATACTTAAAACACTGCTGTACAGTAGTTCCCAGAAATGGCCTTTGTTTCAGAGTCAATATGCATTACTAACGAAAGCGGAGCCTATCATGAAATATTTTATAATCACATACTTCACACAGTATCTGAATTCCTTTTTTATCAGTGCCAGGAAATTTTTTTCTGCCAGTGGAAATTGATCTAGTTGCAGAAGACCAAACATTCTGTTACAAAATTGTGTAAACCCTGTTCTTACTATTGGGGCACATCAGTATGGCATGTGCTGTGTTTGTATTTGTTATATTGAAGTCTGCAATGTGATAAACTGTTTTGTATTCGTGGTAGTGGTTCCTTTCCTGAAAAGTGAAGAGGCTCATGTTGATGTAATTGAGTTCTGAAACATGTTAATGAAAACGATGCTACATGAACAAATGGTGCTTTCTCTAGCAGTCAGAAGTTAGTTTAGAATATATAAAAAAGTGTTGCATTTGCTGTGATGTTGGTACGGCTACTTCCTATGTGAACAGATATATTGGGTGAAGTAAAGCTGTGTTGCTGTCCATAGTTAATCGGCACACTGTGAAGGTGTATGAAGTAAAAGTATACTTTCATGTGTTCATAACCTCAGCAGTAAGTGAAATTGTTGGATTCATTCCCCAGCCATTTTACAGCAAACAAGGAAAGAGACCTCCATACCCATTCATTTAGCAGACTTTGTGGACCCTATAGCCATTCTGGACACTTTGGAGAACAGAAACATCTTGCTGCTGATGATCATTTGGAGCTTGTCTGGAGAACAGGAAAATCTTGCTGCTTCTGGTCATGTGGAGCTCATATGAAGAACAGAAAAATCTTACTGCTGCTGGCCATGTGGAGCTCATCTTAAGCTGTTGGCATACTGTGCCAGTCATGCTGACTCTTGCTCTGAGAGAATCGGTCTTACTGGTGCATAAGGAGGTATTTTCCACAAGTAGAAGTTAATGGTTCTCACGTGTTTCTTAGGGCAGTTGATTCATTAGACTACATTTGTGTGTGACATTGTTATTTGTCAATAAATCTTGTTTATGTGATGTAGAAACACCTGAAACACTTTAAATTCAGAATGGGGCATGGTATGGTACCTATTTTAAAAATTAGATAACATGCTTATACTTGTTCATAATTTTTTTTTTTAACTGTAACTAAATTCTTGCATATTTGGATTTGATTCTTTTGTTCAAGAAATCAGCTTGCTAAAAAATCATGTCCGCAAGGTGCCCTCCATTTTTCTCAAGTCAGCATGAAAATTCTCTCTCACCTTCTGGTCATTCATGGAGGTTGGTTGCGTTGTTTTCATCCCAGTAGTGGTAATTCTGCTTGTACAAACACACTCGAAACTGACCTCATGCAACTTAAGTAACATGTCTACTAACAAAGGTTCTTGCTGTGTCAAGTCCTGACAGAAGCATAGATGGTTCACCTGTTCCTGCTAACTCATTTCCTTCTTGATTTGCATTTTGTTTGATGAAAAGACAGGTCAAGATGAAGAATGTAGTGTAGACTTTGACTTGAAAGGTTCGGTGATGCATGGCTCCTGGCAGAACAGTGTGGACTTCACCGAATGTAGCTCTAACCCCTTCCACATTTTCTGGTTTGTGCAAAGTTCTTGTAGGCCTTGTTTTCTTTAAGTCCTGCACCAAACCTGTCTGACACCACATATTCACCCATGCAAGGGTTTTTCTTGTTGGAGTTGGTCCTGTGGCACAGTCGTTACCAAACTCTTGTTCAAATGCTTGTTGAATGTCTGTGATGGAGTTATTTCTTATAAAACGCTCTACTGCAAATGTGCGCTGCTCTACAGACTAGTCTGTCAAATGTTACTTCTCCAGTGTTACTGATAAAAAAAATCTCTGCTCTACGTAGATACACAATAATACCAACTTCTTCGGGTGATCTCCCGTGCCTCACCCTGTATTAAATACATCTGCTTAAGAGAATGAACCAAGTCCAACATAACTGCAGTGTTAAAGTTTGTTGTTATTTGTAATAATATGAAATCTGGCAGCAAATGTTGTGTATAGCTATGGCATAACTTATTACAGGACTTTGTTTTTGAAGCAGATAACAAGAATCTTACTTAATATAAATGCTCGTTGTTGTATTTGTTGATTATGACTTATTAAATTATTAAACAAAACTTAACCCTTTACCACTTACATGTACTCTCTTTTTAATATAAAAAACATCAGGAGATATTTAATTTTACTGTGTTCATTTAAGTTTGGCATGCAGTGGTGCTTAACAGTGAGTCATGCTAGTCAAAGGAAGTGGTCATATCAACATTTCATTAATCTGTATTTGAAATATTATGTTTAATTTTTGAAGAGTTCAGCAAATATTTGTTTGCATTTTCCACATGTTGAAAACTGACATAAAAAGAGTTAAATACTTTTCCTCTATCAACTCGTATTATATTTTAAACACTTTTTGCCTGGTCTGGTCTTGTGTTAATTAATGTACTACTAACACTCTGGTTTCTTTTTAAGTTTGATTCATTTATTAAATATTATTTGTTTATAGCACAGTTTGCCAGGGGAAATACGTTGTGTATAGTGAATTAAAATGGATGTGGATTTTGTTAACCCTATCTCTGTATATCACTACAGAGCAGTTTAATATAAACAAAGCTTGTACAATGTACATTATTTCGCAAAGTGGTGAAGTGTTCATACTTGAAGCCCACTTTAGTATTAGACAATCATTGTTTCAAACAAAACACATTTACTGTGAAGGAAATGTAAGTAACATCAATTATGTGTTTTTTATATTCTGACTGTATTCAGATTTAATCTAAAGTTGTAGTTTGGAATTGCAAAGTTCGTGTCCAACTATGTGGTTTAAGCTTTTCATTGGAGATTTTATATAATTAAGTAAAGATAACCCTTTGCTTGTTACATTTCAAATGCTGTTGTGCATTGCATTCAACCCAGTATTGAGAGGTATGTAAATTTGAATTGGGCCTTTCCCTTTGTTTGAAAGGGCAGGACTGTCGTCTTTTATTGCATTCTCCTACATTGGGAGGAGCCCTTTCTGTAAGTAAAATATAATGAAAAGACAGTAGAGAGTGAAAGCAGATACAACATACAATCACAGTTTTTAAATATCTGTAATGATAATGTAAGTTATTGAAGTCATTGTTTTTTAATTTTTCAAATGCTTAGAATCATGGCACTTAAGGGAGTCATCTGTATTGAAGAGCCATATGGAGAAAGGACACTTGGAAACACTCAAGTGGATGCTGGGGTACAGGGTACATGTCAGATGGACTGAATTGAATTGGGATACATGCCATCCCAGAATGATGATGTGATACTAGGAAGCATTTGGATTCTAAAATAGAAGGTAGTTGGTACTTATGTAATGAATACTGCTTTTTATTGTGTGTCCAGCTGATCTAGTCTCTGTGCCATATTCCTGTTAAAATAACACATGAGAACACTTTGACAAAGCCCAGAGGAATAATGTGTCCTGAGATGTGGTAATGTGTGATCTCCTGCCCTGATAGTAAGCCGAAACATTGATCTGAAACTTTGCCAGATTTCTACCAGACCACATGGTAACTTATGCAAGAAGACAGTATTCTTCATAGATGTTGGTGTGGTACTTTCATCTCACAACAAAGCCTGTCTTTAGTGCTGCATAGCTGATTGTCCTGCCCACCATCCTCCTGCTGATATTTGTAAGCTATGGTATCAGCCAAGTGACATCACTGTTCATTTTGAATAGTTTCATGTGGGGAATAGATTGGCTGTTTATATATTTGGGTTAGATGAAGTACTTGTAATTTTGGGAAATGGGCAGTTATGTATGTGGAAAACTCGCCCTCTGCACATTTTTTGTTAAAGTGCATTTTTACCTTTGGTTACTGTTTGCTGGGACAAGAACTACAAAAACGTGGCGTATGTAAGATATAAAATTTTAAATTTATCATGTAACAAAATGTACCATTTTTTTTAATCATAGCTGAAGATTAATTTTGTCCTTTTGCATTACTAAATGCAGGTGAGAATGTTTCTGGTGGTGATGGTATGGCCTTGGTCTTTGGTAGCAGCTTACCCAACTAACCTGCCATAATGTCATAATATACTGCTTATATTCTATGGATGAGGTGCTAGACTGCAACAGTTTAATTATCTCAACAGCAATTTTCTGCAGTGATCATTTACATTTAAGTTTGAGTGTTGATGTAAGTGCAGTACTGAATGGATAACCAGGTTCATTATTTCAGAATTTGTATAGGTTTTGGACATCAGAAAGTCTCAATTGAGGTTAATTCTTTCTTTATTTGTCATCATTTCCCACATCTGTAGGTGATTGATGTGTACTTTAATTTGATTAAACAAATCCAAATGGGTCTACTTTTTTCTGTGAGTCAGGATTTATTACAGATTGATTGATTATTCATACATTGTCTTCAGAAAAAGATACAAACTTTTGTTCTCTAAAATGACGTTACAAGCTGTGTCAGAAACGAATGGTAATCCAATCCACTTTTTCAAATGCAACCTTCAAACACCAAGAAATAACTTTGTATAGTACACGCTGACTTTTTAGCACTTTTAATTTTCTTAAATGTAATAATCATTACTATTGTATGATGTTTTGATCTATTTAGTGAACAAACAAGGAGAACTTGCAAAGATATTTGAACCCTCTGAAACCAACTGGTTAGTGTATATACCACCAGGTGGAACACTAAAAACTGGATTTTACCCACAGAGTGTATTTATGTGTTCCATATGATTCTTGAGAATAAATGTTCATTTCCCCATACAGCATTCACCATTGGGTCTTTGTAGGGGCAGCACATTGTGTTAACCATGAGATAAAAACTGAACCTTTATTGTATACTATTACATTTCTATTCATTGCTCCCTGACTTCTATAATAGCTTGGCTTTTGAAGGTTATCATGTTTCACTTGTTTGTCCTGGTGAGAGTACATGTAGATGAGGATGATTAGAATCATTGGTGGCATGGGAACTCCAGAGTACACAGAGGAAAACCTGTCTCAGTGCCACTTGGTCCATCACAAATTTCAAATGGACTGGCCCAGCATTAAACCTGGGCTTCAGTGATGGAGACTAAAATTAGTCTACTTTGTATATAGAGGTTCAATGTGTACCTAACAGAGAACATCATTCTTCTGTTTGGAAGACCAGATGGTGAATGTGGTAAAGGGCAACAGTTGCATTTTTGTGAGGAACCATGCAGAACACACAAATTCAGTCTAGGCAAAGTACACAGTTTTCATATACAGTGTACTGTGTATGTGCATTGTTTTAAATAAGTCTTATTATTTGATGGATTTTTGCTTGAGTTAGAAATGTTGAG
>Ga0209755_10005057_pt1 | contig 15226 bp, 15 predicted proteins | sample TergutCo191P1_FD_187301 | JGI IMG/M metagenome (GOLD analysis project Ga0209755, IMG submission 187301) | Cornitermes sp. P1 segment gut microbial communities from Petit-Saut dam, French Guiana - Co191P1 (SPAdes) (version 2) | ecosystem: Host-associated > Arthropoda: Insects > Digestive system... | reverse complement strand
ATTTGTAACTGCCCGCAGGGTTATATAACATAATTGAAAATTATAATAGGCGTTTGGATTGAGACAATAACTCGACTTCAAACGCCTTTTTAAGTTGCTATGCCATCACCTTGACTAAAGCAATGTAAAGACCTAAAATATATCTACAAACAGCAGGAAGGAACATGTTAAATGGAAAGTTTAGTATCTATCCAAGGCGTACAAGGCCATAAAAAAATTTTACCCGAACGAATTCTTCAATTTGGCGAGGGTAATTTTTTACGTGCATTTGTAGACAGTTTTGTGGATGAGCTTAATGAAAAAGACTTGTTTGACGGTAGCGTTGTAATTGTACAACCTATACCACATGGTATTTCAGACATTGTTAACGAACAAGACGGCTACTATACCGTTGTGTTGCGCGGGTTCGAGAATGGCGTGGCCGTAGATAGTCGCCGCGTGGTAAAGAGTGTGAGCCGCGCAATAAATCCGTATACCAATTTTGAAGAGTATATGGCTACCATGAAAAACCCGGATTTGCGCTTTGTTGTGTCTAACACAACCGAAGCCGGCATTACTTATGTAGAAACAGACAAACTGGATGATGCGCCGCCGACAGGCTTCCCTGCTAAAGTTACAGCCCTTTTGTACGAGCGGTACAAAATTTTTAACGGTGACCCCACTAAGGGCTTAATTTTTATCCCATGCGAACTAATTGACGATAACGGCATAAATTTGAAGAAATGCGTACTTCGTCATGCCGTAAACTGGAATTTGCCACAGGATCTTTTGAATTGGATAGAAAACTGTAACGAATTTACCAATACTTTAGTGGACAGAATTGTAACTGGTTACCCAAAAGATGAAGCTGCAACACTTGAACGTGAACTGGGCTATCGTGATAATTTAATCGTAACCGGTGAAATTTTTCATTTTTTTGCAATGGAGGCCCGCAAGGAATGGACGCAAATATTAGAAGAAACGCTGCCGTTTCCAAAGGCAGGTCTAAATGTCGTATTTACCGAAGATGTAACCCCGTATAAACAACGTAAAGTACGTATCTTGAATGGTGCGCACACAATGTCGGTGTTAGCGGCGTTTTTGATGGGTAAAAATTCTGTAAAAGAAATGATGGACGATCCCGCGATTTCGCAGTATTTGCAGCGAGGCATCTATGACGAAGTTATTCCAACCCTTGATTTGGACAAGGATGATTTGTTGTCATTTGCCGCTGCGGTATCAGACAGATTTGCCAACCCGCATATCAAGCATATGCTGCTTAGCATCGCCCTAAATTCTGTTTCAAAATTTAAAGCGCGTGTATTGCCGTCCATCTTGGAATATTACAAACGGTTTAACAAATTGCCGGAAGCATTGACATTCTCCTTTGCGGCATTGTTGGCATTTTATAAAGGAACAGAAATGCGTGACGGGGCATTGATAGGATTTCGTAATGGCGAAGAGTACAAAATAATAGATGACAAACATGTACTGGAATTCTTCAAAGACGCATGGGGTAGCGGCGACATTAAATCCCTTGTGAAAAAAGTCTGCGCAAACAAAGCATTTTGGGATACAGACTTAAACGAGTTGCCTGGCTTTGCGGAAAAAGTGACAGGAATTTTAATTGCGGGGGTAAAAATACCATGCTAAAACAAAATAATGCTGTGAAAATTAATGAGCAGGACAATATTGCTGTAGCTCTTGAGGCAATTGCAAAGGGCGAAAATATCTTTGGCATAACGGCCATTGACCCAATTCCGGCAGGGCATAAATTTGCTATTTCACAGATAGAAGAAGGCGCCGCCGTAGTAAAATATGGCTTCCCAATTGGATATGCTACAGCAAAAATTGTCCCCGGCCAGCACGTACACAGCCACAATTTGCGCACGGGCCTTAGTGGCATAGAGTCATACACATATGCCCCACAGTTAACAAATCCGGCCCCAGCCGCCACGCAAAAAACCTTTATGGGTTATAGGCGCGAAAATGGCAAAGCCGGCATCCGCAACGAAATTTGGATTGTTAACACTGTCGGCTGTGTAAATAAAATTGCAGAGAAAATTGTTGCAGAAGCAACGGTAAAATTCCCGCAGTCAGATGGCATTTATACTTTCGTACACCCGTACGGCTGTTCGCAGCTTGGGGACGACCACAAATATACTCAGGGCATTTTGGCAAACATGGTAGAACACCCTAACGCCGCCGGTATTTTAGTGCTGGGGCTGGGCTGCGAAAATAACCATATTGCCGAATTTAAAGAAATTTTGAGAACTTGGGACGACAAACGGGTAAAATTCTTAAATGCTCAAGACGTGGAAGATGATGTTGCTGAAGGTGTAAAAATAGTTGGCGAGCTTGTAAATTATGCTGCTGGCTTTAAACGCGAACCAATACCCGTTGGCGAGCTTATTGTAGGGCTAAAATGCGGTGGTTCTGATGGGTTTTCTGGCATTACAGCTAACCCTCTAACAGGTCGGTTTTCCGATATGCTAATTTCGGCCGGTGGTTCGTGCATCCTTACCGAAGTGCCAGAAATGTTTGGCGCGGAAACTATTCTCATGAACCGCTGTATAACTAGCGGCGTGTTCGACCAATCTGTTTCGCTTATAAACGACTTTAAGGAATATTTCATCCGGCATGGGCAAGAAATTTATGAAAATCCTTCCCCAGGAAACAAAGAAGGTGGCATTACAACTCTTGAAGAGAAATCTTTGGGCTGTACACAAAAAGGAGGAATTTGCACTGTTGTAGATGTGCTAAACTATGGCGAAACGGTAAAATGCCCTGGGTTAAACCTTTTACAGGGCCCAGGCAACGACATTGTAGCGGTAACAAACCTGATGGCGGCTGGCTCGCACATTGTGTTATTTACCACTGGGCGCGGCACACCTCTTGGCGGGCCAGTACCAACCGTGAAAATCTCCAGCAATTCTACACTTGCAAAAAACAAAGCTAATTGGGTAGATTTTGATGCGGGTGTTCTACTGCAAGATACAAGCATGGACGAACTTGCCGGGCAATTTTTCGACTATATAATTGACGTTGCAGGCGGAACAGAAACAAAAAATGAAGTAAACGGTTATAGAGAAATTTCTATTTTTAAAGATGGTGTGACGCTATAAGATAAATTGAAAAAGTTCAAGTGGTTACCGTATGTAATTACTTGAGCTTTTTTACGCACGTTTTTTGCTTATCCTGCATATAATATTTATAATGCAATATATGCAAAAAGAGGGATATGTTAAATGAGCGGAATAGCCGGAATCATTAATAAAACAGCGCATGTATCTGCGCAAGTATGCGACAATGTACAAGAAGCGTTAAAATGCCGTGGGTTGGACACACAAGGTACATATATTTCAGAAAAAATGTGCTTAATACATACAGGGCATTCTCATGAAGAAAACAGACAACCCTTACGAGGTGTAATGGGGCAAAAGGCATATGTGCTTGTTTTTGACGGAGAAGTGTATAACAAAAATGAATTGCGTCAAGAGCTTGCTACGTTGGGGTATAGGTTTCAAGAAAATACCGATGCCGCATTAGTTTTACATGCCTATATGGCATGGGGTCAATCTTGTGTAGAGCGGATAAATGGTGTATTTTCGTTTGCTGTTTGGGATGAGACCGGTCTTTTTTTTGCACGCGACCGCTTGGGAATAAAACCGCTCTATTATTCAGTAGGTTCGTATGGACTAATTTTTGCATCCAGCATAAAAGCAATACTTGCTCATCCGGAAGTCAAGCCAATTATTTCATCAAGTGGGGTTGCAGAATTGATTATGCTTGGGCCTGGGCGTTCTCCGGGTCATGCGGTGTATGAAAATATTAAAGAAGTAGCTCCTGGGGAATGTGCATACTATAAAGACGGCCTTATAAAAAACACTTACTGGCGGCTAAAAGCAAAAACTCATCAAGATAATTTTGCCCAAACCGTGGAAGCTGTGCGCAGTTTGCTAATAGATTCCATAAGACGGCAAAGCGCCGGGCACATTGCTGCATTGCTATCAGGTGGTTTGGATTCTAGCATAATAACCGCTGTATCTAGTGTGCAGGATACATTTTCCATAGACTACGTAGGAAATGACAAACACTTTACACCCAACGAGTATCAGCCCAACGACGATAACGAATTTATCACCCAAATGGTAAATGCACGAAATTTAAACCATTGTCGTATAATCTTTGGCAGTGATGAGATTGCTGACGCGTTGCAAGATGCGATGGAGGCCCGTGGCCTGCCTGGTATGGCGGATATAGATTCTGCTTTATTACTATTGTTACGTAAAGTGGGCGAGGGTTTTAACACTGCCCTTTCTGGCGAAGGCGCGGACGAAATTTTTGGCGGGTATCCGTGGTTCCAAGACGAGGAGCGGCTTTTTGCAAATAATTTTCCTTGGGCGCAAAACGTAGAGTATCGTGCAAAATTTTTGCGTCCAGGCTTAATAAATTCTCCAACAGATTATGTGAAAAGTCATTTTGACCGTGCTATTATGGCTGCCAACACTTTATATGATGATGATAAAAAAGAAAAGCGCGTTCGCCAAATGTTTAATTTAAACCTGGGTTGGTTTATGCAAACTTTAGCTGCACGAAGCGAAGCTATGGGGGCTGCTGCAAAAGTCAACATTCGTGTACCTTTTTTAGATTATCGTTTAGTAGAATATATGTACAATGTACCATGGCATTTTAAAAACCACGGTGACAGTGAAAAAGGGCTTTTACGGGAAGCGTTTAAAAACATGTTGCCGCAAAAAATCATTAGCCGCAAAAAAAGCCCTTTTCCAAAAACACATAACCCGGGATATACAATGCGCGTGCAGGATATGCTAAAAGAAGTATTAAACGACTCCAATGCACCGATATTGGAAATTTTGTCAAAAAGCTCGCTAGAAGAACTTTTAACAAATGCTAATACTGTAAATTGGTATGGCCAATTGATGTCTTACCCGCAAACGATAGCGTATTTCTTGCAAATAAACGCATGGATGAAAGTGTACAGCGTAGAAAAATAAAAAAATTACAAATATTTCGTTTACGTTATTGCGAAGTTTAGCGAATATGGTAGAATAATATGTAACATAAAATGAGAGGAAGGTGCCAAAGCCATGATTGATTTTAAAGATGAGATAAGCAAATACAAACCTGTGCGCACCGTGGATGAAATTGAGGACGGAATTCAAGACGAAATACTGGATATAATGGATCTATTACAATATATTTCAAGCAAAGCAAATGCTGGTAAGGTGTAGATATGCTGTGCCCAAATTGTAATAAGACCTATGACAACATAGGCAATGTATGTCCGTATTGTAATGTAGATCGAGTTATATTCAAGCGTGCATCAAAGTTATCTGCTAGGTTGTATAATCAGGCTTTAGTAAAACTTAATGCCTTTGATTTTACCCATGGCATTGAAGCACTAAACAAAAGTGTTGCAATAGACAAGGGTAATGTTCAAGCACGAAACCTTCTTGGGCTTGCATTGTTTGAAATTGGGCATGTTGGGGACGCCATTATGCACTGGGTTATAAGCAGTTCTTTGGAAAGTAAAAATAACCCAGCGGATGATTATCTTGAGCGTATCAAAAAGAATTCTCGTGCATTAGAAAAGCTTAACGATGCCGTCGCTATGTATAATACAGCATTAAATCATATCAAGCAAAAAAGTGACGATTTAGCAATTATTCAATTAAAAAGGGCTATCGAAAATAACCCTCGTTTTGTTGATGCATTAAATCTGTTGGCATTATGTTATTTAATACAAAATGATAAGGATCGTGCAATTTCCTTAGTAGAGCGGGTACTTTCCATAGACTCTACGAACGCTATTGCAACAAATTATTATTCAAAGCTAAAACCTGGCAAAAGCAAGTCTTCACGAATAATACCGGCTAGGCCTATGCCACCTATACCATCAAATGGCAACTTAAGTCCATACAAGACTATTTCGATTCAAGATAAGAAACCTAGAAGTTTTCACTTATCGGAAATTTTAACATTTGTTGTTGCTGTTGCCGCCACTGCCGCTGTGTTTTACTTTTTACTTTACCCGGCGGTTCAGCAAAACCATGAGTCAGACCTTAACCGTTATGGCCAAAGGCTACAGGCTGCAGAAGAGGCTCACGAGCAAGCAATTGAAGATATTTTAGCTGAAAAAGATGAGTTGAACAGCATAATTGCCAACCGAGACGGTATAATTCGCGATTTGGAACAAGCTACCGATCTTCAAGATCGTATACTATTGGCGCTTCAGGCGCATTGGTTGTACACCAATAACCAATATCAAGAGGCAGTTAATATTATTGACAGTTTAGATACAACTGGTTTTGCTTTTGATATTCATGAGCGTATTGATGATATTATAGCAGGTTCGTATCCGCGTCTGGCAACCACTAATTTTGAAACTGGCAGAGTCGCCTTCCAAGCTAATGATGAGCATTTGGCACTGATACACTTAGAGCTTGCGTGGCGTTTTATTGCGGAAGACTGGAATAACCAACGTCGTGACTTATTGAGAATGCTGGGGATACTCTATTACAACGATGGCCGTCTTGAAGAGGCGTATGAAATGATTACAGAAGTACGTGAAAGAGCCCCAAATCACGAGGCGCAAACACTAACTCGTATTCTTACAAGTATTAGAAGCCAGACGTAGCAGACTTTATGACCAATATGGCGTATATGTAATCATAAGATGTACATTAGGAGGTTTTATAATGAAATCTATTTTTGGTTTAAGTGAAAATGTTGTTGCCGCATTAAGTTACATTGCGGGGCCGTTTTCTGGCATTGCCGTATTAGTTATGGAACGGGAAAATAAATTTGTTCGTTTCCATGCGTTGCAATCTACAATTTGGTTTACGCTTATTTTGATTGTTGGCTGGGTTCTTGGGTTTATTTCAAATTTACCTATTCCTATTCTTGGCTGGCTTTTGGGCATTATAATTAGGCCGGTAATTTCTATTGGTAGCTTTGCAGCTTTTTTAAGTATGGTTTATCTAATGGTTATGGCGGCCAGCAACAAAACGTTTAAAATTCCTATTATTGGTAATGTAGTTTGGGCGCAAATAAATAAATAAGAAGTATGAAAAACAAAAGATATGCAGAAATAACCGCAGACGGTGTAAGGGTATTTACACGAAAAACATCTGGCTGGAATATTGCGTCATCTTCTTTGCCAGTTACGGGTGGCTCAATTTTGAGTGCGTCCGCAGTACTTTTGGCTAATATGCCGCAAGTAGCAATTCGTGTAGCAGATATCCCTAACCATGAAAAACTTGCGATTGGCCCAAATGTGGCTTTAAAAGAAATTTGGAAATTTAATAAAGCCAAATTTGCAAATTTCATGAAAAGAGCGTCCAACCAATGGGAGATGGTTACAGCCGTATACCCAATTGGCTCAAAGTTTAACGAAAACACACATGTTTTTGACGGCACGATGTTTACAAATAGTGATGGAGTCTCTCGCTTTTGCATGGCAGCACTTTCATTTGATATTGCCGATGAAATTGCAAAAATCGGCATAGCGATGTTTGGGAAAGCATTTCGCTTAAAGCGTGTTGATACTGTCGAACATTTGATATTTCGCCACTTTGCAGGGCAGGGCAGTGACGCGATGTGGGTGGTTTTTCCGCAAGGGGACGGGTTTAGAATTTTGCTTTTGACAGACGGGCTGCCTAAGGCCGCATGGTATGTGAGTAATGAGCCGCGGTTTCGCGAAGGGGAAATTTTACGATGTCTGCAAGGGTCTAAAAATTTGCATCTATTAAAACCTATCGAGCGCAAGCCGTCGCTTAGCTTGATTAGTGATGGGCGAATGTTTGTCGCGTCACCTGAAATTCCGAAAGAAGTATATGAAGAAACCGCCCTAAACAGGGCGGTTATATTAAACACAAACTTAGATTTAGAGTGGCTATATGATTTGCTGGCCGAGCATGGAGTGGAAGTAAAAAAAGATGAGTATCGGTTGGAAAATTATCTGCATTAAATTAAGTCTTCAAATGTTTCCCTGCGACGGATGTTTAAAATGCTTCCGTCGTTTTTTATTAGAATTTCTGCGGGACGTGGGCGGTGGTTGTATCGCGACGACATAGAAAATCCATATGCGCCTGTGTCTAACACACCCAAAACATCGCCCTCTTGGAGTAGGGGAAGGCAGCGGTTTTTGGCAATATAGTCGCCTGATTCGCATTGGTTGCCTACAATATTTATAAGTTCTGTTTCTGTAGATATTTCGCCTTCGCGATAAACTTCGATATCATGATGAGATTCGTAAAGAGCATACCGCGCCATTACTGCAAAGCCTATGTCTGTACCGGCATAACGGGTTTGGCCGCAATTTTTTAGCGCGTGGACGGTGCCAAGCAGAACGCCGCATTCGGCCACAATGTAGCGGCCCGGCTCGATTAAAAATGTGATTTGCCTTCCGTAGTCTGCCGCAAAATCGTTTAAAAATTTATCTATAGATTGCCCTAAGCTTTGCAAATTAAGAGGTTGTTCGCCATCTTGTTTATGATATGGAATAGCAAAGCCGCCCCCCAAGTCTATAAATTCCAAATTTGGAAACTGTTTTGCTAGAGTAAGAAGTTCTTGCACCCCTTGCAGATATAGGTCGCCCCAGTTTTGCGAGCCTATGTGATGGTTGATTCCTACCAGCTGTAGATTATACTTTTCAAGCAATTGTTGCACCTGCGGAATATATTCGGGCATTATTCCAAACTTTGTACCGTCGCCGCCGGTCACAACTTTTTCGTGATGGCCGCCGCCAATGCCCGGGTTAAACCGCAGTGCGATTTTGCCGCCGGGGTTTAGTTTGCCGTAGGTTTCTAATTGAGAAAGCGAGTCTACGCTTACGGTCATGTTGTGGTCTATAGCAAATTTTAGCTCATTAGCAGAGACATTGTTGACGATAAACATGATTTCATTTGCCGTGTAGCCTACGGCCATTGCGGCTATGGCTTCGCCTTGGCTGCTTGCGTCTATGCGCAGGCCCTCTTCACGGATGATGGACATAATGTGAGTATTTGTATTTGCTTTCATGGCGTAGTTTACAACAAAGTTTGGATAGGTGCAGAGATTTTTCATTTCGCGGCAACGCTTGCGCAGGATGTTTTCGTTGTACACATACAAGGGGCTGCCGTGTGATTGGACCAGGTTGAGTGGGTTGTAGGATTGGTAAAAATTTAGTTCTTTTGTTACATTGTTCATTTAGATGGCTCCTTAGTTAAATTTTTTGTATATCGTATTTCTGTTTTCATTGTTACCAACTTTCTGTTGCAAGATGCTTTTGCAGTTCCTTTAGCTTTTCCTGCCGCTGTTTATAATCCGGCAAAACTTTTTCTACAATCGTCCAAAACTTTGCAGAGTGGTTCATTTCGAAAATATGCGCAAGTTCGTGAACAACTACATAGTCGATTACATCGTCGCTTGCCATAATCAGCCGCCACGAAAAGTTGAGGCTTTTACGAGACGAGCAGCTGCCCCAGCGAGTTTTGGCACTGTTTATTTTTACCGAAGTTGGCGTAACGCCCATGTGCGCGGCAACTTCTGCGACTATGCTTGTGATGCGAGTTTTTGCAAGCCTTTGATAAGTCTTGATGCAAATTTCTTTAATTTGTGCGGACGGCAGGTTTGGCGGCATATAGAAGCGTCGGCCATCAAAGCCCGCTTGTGTCCCTGCTTTTGCTATGACGGGGAACAGTTGGCCGCGAAAAAGAATTTTACTGTCGTAATCGAGGACAAATGTAGTTTTGCTTTCTATCTGGCTTCGCGAAATGGCGAGCTTGTCTATTATCCAATTTTTTTTGGACTCGATTAGTTTATCGATTTCTAATGTTGGGCAGCCGAATGGTGCGCGTACTTCTATCTTGCCGTTGCGTACGTATATGGCAATGGTTTTTCGGTTAGAGTGGGTTAGGGTATAATTTATCATGCTACACTTCATTATTCGCCAAATATCGCTGCAAGCGTTCGAATTTATGCTCAATCCGCTTACGTAATTTTTCATCGTCTATGCCAAGTGCAAGCCGAATTTGGGCAAGCATCATTTCAACATCGGCAATTTCGTCCAGTATGTTGTCGGTGTTTTGGTGCAGCGGGGTACGGTTTATATGTTTTTGGAGTGCCACAATTAGTTCTGCGCATTCTTCTACTGCTTGACCAACTTGCGCGTTTAGACCCCATTGGCCAAGGGCTTGATGCATTATTTTTATTTCGTTGTTAGTAAAATAGATTTTCATATAATGTTTACTCCAAATTCCAAGCGTACTTCTTTTTTTGTGATGTCGTCGTTCCCGTAGCAACAGGTGTCAAAGCCGATTAGCGTAAAATCGCAGGCCAGGTAAAACGCAATTGCAGTTTCGTTGCAAGACTGAGTTTCCAATACTATCGCACGCCTGTTTTCGTCTTTTGCACGCTGTACGGCCAAATCCATAAGCGCGGTGCCAATACCCTGTCTGTGATACGCGTCATCTATCCAAAGTTCGGATATGCGTAGCCGGTTGCTCCAGTTTTCAACGGCAGTTTCTATCACGGCTATCAGGTCTCCGTTTTTTATGATACCCCATGCTTTAGCATCTTCGCACCAGGGCTCAAATAACTTGCCTATGAAACTTTTGGCAACAGTGGTGTCAAAGGGCTTTTTTGTGAATGATACGTTGAAATTATCTAAATCTCGCGCAATGTCTACATCGTAATAATTATTGGATGTATAATGGAATTCAAGCACATGGCCTTGCCAACGGCTTTGCTCCAGGGGAATTATATTCATGTTGTTGACCTCGATTCAAAATATTTATTTTCAACTGGTAGGGAAAACCGCCCAGTTGATTTAACATCCCCAATTAATCTTAGCAGGATTAGGCTCGTCCACAATCATAATTGTTGCAAAAGATTCTTTCATTTTCGAGCATTCCTCAATTGCAGTCTGCGCCAACACTTCCCAAGCAGCATCCAGCCCTTTTTTGCTGTACGCAATTGTTAGTGCGCCGTAAAACGCATGAAATAAACCCGGCATGGCAACCTCCTTTAATAGGCCTTCAAATACCGCTCAATTTCCCAAGGGTGTACTGCGCCGGAATAATCTGACCACTCTAAGTTTTTGGCCTTAACAAAATTCTCTAAAATATGTGTTCCCAAGGTTTTTTTAATCAGTGTGTCATCCATTAATGTCTCTATTGCAACATTTAAATTCCGCGGCAATTTCTCGATGCCCGCGTTTTTTAAATCGGCATCTGTCATAGTATAAATATTTTTGTCCACGGCCAGCGGCGGTTTAATTTTGTTACGAATGCCCTCCAGTCCGCATTTTAGCATTACGGCCAGCGCAAGATAAGGGTTGCATGTAGGGTCTGGATGGCGCAACTCCAGCCGTGTTCCTGTCCCGCGCGCAGTAGGAATACGCACCAGCGGGCTACGGTTTGCCATAGACCACGCGATATACACTGGCGCTTCATACCCGGGCACCAGTCGCTTATAAGAATTTACAAGCGGGTTAGTAATTGCACACATTCCTTTTGCATGTTTCATAAGCCCGCCCATAAACATGTACGCATCTCGGGAAAGCCCGTTTTTATCTGCAGGGTCGTAAAATGCATTTTCATTGCCTTTAAACAGCGACATGTTGCAATGCATGCCCGACCCGGCTTCCATTTCCAGCGGTTTTGGCATAAATGTCGCATGAAGGCCAAATTTTTTTGCAATAACTTTTACCACTAGCTTGAATGTTACGATATTGTCCGCGGCACTTAAAGCATCGGAGTATTTGAAGTCAATTTCGTGTTGACCCGGACCGCTTTCATGATGGGCTGCTTCAATTTTAAAGCCCATTTCCATTAAAGTTTTTACCATTTCTATACGGGCAAGCTCACCATTGTCGGTAGGGGCCAGGTCAAAATAGCCTGCCTGGTCATGTGTATTTGTTGTTGGGCGTCCATGTTCGTCTTTGTGGAATAGGAAAAATTCGCACTCTGGCCCAACATGGAACTCGTAGCCCATTGCACGGGCTTCTTCAATTGCATTTTGTAAAATGCGGCGAGGGTCGCCTTCGAAAGGAGTACCATCCGGGCGGTATACATCGCAAATCATACGCGCAATTTTGTGGTCTTCGTACCAGGGCAGTATTGCGAATGTGGATGGGTCTGGACGTAAATGCATGTCAGATTCTTCGATTCTAACAAAGCCTTCTATTGACGAACCATCGAAAACCATACCGTCTTGCAAAATGCGGTCCAGCTCGCCAGCGGTAACTGCTACATTTTTAAGCTGTCCAAATATATCTACAAATTGCAAGCGTATAAATGAGATATCATTTTCTTTTACCAATTGTTTGATGTCAGTTGTTTTCATTTTCATTCACCTTTCGTGCCCTTCTTATGATACGAACGTAACTTCCTGTAAACTTTACCATGTACAGTGTTAAAAGGGTAGGGGTCTTTCCCGCCTGCTGGGGTTTCCATTAGTATTTCAATACCTTCGTCTACATATGAGATGGGGTAAATATGAAATAGTCCTTTTTTTACTGCTTTAACTACTTCATCTTTAAGCACTAAATCCCTAATATTTCGTGTAGGAATTATCACACCTTGTTCACCGGTTAGCCCTCTGGCATTACATAAATCGAAAAAGCCTTCGACTTTATATGTCGCACCGCCAATAGGCTGAATTTCGCCATGCTGATTAATGCTTCCCGTTACGGCAATATCCTGCCTAATTGGCAAACCGGAAAGCGACGATAAAATTGCAAACAGCTCTGTAGACGATGCACTGTCGCCGTCTATGCCGCTGTAGTTTTGCTCGAAACAAACGCGGCATGATAATGATAACGGAAAGTTTTGTGCATACATTTGTCCAAGATAGCCTTTTAGAACTTGTACGCCCTTGTTGTGAATTGCACCGGACATATCTGCCTCTTTTTCGATATTAACAATTCCGCTACTGCCCATATAAGTAGTTGCGGTAATACGTGATGGCTTTGCAAAGACATGGTCGCCGGTATCAAGTACGGCTAAGCCGTTGATTTGTCCAACTTTAGTTCCATCAGTAGAAATCATAATCATATCGTCTTCTATCATTTCTGATAGTTTTTCTTCAAACATGTTTAGCCTAAATTCGCGTTTGTCGATGGCTTTTTGTATATATTTTGCTGTTAATTTTTTTGCACCGTCAAGTTTTGCCCATACCACGGCTTCTTCAAGAATTTCTGTAATGCGGTTAAATTTTGTCGATAAGCGATCTTGTCGCTCCGCTAGGCGTGACGAATGTTCAATAATGCGAGCTATAGCACCAGCGTCCAGTGGCAGGGTGGTTTTTTGTTTTGCAAAATGTGCAATTTCGGAAATATTTGCATCCAGCACTTTCATTTCGAAATCAAAGTCGACACGTATTTTGAACAACTTTTCGAAATAGTCATCGTATGTGTGTAAAATATCATAATAAAAGCCGCCGCCAATCATGATTATTTTTATATCCAACTGTATTGGCTCAGCTTTTATTCCGCTAACCGCAACACCGGTGTTAAATTCCCGAAGCGGTTCAATGACAATTTGTTCTGTTATAAGCGTACGACGCAAAATTTCCCATGCATGGTGGTTCCCAAGCACGTCTTGGGCTTGCAATATCAAATATCCGCCGTTTGCTTTATGCAAAAGCCCAGGCTTTATTTTCATAAAATCTGTTGAAAAGTTGCCGTATTCATTGTCAAATTCAACTTCACCAACAAGGTTTGTGTAACTTGGGTTGTAATCTACAACCACCGGTGCGGCTGTTAGCGCACTATTGTCAGTCAATAAATTAATTTTATATTTGGACATGGTGTCGTCGTTATTTTTTTTCCCCTGCCAGGGAATTAACGCTATTTCTTCTTCATCAGAGTCGCCTGATAAAAAGTTTGCCAAATTTTCTAAAATATCTTCTTTTATTGCTTTCAGGTACTTTAGCAATTCTGGTTCATCTGAAAATGTCTCGAAAATATCACTCATATGATGACCAACAGTTAATAAGCCCAGGGAATAATCCAAGTCATCTACATCTCTTTTTGTAATTTTTTCGTATTCTTTAATCTCGCGTAATGCGTCGGATGCACGTTGCTGAATTGATTCGGACCTTTTAGAAATAGCGTCGCGTTGTTCCTGTGTTAGTGATTCGAATTGCTCTTCGTTGATAACTTCGCCGTCTATTATGGGCAAGAAAAAAATACCTGTGTTCGAATTTTTGACTTCAAAGTCGTATTTTCGGGCTTCTTCGGTCATGCCTTTTATAACTTCTTCCTGCTTTAACTTTAAAATTTTTACGATGTCATTCTTTTTTTGCTCATATCCCTTGTCTGCAAAAATTTTGGGGATTTCCGTGGAAAGACAATCCATTAACTCCGCCAAATCTTTTTTTAGGCGTTTTCCCATGCCGGCGGGCAAGCGTAGTAGCTTTGGACATTTGGGATTTTCGAAATTGTATACATAACATAAATCCGGTGGGATAGCTTCTGTTGTGGCTTTCTTGTTTGCAAATTCCCGAGCAAAAGTCGTGCGACCAGTACCGGTAGAGCCGCAGACGTAAATGTTGTATCCCTTTTCCTTCATTTGAAGACCAAATTCCAGTGCTTCTGTTGCACGCGCTTGGCCAATAAGCTTAGTGGGGTTCTCAAGAAGTGGCGCAGTTGCTTGTTCTTTAGGTAGTTTGCAAAAATATTTTAGCTCTTTCCAGGTTAGTTCTCTTGGTTTCATGCCAAACTCCTTCTTCTCCACATAATTGCGGCATCCTCTGTCGGGGATGAATAATAATATTTTCGGTAGCCTTCTATAATAAAGCCGTATTTATCATAAAGGGAAACTGCAGCGTAGTTGCTGACTCTAACTTCCAGTGTGGTACCAATTATTTTGCGTCGGTCAGCCTCTTTAAGCAGTGTCTCCATAAGTAATGAGGCAATACCTCTATTACGATAATCTTTTGCAACAGCAATATTATTAATATGCCCTTCGTCTATGATATGCCGCATAGAGACATAGCCTACTGTATTGTTATTTTCGGTTGCCACCAGACAGATAGAATCTTCGCTTAAAATTTCATCTTCGATAGACTCGAGTGACCACGGGTCGGCAAATGATTCACATTCGATATTGTAGATTTCGTCAGAATGTTTTAGCTCTGCCCGGGAGATTATGGTTATGCGGTGTTTATTAGCATTCATGTTTTGGCCTCTTTATGTTTTAAATCTTGCACGGCTTGTGGTGCGCGGACGTATAAGATT
>Ga0209755_10005056_pt1 | contig 15227 bp, 13 predicted proteins | sample TergutCo191P1_FD_187301 | JGI IMG/M metagenome (GOLD analysis project Ga0209755, IMG submission 187301) | Cornitermes sp. P1 segment gut microbial communities from Petit-Saut dam, French Guiana - Co191P1 (SPAdes) (version 2) | ecosystem: Host-associated > Arthropoda: Insects > Digestive system... | reverse complement strand
CGTATCAGGTGCCCCGCGTCAATGCCGTCAAGTTCGCCCTCGGCAAAGCCTATGTCCAGGAACAGTAAATCGTAGCGTTTGCCGCCGCCCTCCAAAGCCTTGCACAGGGCGGCAGTCGACAAAAACGAGTCAACTTCGTGCGCCATATCCAGGGGCTTTAGAACATCGGCCAGGAGAAGGGCCAGTTCTTTAATAATGTTTTGTTCATCATCACAAACGGCGATTTTGACCATAGGTGATTGTAGCATAAAAATTTACCAATGGGGAGAGTTTTTACCAGCTAATTTCGTCAAAAATTCAGCTATTTACGTCAAAAACTCCTGATTCACGGCTTTGCGCCCTCTTTCACAATTAAAAAAAATATATTAGCATAAAAGCCGGCCATATCAGAAAAGGAGGATTTCCATGAGGATTACAACCAGGGGGCGCTATGCGCTCCGGGCTTCCTTGGCGTTGGCAATGCTGGAAAAAAATGGCGGGCCGGTTTCCATAAACACCCTGTCAGAGCGGGAAAACATTTCTTCTGTTTTTTTGGAGCAGATTTTTTTTAAGCTCAGGAAGGCCGGAATTGTTTCATCCACGCGCGGGCCAGGCGGAGGGTTCTGTTTTGCTTTGCCATTGGACAAGATCACCGTGAAGCAGCTGCTTGACGCGGCCGGCGAGAATCTTGCGCTCACTTTTTGTGACAAGCGGCTGGAAGACTGCAAGCGCCTTGGGGAGTGCATGACTCATCATGTGTGGCTTGATGTGTCAGAACTGGTAAACAAATACTTTGAGGATATTACCTTGGCTTCAATATTGAAAAAATACGGAGACGGCCCCTTTCCCCCTGATATAGTGCAGAATGTATAATTGCAGAAGGAGTTAAGCTGCTTATGGGACGACACATTGCGGATACAAAAGCTTATGAGAAAATAGTCGGAACGTTCAAAAAACACAAAAGCGGAATCACCCTCGCCGATGTGGCTGCCGGTACGGGCCTGGGCCTTGAGCGGGTCAAAACACTGGTTCCCATGGCGGCAGATGAATACTCGGCCCGTTTGGAAGTTACCGAATCCGGGGAAATTCTCTATTCCTTTCCGCGGGGTTTCTCAAGCCGCTATCGGGGGCCCGGCGCAGCCCTTAAACGCTTCCTTGCCGCGTTTTCCCGCTTTGCCGCCGGTGCGGGAAAGCTGTTGTTCAAAGCGTGGATCATGGTCATGCTTGTGGGCTATTTTGTGCTTTTTATAGCCATTGCCCTGGCAGCCCTTGTTCTTTCCATGGCGGCCTCCAGAAACAACAACCGGGGAGGCAGCGGCGGCGTCAACGCCTCACTGGGCATTTTCAACCTCATAATACGGATGTGGTTTTACTCAGAGCTGCTTAACGCCGGCCGCCGTTCTGGCGCGTGGGATACCCGCGGCAGTGCACCCAAAAAAAAGGGACGCCCCCTGCACAAGGCAATTTTTTCCTTTGTCTTTGGCGAGGAAGATCCCAACCGCGAACATCATATCCTGGAAAAAAAGGAATTCCTTGCGTATTTACGAAAACGCCGGGGCGTCCTTTCCCTCCCCGAACTCATGATCCTCACCGGCCAAAGCCCGCAGGAAGCCGAAAGCCGCATAACAAGCCTCTGCGCCGAATTCGGCGGCAGCCCCGAAGTCACCGAGGACGGAACCATCGTTTACCGCTTTGACGAAATCCTTTTAAGCGCCGAAGCGAAAAAGCAGGAAAACTCAGGAAGCTCAGTTTCAACAGTCAACAAGAAACTGCGTCTTTTCTCCTCAAACCAGGGAAAAATGAATTTCTGGTTCGGCCTTATCAACGGGGTAAACCTCCTTTTTGGAAGCTACTTTTTTTTCTCCTCCATGACCATCGGGAGAATTCTTTCCGAAGAAGCTCTGCACGCGGCGGGGATTTACGGCATGGTGTATTATTTCCTGGCGGCAGCCGGCATCGATCCCCTCCCTGTCATTCAAATCGGGCTGGGAATTGTTCCTGCCCTGTTTTCAGCTTTCTTTTGGCTCATTCCCGCAATACGCCTGTGGCGGCTAAAAAAAGAGAACAGCTCCATACGCATGGACAATTTCCGCGGTTTTTTCTTCAGCCGCTTGTGGGCATCGCCGGAAGGCTTTAAGCCCTCAGGACTTGACCCCCGCGGCGATGAGTGCCGCCCCGCAGACCTGGCCGCCGCAAAAGACGCTGCGCTTAAGGAAATGAGCTCGTATTCCTTTCCCCAGGTCTCCCTGGACGAAAAGCAGAGCGAGATTTTTGACTTTAACGAACTGCGCCGCGAAAAGGAAGCACTGGAAAAATACCGCCGAACCGTTACGGTCGCAAAAACCGGAGAAACTGTTTTTGACAGCGGCGCTTAACGCTTAATCCGGAAGCTGAAAAACATGGATAAGGGAAGGCGTACTGTGCACCGTCGCGAAAGTGCTGCTGTTCATGCCGACGGCAACAATAAACATCGCCGCATAGGTGTATTGGCGTTCTCCGGCGATGTTTGCTACATCAGCATTCCTCTGCGGGATAATGTGTTCAGGATTCCGAAGGTCATCGGTGTTTCTAAAAAAGCGGTTTTCGGGCACAGGGGTAAATCTGCCGCCGTCATTTGAACGCCACAATGTATGCACATTGGTGATGTTTCCTGCCGTATCATAGATATTCCCGGGGCCTATTCGTATGAAAGGATTTTCGCCGGAAGGAAAATTAAATTCCACGATATTTCCTATAGCGTTGTTTAATATGGCGTTAATATTGGCATTGCCTTCCAGGGCAAGATACCAAAAACCCAGTCTCCGGAACTGGTCGTGCATATTGGCACCAAACAGGGAATCGCTGTCAATAAAGGGGCGTATGGTATTATAGTTACTGTGCAACGTGGGGTTAATGGCATTAAACGTAGCCGGGGATGGAGAAAATTCGGGTATATTGCTTACATAGATACGGTAAAATATAGCGAAATGGGAAAAAGCCGGCTGGGCAGAAAGTGCGGGGTAGTGTCTTAGATTCACTATCGCGCGGTTATTGGAGAAGCGCTCTATATCAGCCTGCGGAACCGGCTCAATAAAGGGCTCGCCCTCCATAAGTCCGCAGGAAGACAAAAGCAGAGCCGCAAAGAGTAAAAGAATAAAAATCGTTCCCTTGCGCATTTTCCCTCTATAGTAACCTTAATCTGACAATACGATTATACGGCTTTGGGCAAGATTCGCATAGTGCGGATCATGCGGCCATCTGCTCAAAAGGCCCTGGTAGGCCGCGATGGCGGCTTGTATATCGCCCCTGGCTTCATTGAGTCTGCCTATGGAAAACTGAGACCGTACCGCGATAAAAAAGACATGCTCATGATCCTGCACTACCCTGGTGTGAAGGGCAATGGCTGATTCCAAATCCCCTTCGTATTCCACAGCCACCGCCGCGTTGAAAAGGGAAATCGGCGAAAGGTGCGGCCTGGGCGCGGCATCTGCTACCGCTGTCCATGCACGCTCGGCTTCAGACCAGCGCTCCTGCGCCCAGTAAATGGACGCCAGCATATTGAAAGCCCTGGCCGCGACAGCGCCGGAATTTCTGGAGGCAAAGGCGGACAGTTCCTCTATGAGGGCGTTAATTTCAGGCTGGCGGGAAACGTCCTCGCCTTCAAAATAGGGCATAAGCTCATCGTGGCGCAGGGCAAACTCATCGAGCCGTATGAAAGCGTTTGTCACAACCCTTTCCCGCACGGTAAGGCCGACTATGGCTCCCAAAAGCCCCACGGCGATGACGACAAACCCGGCAAGAAGGAGCCTGCGGTTTTTCTGTATAAATTCAATAAGTTTCTCTGCTGCGCTCAATTTCTCCTGGGTTTCGGCCATTTTCTGTTACTCCTTAGGTATTATTAATTTCCAGTTCCTTGATAAGTCTGGAAAGGTATGTTCTCTGGATACTCAGGGCCTTGGCGGCTTCTGTCTGGTTCCAGTTATGCTCTTCAAGCACTTTTTTTATGTAACGGGCCCTGAAAATGTTTTCAGCGGCCTTTAAGTTCCTGCTCCCGTCTTTGGGCAAAACTTCCATGGGGAATGCTTTGAGAAAAATATCTTCGGCCTCAATAAACTCACCCTTACCGATAACACAGGCCCGCTCTATGCAGTTTTCCAGTTCGCGGACATTGCCCGGCCATGAATACGAAAGCATCGCTTCCTCAGCTTCCTCGGAAAACCCGTTAAAGTTATTCCGCGTTTTCTTCATGCTTTTTTTCAGGAAAAACTCAGCCAGAAGAAGGATGTCCTGGGGACGCTGGCGCAGGGGCGGGATGTAAAGGGGAAGCACATTCAGGCGGTAATACAAATCACTGCGGAACTCGCCCTTTTCTACCTGCTTTTCTATATCCCTGTTCGTAGCGGCCAGGATGCGTATGTCAACGGTAATGGTGGTGTCAGAGCCGACTTTTTCAAACTTCCGCTCCTGTATTACCCGCAGCAGTTTCGCCTGAAGGCCAAGGGGAAGCTCGGCGATTTCGTCAAGGAAGATAGTCCCCCCGTCGGCAAGTTCAAAGCGTCCGTGGCGCGCGGCTATGGCGTTGGTAAACGCGCCCTTTACGTGGCCAAACAGTTCGCTTTCCAAAAGTCCTTCGGGTATTGCCGCGCAATTGACGCGCACAAAGGGTTTTGTGCTGCGGGGGCTTAACAGGTGCAGGCGCTCGGCAAAAATTTCCTTCCCTACCCCGCTTTCTCCCAAAATCAGCACCGACGAATCGGTTTTGGCAACCCGTTCTATGATGTCAAGCTTTTCCAGGATCACAGGGCTTTTCGCGATTATGGTGTGATGCTCCATATCCGACTTGTTCTGTTCCTGGAACTGCTGTATCTTGACCCGGGCTTTCTCCATGCTCTGCGCGTTGACAACGGCAATTCCCGCCTGGGTGGCAAATATTTCAAGCCACTGGAGGTCTTCTTCGCTAAACTGCTTGCCGTCCTTTTTGTTGATAACCTCAATTACCCCCACGCATTCGTCCTTGACGCGCATGGGCACAGCCAGCATATTTTTTGCGGCGTATTTCAGCGCTTTTGAAATATCCCGGCGGTGGCGTTTGTCGCTTTCAACATTGTCCACGATTATGGACTTGTTATGAAGGGCTACCCATCCGGCAATCCCCTCTCCCTTTTTTACCGTGAAGCGCTTTACTTTCACTCCGGCTCCGCCCAGGGAAATCTCAAAATGCAGTTCCTGGGTGTCCTTGTTCATTAAAAGAAGGCAGGACGCTTCCCCTTCGCACAGCCGTGTAGCGGAATCAATAATGGTGGTCAGCAAAGAATGCCGGTCAGAATAATTCGAGTTGATGAGCGCGTTAGTCTCAATCAGAGTATTGAATTTCTGAACGTCAATCTTTGCCAACATAGCAATGGGAATTACTCTTCTGCGTCTTTGCCGGCATCCTGTTCCGCCGAGCCTTTGGATTTAAGGAAGTCCCCAAGGGTATAGGTAGAATCATCGGACTCGTCCACCGACATATAGCGGGACAGCTCTTCCTGTTGCATTCTTTTCTGGTAGTCCCTTATGGAGAAAGCTACCTTTTGCTTGTCCGGCTGGACTTCCAAAACAACGGCCCTGATTTTGTCGCCTTCGTTGTATTTCTTGAGGGCATCCTCGGGTGTTTCTTCCCTGTTTTCAGGCAGATTGGACTTGTGTATAAGTCCTTCAAGTCCGCCGGGAACCCGCACAAAAATACCAAAGTCCGTAATGGAAGAAACCTCGCCTTCCACAGGGGTTCCGGGCTTGTAGGCCTGGGCAAAGTTTTTCCAGGGATCTTCGGAAAGCTGCTTAACGCCCAAACGTATGTTCCGGCTGTCCTTGTCCACGCCGATAACCATGATCTCAATTTCCTGGCCTGTCTGCAATTCACTGCCCGGATGCTTGATCTTCTTTGTCCAGGAAATATCGTCCCCGTGGAGGAAACCGTCTATTCCTTCTTCCAGTTGTATATACGCGCCCACGTTGGTTATCTTGACGACTTTTCTGGTAAGCCTGGTTCCCACGGGGTAGTTTTCCTCGATGGTCGTCCAGGGGTTGGCGGTTACCTGCTTTAAGCCCAGGGATACCCGTCCGGCCTGGAGGTCATAGCCCAGAATCATGCACTCAACTTCATCGCCGATGTTGATAACTTCTCCGGGTTTCTGAATCTTCTTGACCCAGGAAAATTCCGAAATGTGGGCAAGCCCTTCAATCCCTTCTTCCAGTTCAATGAAAGCGCCAAACTCGGTGAGCTTGGTAACCGTTCCCTTGACAATATCGTTGACATGGTACTTGTCCTCAAAATGTACCCAGGGATCTTCGGTGAAGTGCTTTATGGAAAGGTTGATCCGTTTTTCCGCCGGATCAATGCGGATTACTTTAAGCTGGATTTCCTGGCCTTTCTTTACAAAGTCCTTGGGCCGGTTTACATGGCCCCAGCTCATGTCGTTGATGTGCAAGAGCCCGTCAAAACCGCCAAGGTCGATAAAGGCCCCAAAGGAGGTAAAGCTCTTTACAACGCCGGAAACATCCGCGCCGATTTGGGTGTTGGCAAAGAAGTCAGTCCGCTTTTTCTCGGTTTCTTCTTCCATGCACTTGCGGCGGTTTACCACGATATTGACTTTGTTGTCTGAATACAGGCGCTCAACGTAGAATCTGGCTTTAACTCCGAGCAGTTTTTCAGGCTTGTCCACTTTCTGAACATCAGACTGACTGATGGGTAAAAACGCGCGCACATCCGCGCCCAGGTTCACGTCAAAACCGCCCTTGATAATCTTTTCGATAGTGCCCTCTACCGCAAGTTTATCCTGGAAAGCCTGACGCAAATTCTTCCAGAATATCTTTGCGTCCGCTTTTTGTTTGGAGACGATTACTTCCCCGTACTTGTTCTCTTTGGTAACAAGAATAACCTGAACCAAATCGCCTTCTTTGGGAACTTGGGAAAATTCCTCGATAGGGATTTTACCTTCCGACTTGTAACCGATGTTAATGAAAACCTGATCCGAAGTAACCTGGATTACATGGCCGTCTATCATTTGGCCTTCTTCCAGGTGTTCGAGATTTTTCAGGTATTCTTCCTGTAATTGGATCTGAGTGTTTTCTCCGGCAGACAGGTTATTCTGTCCTTCCGCTTTGTCCTTCAGATTAGTGTCCGACTCCACTTCCCTCTGCACCATGGTATTTCCTTCCATCTTTATTTTCTCTACTAATTTGTCATAAACTTGTTCAACAGTCAAGTCCGATGAATCAATTTCATACACCCCCGGTGCAAGGACAAGGCTGCCCTCTGTTTTGTTTTTGTCAAGCTCATCCCTGCGGATAATGCCTTCCCGGATTTCCCCAAGCCCGATGAACTCCCCCTGCTCCTGGTGGCGGCGCCTGGCGCGCACATCCACCGAGGCGTTCAGGAAAAAGCGGTGTTCCGCATTGGGGAACACCACCGTCGTCATATCCCGGCCTTCCACAACGACATCGCAATTCGCGGCCATCGCGCGTATCATGTCGTTGACCAGGTCGCGCAGGGGAACAATGGCTGAAAAATCGGAGGAGTACTTGTCGACATTGTACGTGTGCAGGTGCTCCGTTATATCTTCCCCGTCAAGGAAAACTGAAGGCCCCTGGCATTCGAGGCGGACGCTTTTCGCGTATTCCAGCGCCGCTTCTTCTTCGGTCGGGCGTATCCCCTTTTTCATACAGCCCACAGTAATCGCCCGGTACAGATTACCGGAATTAATGTAGGTAAACGGGCCGCGTCCGGGCAAATCGTTGCTTAACCGTTCGGCCAAAAGCGCGGCGAGAGTACTTTTTCCCGAGCCCGCAGGCCCATCGATAGCTATTACCATTTTGCTCTCCTGTTAGGGGCTGCCCGTAATGCGGACAGGCTCTATTTCATCAAACAACGTAGTTCCTCTTTGGTTAAAGGCCGGGAACATCCTTCTTCAAGATCGCCCAGGCACACAGGCCCTATGCGTATCCTTTGCAATTTTTCAGGGTGAAGGTGAAAGTGGGAAAAAACCCGCCGGATTTCCCGGTTTTTTCCTTCCACCAAAACCACCCGCAGTGATTTCCGCCCGGTTTTTTCAATTTCCCGGGCACGGTACAATACACCCTCGACAATAACTCCCCGCGCGAATTCTTCCACCGCCTGGTCAGAGATGGGAACGGTGGAGTCCACCAGGTATTCCTTTTCTATCTCCGCGCTTGGGTGCCCGACATGGGCCGTAAAAGCGCCGTCATTGGTAAACAATATAAGCCCTGACGAACGGTAATCCAAACGCCCCACGCTGTAAAGGCGTTCGACGCAGGGCGGCAAAAGATCCAGCGCCAGGGGTCTGCCCTGCGGATCTGAAGAACTGGAGATGTACAGCGGCGGCTTGTTCAGCACCAGGTACAAAAGCCGGCTTTCGGTTTTCACCTGCTTTCCGTCAAAGCAGATTTCATCGCCGGGCAGGACTTTTTCGCCGGGTGTTGTCACCTGCCGGCCGTTCACGGTGACCCGCCCCTCGGCGATGAGCTTTTCCGCGGCCCGCCGGGAAGCGACTCCCGCGTGTGCAAGAAACACCTGGAGCCGCAGCGGTTCAAAAATCTCCCTGGAGCTCAAAGCGCTCTGCCTCACTTGCATCGAGTTTGGGCAGGTCGGCGATACTGCCCAGGTCAAAAACCTTTAAAAAATTCGGCGTGGTTCCGTACTGGGCAGGCTTGCCCGGCGCGTCCTTTTTGCTGATCACCCTGATCAGGTTTTCTTTCTCTAAGAGGCGGATCATGGTGTCCACCTGCACGCCCCGGATTGCTTCTACCTCCGCCCTGGTAATGGGCTGTTTATAGGCAATGATGGTCAGGGTTTCCAAAGCCGCTTTGGAACGGCGTCCGTCACTTTTTTTGCCGTATTTTTCCCTGAGGTTATCCCAGTATATTTTCTTGGGCGAGATCTGTATCTTTCCGCCTGAACGTGACAGTTCAAGGCCCGACTCTTCGGCGGCATAGCGGGCATCAAGCTGCTCCAGGGCCTGCCCCACAACATCATGCGCAAGACCGGATATCTCGGAAAGGGCAGCCTCATCCAGAGGCTCACCCTGCATATAAAGGATCGTCTCAATCAAAGCTGCTTCTTTCACTAGTCCCGCGTCTGTCATTAAAAACCTCGCCGTTGGGCCGAATAAGAATATCTCCGAACATGCGGTTCTGAAATACCAAAATCACGCGCTGTTTAACCATCTCCAGCATGGCAAGGAAGGCGCAGACAAAATCAAGAATGGAACCGCTGCGGACAATGAGATCTGCAAGGTAACATTCCCCTTTCTTTTCGATAATCTCAAAAAGAAGCGCGATTTTTTCGTTTATCGTTACTTCTTCATACAGATCGATAATTCTTTCCTTGGGCGTAAATGTTGAAAAAATTTTAAGCAAATCCCAGACATCTACCTTTTCCCACAGGCTTTCATCATCAAAAGGAAGCGAGCGCTGAAGCCGCTTGCGCTCGATTACCCATTCAGCCTCTTTCTCTTTTTCTTCCATCAGGCTGGAGAGTTTCTTGTATTTCTGATATTCGATAAGGCGCTCAACAAGTTCCTGGCGCGGATCCTCATCATCATCCCCCAGGTTTAGTTCCCCCGGGAGCAGCATCCTGGACTTGATTAAAAGGAGCGTGGCCGTCATTGTCTGAAATTCGGAAATCTCATCAAGATCCAGCGCGGGCACGTCGGCCAGATGTTCCAGATACTGTTCGGTTATCTGGGCGATGGGAATATCGTAAATGTTAATGTCGTTTTTATTGATTAAAAAAAGAAGAAGATCCAGGGGGCCTTCGAATTTGTTTAATCTGAAACTACGAAAGCCGCTGAAACTGCCGGCTTCTCCGCTCAGGGATGCTTCCATTTCTGCCATTTTACCTCTTTTCTGTTTTCGGGGCAAGAGCCCTTTTTTGGGATATTCTTCCTCTAGATATTCCCTTCGGACATCGCGAGGATGAACATGGCCACCAAAACCGTGCCGGTGCCGAAAACTACCAATATAATATATCCGCCTGCCCTGAAAAGGTAGCGGGCTTTTTTTTGCGTAAAAAGCCGTCCAAAACTAAGAAACATCGCGCAGCCGGAGGTCGCGGTGAGAAAAATGCCCAAAACAACGTAAAGCCTGAGCAGGGCAAACTGGGTGGCGTCAACGAAGCCCTGGACTGTTCCCGCGGCGTACAGGAATATTGTTAAAAGGCACATTCCAAAAAAGAAAAAAACCGTCCTGTTTGCCAAAATGGGGAGGAGTTTTTCTTTTAAATCCTTCAGATAAAGGGGAAAATTCAAACCTGTTTTCCTTGCACACGCGCGCTTGCGATATAGCCGCTTTTGCACTATTATATGTATTAATACGGTTTAAATCACTATAAACGTAAGAAGGAACCATGAAAAAATTTCTGTTATTTCTATTGTTTTTAACAGGTATCGGGGGAGCCGGCTTTTTCTTTGGCTGGGCCCAATTGACCGTTCCTCCCGGCTCCTACGGGGTGCTGCGTTCCAAGACCCACGGCCTGGACACCCAGGTCATCCGCGAGGGAGAATTCCGCTGGCTTTGGTATAAACTGATTCCCACAAATGTGACTGTTTCCACGTATACCCTGGGCCCGGTTACGCGCTCCATCCGCAGTTCGGGGAGCCTTGCTTCGGGCCAGGTCTACGCCGCGCTGGCCGGGGTGGACGCGGACTTTTCCTGGGAAATTTCCGGCGAAATCAGCTTTAGCATACGGCCCGAAGCCCTGCCGGAGCTGACGCTGCGGGAAAACCTGCGCACAAACGAGGACTTGCGAAAAGCCGAAGAACGCCTGGCCGGAAGAATCGAAAACTTTGTACTGCAGCGCCTGCGGGCCTTTGCGGAGGGGGAAAACGGGGAAAAAATGGAGACATTGCGGTTTACCGGTTCCCTTCCCGAACTGGACGCTGAAATACAAAGGGCTTTTCCGGAAATCCAGAACCTTTTGTGCACAATCCGCGTTGTCCGCTTCCCGGATTATGACCTTTTCCGCTCGTTAAGGGAACTGCACCGGGAATATGTCAGCCTTTTGAGCGCGGCGCTTAACCCGGCCATCTCGGCGGAAGCGGAAGCGCGCATGGCCATGAACCTTCGGCTGGAAGAACTTGCCAGATACGGAGAACTGTTGACACGGTTCCCGATTTTACTGAACTTTCTGGCCCTGGAAAAAGGCTTTTTGCTGCCCCTTGCCTCTGAGCCCTAAACCGCCCTGTAATGGTAACCCGTTGGCAGCGTTGATTGTTCTCAAAATAGCCGATTGAAAAGAATAGTCATATTCCGCTATAGTTGGAACAGGAGTTGTTATATGCTGCCAAAGACTTGGCCTTTTTTCTTGATACTTTTTTTGATCTTCGCAGTACCAGGTCTGTTTGCCGATGAGGAAGACGAATACCACCCGGAACCTCCCCCGATTGACATCGAATGGTTTGAAGATGTAACGCTTTACGCCCGCGGGGACAGAACATTTACCATTACGTTGGGCATGATTTTTCCCACCTATTTTGGGGGCGCGATTGAGAACAACCAGCACAATTTATCCCCGGGGGGAACCGGTTCTCTGGCGTTCAATTATTTTCTGACTTCGCATATCTTCATAGGCGGGGAACTTTCCGGCATGTTTGCCTCCACCCGCGGTCAGAATATGCTGTTTATTATACCGTTTGGTTTTCGCGTGGGATACCAGTTTGTGTTCCGGCGCTTTGAATTCCCCATAAGCCTGATGGTTGGCGGGGCACCGCAAATGAGGCTGGAAGACCGGTATTTCGGACTTATCCTGAAACCCGGCGCGTCTGCCTTTTGGCGTTTTAATCAGGATTGGTCATTCGGCCTTAATGCTGTCTGGTGGTTTCTGCCCCAGCGCCCCAGATCCCGGGACGGAGTCCAGCATGACCCTGCTTTTGGTAATTTCATGGCGGTGACCTTATCCGCCAGATATCATTTCTAGATAAACGGATGTTATGAAGAAGCCAGAATACTTTAGTCTGCGAAATCGTTTGTGTATCGGATTCTCCGCCCTGCTGCTGAGCCTCTTTTTGTTCTCCTGCGCACAGGATCCCATTTTTCACAATATCTCCCTGGAAGAAGCCCCCAGGGATTCCATCATAGGCGGAAGCGGCGGCAACATGATTTTTGTACCTGGCACCAACAGCACAAATGGTGCTAATGGAGACCGCATATTCGCGTGGACGCACCGGGGCAGGGATGTTTGGGTTTTTGATAGTTCCGGCACTTGGCACAGGATAGCAAGGCCGGGAGGGCCTGTTGTGGGGCTTGCCGCGGTAAAGGATTCCACTGCTACACCGACATACCGTGTTTTTGCCATGGTTCATACCAGCGGAAGTCCCCCTGGTTCGCAAGTTAGGGAATTGATTGGCACTAATTGGGTGACGGTTAGCGAAGTTCCCGACCATGTAGTTCTCAGTTTTTACAGCGCAGGAGGCAGACTTTTTGCCGGTGCTCAACGCAGAGGGGCTCTTGCAAATTACTATATACTGCGTTTTAATCCTTTGGCCCCCGCCTCCAATCCCGGGGATCCTTTGGTGCCTATGGAAATTGTTTCAACGGGAAATATAGATAGTGTCCTTGCCGGTGTTGTGGACGGCCCGACTGGTATTGTCCTTGCCACGGGAAGAAACGGGATTTTCATGCTTGGCAATTCTGATGATCCCATTGATCTTACACAACCTACTATTTATCCGGGTGATATAGTGGTAATCTCCGGCATGTATAGCCTGCCCGGGGGCGATATTGTCGTGGTTGGCAGAACTTCAGATCGTGGTATAGCGCGTGTCATAAGAAATGGTGCTTTTCTTTCATTCGGCCCTACGTTACGGGAAGATGAATTTTTTACCGGGGGCATGGGCGTATGGAAACAGCCCAACGGAACGGCTTGGGAACCCTCTTTGTTGCTTTTAGGGATATGGAGCCTAAGACGCAATGTTAACGGTTACCGGGAAATAGCCTTGGACTCCTATGGGAATGTTAACCTTGTATCCTCTCTCGCTATCCCCGGCGGTCATGCCACTACAACTCCCTCAAGCATGGTGAACAGGGCCGTATACACAGCCGGCATAGGAACCCGTGCGGTACAGGCCATTATGCAAGTCCCCCCTGAAATGTTGCTAAATGGAAGTACACCACCATCAGGCTGGCAGCCCCCTATTTTCGCCTCCACATCCAGAGACGGGCTGTGGGTATACAACCCGGGAACTGACCGCTGGAACGCAGAGGATAATAGAAGAAGCTGGCTGCCAAACCTTCCAGAGCCATGCCCTTGTACTTGTGCTCCAAACAACTACGATCCATGCACTTGCTATGTTTCATGCCCATGTGCTCCTGGCACCCCGCCTCCATGCCCTTATGGTTGCGATCCAAACAACTGCGATCCATACAATTGCAATGGACCTTCATGCCCATGTTATACTGGCACCGTTCCGCCCCCATGCGATGGCTCAAATGGCTCATGCCTAGATCCATAACCTGATGGCCGATCTCTTCACTTCCCCCGCGGCCGCCGGGGAAGAAAGCCCCCTGGCGGATCGCATGCGGCCACGGGTTCTGGACGACATTATCGGGCAGGATCACATTGTCGGGCCGGGGCGTCTTTTGCGGCGCGCCATCCAAGCCGACCGGCTTTCTTCGCTTATTTTTTACGGGCCGCCGGGAACGGGCAAGACCAGCCTTGCGCGGGTAATCGCCAATACGACCAGCAGTGTTTTTGAAAGCCTTAACGCGGTATTAACCGGCATTAAGGACATACGCGAAGCCATTGACCGCTCGGACGAGCGGCGCAGGCTTTACGGGCGCAGAACCATCCTTTTTGTTGACGAGGTTCACCGTTGGAACAAGGCCCAGCAGGACGCCCTGCTCCCCTGGGTGGAAAACGGCACAGTCATTCTTATCGGCGCGACCACGGAAAATCCCTTTTTTGAAGTAAACCGCGCGCTGGTAAGCCGCAGCCGCATTTTCCAGTTAAAGTCCCTGGACAGCGGGGGCCTGTTAAAAACCGCCCATCGCACTCTTGCCGACAGGGAGCGGGGCTACGGTAAATGGAATGTTGTTTTTGAACAGGGGGCCCTTGAGCACCTGGTGGAAGTGGCCGGAGGGGATGCCCGGAGCCTCTTGAACGCCCTGGAACTGGCGGTGGAGACAAGCCCTCCGCAGGGGCGCTGGCCGCCGCCAGAGGGCGAAGAAATCCGGGTGAGCCTTGAAGCCGCCGAAGAAAGCATACAACGCCGGGCCGTGCTGTACGACCGCGACGGGGATTACCACTATGACACCATCAGCGCCTTTATAAAAAGCGTCCGGGGCAGCGACCCGGATGCGGCCCTGTACTGGCTTGCCAAAATGGTGCGTGCCGGGGAAGACCCCGCTTTCATCTTCCGCCGCATGATAATCTCGGCGATGGAGGATGTGGGCCTTGCCGACCCTTCGGCCATCACCACGGTGCTTTCCTGCGCCCAGGCTTTTGATCGCATCGGTTTCCCCGAGGGGAACTTCGCCCTCTCCGAGGCTTGCCTTTGCCTGGCTACGGCTCCCAAGTCAAACACAGCTCTGGCGTTTTTTGACGCCCTTAAAGAAGTGGAAAAAGAGGACGCCGAAGTTCCCGGCCACCTGCGCGACCCGAGCCGGGACGCGGAAAGTTTCGGCCACGGGGAAGGCTACATTTACCCTCACGCCTACCGGGAACACTGGGCCGCACAGCAGTACCTCCCTGGTTCCCTGCGGGGCAGGGTCTTTTACACGCCCTCGCTTTCCGGCAACGAAGGCCGCATCAGGGACGAGGTTTTGCGGAAACGTGAACTCCAGGCGGCGGTGATACTTGGGGACGCGGCGGCGGAAAGCGAAGTCCTCACATGGTCGCCCCAGTCTAAAGGCAGGGAAGGCTGGTTCAAGCGCCTTCAGTCCAACAGGAGCGCCCTGCTCCTTGCCGACAGGGATCGCATTTTTGGTCAGTGCGCCGTTGCCCGGCATCACCGCATCCTTGCAGCCGCGGCCAATGACGGCCTGCTCCTGTGGGAAAGCCTCCGCCGTGCCCCCGAAGGGCTTGCGGCAGCCCTGGTGGATTCAGAGGCCGCAAGGGAAACCCTGCTCAAGTTCTCCGCCGCTTTGGGAGAAGCGGAAGCGCCCCTGGCGGAGGTGAGCCCCGGAGGTCTCCTTATTTCGCCGGAAGAAGCCGAAGCCGCCTTTGCCTGCCGGGTTTTTGACCACATCCTTGCGCGCGAGCCATGGCGGCGGAC
>Ga0209755_10005055_pt1 | contig 15229 bp, 7 predicted proteins | sample TergutCo191P1_FD_187301 | JGI IMG/M metagenome (GOLD analysis project Ga0209755, IMG submission 187301) | Cornitermes sp. P1 segment gut microbial communities from Petit-Saut dam, French Guiana - Co191P1 (SPAdes) (version 2) | ecosystem: Host-associated > Arthropoda: Insects > Digestive system >... | reverse complement strand
GTGTACGACACACATACACACACACACATATGTACAGGTGTAAACCCTCCTCCCCTCTCAAGCACACCGACTCTCTCTCACAGACATTCAACACACACACTGACAAGTCCACACCTCAAGTGTTTTCTCTTACCAACCAGAAAACCACTACTTGTACTTGAAAAGTACCTGAATTTCAGCTGGTTTGTTACGTGTCCTGACAGATTTTGCACTGTTCCTCAGCTTTAGAAGATAGATGCAAGGATAGTATTTTAATGAACCCATCAATGATGAAAATTAACCTGAATTCTCAACTTTAACAACTAATCAGACAGTACTATATAGGGAAAAACAGGTGTTGTCTGTCCTGAGATCCAAACAAAATCGAGAAGTAAACTCTACAGGGAGAATGTGGAATTTCTGAACATTAAACCTGGTGGTAGAAGTAACTACTAGACTCTAAAGGATTACTGTCATCCAATCTTCGACAGTTGATATAATGGAATTACATAATGTAAAAGTAATTTATTTTCCGACATGTAAATCTTCTTGTACCATGTTATGGGTCTGCAACACCTATACTCCTGTTCGTAGCACTCTGCATGTACAGTAATATGTTGCAGTCCATTTCTATGTGTTCTCTTTCCAGTGTGTACATTTATTTTAAAATTATACATTCTCACATTGGCATATAGGCAGCATATGATAAGACAAAGGAACGTAACTTGTATCAGCAATAAATGAACATAACAATCATAGATGAATGCCAAAATGCAAAATATGCATTTGAGAAATAAATTTGTAATTGTCCACCTCCTCACACTTGTAATGTTACTGGAAAGCTTCTTAGTAACACCTGTAATATGAAACCCACCCCTAGGTTAACCATACCTGCTGTTGGGAAATATCTATCGATCAGATCTCCACGTTTCAAGGCAGGAAATGAATGACATCTCTTGCTGCTGAGTTTCTCAGCTAAATCCTTTTGAAGTTTGCGAACTGACTGTAACAAAATCAAGTGGAAAAAAACCCAAAAACAAATGTGAAAATCAAAAAACAAACATGCAACATGCTGGAATAACATGCATAAAATGTACATATTATAAAAACAAACTGCAAAAATTTTAGAAAGGGCTGTCAATGAAGCAACAAGGTCATGAAATAACTATTTCAAATTCCCCAATGGTTAAAGTGGAAATGTATCAAAGGCCATTAAGAAACAAAGGAAATAAGAAATTTTTATATAAGCCACTGCCCCACAAAAATGTTCAAAGAAAACTTTCAACCTCCAGCTGGAAAACCAAAATGACAAAAATATTAAATTTACTTATTTTGCAAAAATAAAACATACAGTTGTACTTAAACACCACGCAGAAAATGTACAAAATATATTCACATTAGCCTTCAAAATAATATGAAAAACATACACATAAAGAACAGAGATATTTTGTATCATTACCGATATCCAAAAAATTAATTAAAATTTTAAAACCACGTAATGGATTATTTTTCTTTCATAACATTCTTTAAAAACCAGAAACTTAACAAAACACTGAAAAATATAGCTTTTAATTTTGTCATTACTATGGAGAAGGAAAGTGTTTTGCCATACAATGTTTAAAAATAATGTACCAACTAAAAAAAAAAAAAACTTTTCATACTGCTGAAAGTTATTCAGACCTTGTATTATGATTCAGTGATATCTTCATGCACTCTAAGCACATGTCTAGAAAATAATTCCTTTAAACCTTGTTGCTACAACTGACGAATTGCTATGACTACTTCTGAGGAATCAGCAGGGCAGGACCAGAGGGTCAATTTTGGTGGGCAGTAACCCCATTACCTGAGGTGGTCAAGTAAACGTCGATCAAGGCTCCACGTTTAATCGCTGGAAATATCTTGCTGCGAGAACTACAAAGCTTATCTTTGAGCCGTAATTCCAGTGAGCGTACTTGCTGCAAAGGGTCCCCAGGCATCAGAATTCAATTAATGATAATACTGTCACTGTAATCTCTAAAACTTGTTCTAAGAATAAGAGTAAAAAGCTAATTTATATGGGCACAAAACCTGACCTCTCATTCTGAGAGAAGAACAAAGACTGCAGGTGTTTCACAATAGGAAATGTGGGAAAATAACAAAACTGATAACCAGCTCTCATCATCAAGCACTGTCCTGATACTTAAATAACATGGGTCAACAAAATGAATCATGTTGTATAATTCAACATAAGGATATGAAGGGCATGACATGCACAACATATGGATTAAAAAACGTGAAATGCTTACAAAGAGCCCATTTAGAGGTTAAGGCATAAATGAGAGAATTATACAACAACGTACATTATAGAAACAGATTATGTTGAAGTAAATTACAATTAACTGATTGAGGATGTTTTAATGGTGGGCTATTGTGAACATCACCACAAACCTTAAGTAACTAACCAGATAAGTAACTATTAGTGCATGTTATGTCAGATCCACAGAAAAGCTATTCTAAACAACAGAGTGTATTTGATGTGAAGATAAAACCAATAAATATATATAAATTTTTAAGAGTATCTTATATTACACTATAAATGCAGTAAATTTCCTACATGTACATGTTTTGGCCACTCTTGTTATCATCTTCAGGAAGGTGTCATACAAAGGACATTTTACACCTCCCTGCAGCTGGCCAGAAGAGTGAATGAAACATGCACCTGTTTGACTATGTTTATAATATAAGATACTCTTATCTGTTCATATGCATTTGTTGCTCTATTATATAAACACTGACAAATGCGCTCATATATTACTAAATCACCACTTTACAAACACTATATGTAATTCCAACATGTTTCATCCCTGAAAGAGTAATCTTCAGGGAGCATAATTGATACATTCTAGCAGCATGGGTCAACAAAACGAATCACCAGTTGTATAATTCAACATAAGGGTTGAAACATGTTGTAGTTATGTATAGTGTTAACAAATCAGTGATTTAATAATACATGAGTGCAACTGTTGGTGTCTGATATAGTGATTCTAGTGTATAGGTATGAACATGATGAAATGCATTTGCAGGTTTTCCCTTCACATAAAATCATCTTAATGCATGGTTATGGATTATTTAAAATCAATACAGTGTAATATGCAAGTAACACCATTCCACATAAATTTAAATTGTTTGATACCCTAATTTATTTAATTTCACAATATTTAAATCATAATGTTTCAGATATGTTCCATTTAAAAATACTCATATATTTCATAATTTACACATTGCATTTCACAATATGAAAGCCATACTGTGAGAAAATCAGATAAGGTCACATGGAAAGTTTTTCAACAGCATCAGTGCCAACAACAACTGTCCTTACAACTGTGCCATGCCTTCATGTCAACTTGGCAATAATTGCAATATCCATTGTATTACAGCAGTGTCCACTTTTATAAAATTTAAGAAAACAATATATTTGATACATATAGTCATGGGTGCCTGCATCACATCATAAAGATTTGTTTCATTTTCCAATTGTGTACAATGCTAATTTTCCTATGAAATGGTAATTCCTAGCATAACTGCCACCAACTACAGCTGTGTAATATACAGATATGTTTTTGTGTTCCAATCAGCATAAAGATCAGTACTGACAAGTCACTTAGTTTCAGAAGTATGCTAATACAGTCATGCATCACTTAATGATGGGGATACACTCTGAGAAATGGGTCTTTAGGCAATTTCATCATTGTGCGAATGTCATAAGAGTGTACTTACACAAACCTAGATAATATAGCTTGCTAAACACCTAGGCTAAATGGTATACCCTATTGCTACAATCTACATATCTGAAGAGCATGTCACTGTTCTCAGTATTGTTGGCAATTGTAACACAATCGTAAATATTATAATATTATATTATAATCTTATGGGACCACTGTCATATATGCAGCTCGTCACTGAACAAAACATTACGAGGCACGTGACTATATAGAACACCTCATATACATAAAAATACTGTGTCATCAAGAAACAATTCCCCAAGCAATTTGAAAGTCATATCTCAAGTCATCTACAAGGGTGATAAAAACTTAAAACTGGATGGCAGCAAATTTCCAAGTGCTCTGCCAGCCTTCAGTATAAGTGGTACATAACCTTTCAAAAGCCAAATATTAGTTCCATTATTTGGAAGAGGGTTTTCAATTATGTGGTCCACTACAAATTCTGGCCTGACCCTTTTGGATTGTGTTTTTGAAGGATTCATTAACCCCCTGATATTACAATTAATTTCAATTAAAATAAGTCAAAGAATTTAAAATAAATGCCACAAAACTATCACAAAATGTCAGAAGTATATGTCTGTTGTCGAATATATATACTGCTCTGTGTCATCCAGTCTTTCTACAACCATGAAGATAGCTACTAAAAATCAAATGGGCATAATTTGTTTCATCACTATTTAGCCCAAAGGCTTACATAGTCACTGTGGTGAACAATGAGTACTATCCATGTATTTTCCTAAATCGACTGTAAAAACATGAATGACCTCAGGAAGCGGCTATCTCACTTGGATACATGTCCCATCTGAACTTGAACCTGGTCACATATAAAATTTATAGTAGTAACAAGGATGCAATTCTCATAAAGCATGCCGTATCACTTTCTTTATGATCTGGACTATGGCAAGGCCGAATTAATTGCCATCTCAAATCATACAGTACAAATACAAAATTATTTTTGCCCTATGCAATGCTGTTTATCCTGTCTGCAGATGCAGTTTGGCTTGAGACAATCTGGCTTCAACACCTGCAACTAAACCCCTGCGATTCATTCTAAGCTATCAATAAAATCTATCACATCACTAATTATTCTACAGTTTTTATCCTGTAATTAAATGGACTGGCCACTGCAGGAAAACAGACTGGAATTTTGATGTGGCTGAAAATTCTCAATGTGAAATTCAACAACCCTCTACTTTACAACACAGAACTGCCTTCTTATAGGACTAGAACCTAAGAGACTCCTGCTTTACTCCACTTGCAACAAAGGGAAGAATACCAACATTAATGGTTCCAAATAAACAACAGGAGCAGTAACCACTGAACCTCAACATGAGGCAGTATGACCATAACAAAGTATATTTTTGTTTCAGCTGAAAGTACCACAGCACATCATAGGATATGTTTCTAGTGAACGACGAAATAAACGTATAGACACCCATCAGTAAAACTACACATTCCAAATGATATGCCTTCAAAATGCTGAATGGTTATACAAGCTGAACCTAATACTGTGTTAAAGCTACAGTGCTATGTTCAGTTTCATCCATTTGTTGCTTTCCGTGTGCACAGGAAATTAGCAGTCTTCACATATATAAAATTGTGAAAACACAGAACAGGGATATCAGCACTGACTTAACAGTACAAGGTAAAGCAATTCCATTACAGGCCTGGACAGGCCCTGAGGATTCCACTCCCATATTTCAAGGCAACTGGCACATGAAGGTGGTAAGACTGTCAGTCCTACACACTGGCCACCTTTACCCACCAGGAAATATTCCTGGTACTCATTTCTTTTAGAGGATGAGTCAACCCCAGGGCCATAGTGCGGCCAGGACAACTGTGTCAATGAAAAATTCCAATGACAGACTTAACAGTACAAAACAGAAATTACAAATAATTTGGTTGTAATATTAATATAATATTAGTGTATGACCAAACTGCACTTAAAAAGACCTGTATGTTTGTGGCTGGAAACCTCAGGTATGGCCTTTGACTATTCTGACCTCTTCCTTCATGACAGTAAAGACAAGAGTTTATGAGTTCATTCTGTTTCATTTACTGGATTACAGTAAAGATGACAAAGATGATAATGAAGATGGCCAGTTCAGCCTCTGACCTAAACCACATTGAAGGCCCAAATGATATTCCAAGCATGCCAAGCTCAAGTCTGTTACAGGTAACTGAAAGAAAAACTAAAGGAATACTGGAAAGAGACTTCTGAGACTGGTACATGCATAAAGTCTAATTTTTTAATACAAACGGAATATAAGCATGATGTTCCCAATTTCTCACTGTCATCTGGTTCCAGGAATCTGCCTCATATGTATGCGAAGGTCTCCTACCTCTTCTAGCAACAGTGAAAAAAATCACGCACGGGTTTGACATTCAGAAGACCATGCATCGTGATATATTCTTATAATAAAAGCCAATAACATGTACTATTTTTCAAATTTATTTTGATAAAGAACTCTACAAGTTTCAGACAGATCTACTGTCCTTCATCATGAGTCTCAAATACTGTATACACAGCAACAGGTATTTGTCATGCTAGTTATGTTGACTGTCTGCTAGCAAGGTCAGGATTACCTCACTAGCAGACAGTCAACATAACTGGTATGACAAATACCTACTGCTGTGTATACAGTGTTTGTGACTCCTTATGATGGACAGTAGATGTCTGAAACTTGTAGAGTTCTTTATCAAAATAAATTTGAGAAACAGTGCATCTTGTTGGCTTTTATTATAAGAATATTTCACGTACAGGTATTTAGACACAAACTGACACGTGTCTCCTCGGCATGATTTGAGATTCTCACACTAGCAGTAATGAAGATTGAAGTCTTCTAGGATGTTATGATGTGTTGCTGGGTAAAGAGTTACCACTACTTACACAACAGCACAAGATACCAGCACTCCAGAAGCAAGGTGCCTTAGGCTATAATAACTTTTTTAAACTGATCAAATTAGTTATTGGTATTTCAAGGTCCAGTGCTTTCTAACACGTGTCGAACGTGTAGCCTTGAATACTGCAGACAACATGTTTGTATTAGTGTTTAACAGCTACTGAACATAGAAGCAACCAATCAAAACAAGGACCAATTCAGAATCTGCAAAATTTCATGGGTAAACTAATAAAGCAACATTCAGTAAAAAAAGACTGCTATTAACACAGGTCCAAACTGGAATGTTTCTGGAGTAATGACACTTTGGAAATAATCACCCTACATATGTTGGAATCTCTTTAATGTTTCCAGTCATTTAGTTTTCAAATTATATGGTCATGGACCAATTACATTCAGGATAATGTTCCTTTTAATTAGAGGTTTGATAAATTTAAGATAAGCCCAAATGATGTAATTTTAGTGAACACTACAATTTCTTCTGTCAAATGAAATAAGCCACACTGGAACACTGAACAATTCAGCAACAACATAAAACCTATGTTAAAGAAGGTGGTTCCATATTTCTTTCAAATGCAACACTGACCCAAAAATCTGACTGATGATTGATTCATGGGTTACTGACTGACACAGTTTGAATTATATAAGTTATGCTATAATGATGAATGAGGTATCCATGACTTTGAGCAGGTAATGACTTTATAGGGAATGTGTGTAGTATACTTCAAGAATTCTTGGTCTATTTAATGCTTATTTCTCAACTGCATAAATTATACAGCATTAATTTGAAGTTAACTGTTAAAGGTTGACATCAAAAAATGTAAAGGCATAACCAGTCTCTGGCACATGAATCAATTTTTGACACCCTCTGGACTACGACTCACAAGTCATAAAGCTTTTTTTTGGGTAAGCAGTTGCATTAAAATGGAATCTATTTGTCCTCAAGACTGTCTCTATGTCCATCTTCAGGGATTCATGTTCCCTCACAGCTTAGACCTCTATGAATACTGGCCAGAAACTGGTCAGACAAAGATTGGCTGATCAAAGAAACTTAAATGCTTATATTCACCTGCAAAGCCTCAAATCCTACAATCGCTACAGTTAACCCCACTGGAAGAATATTCAATACAACACTTGAAATCCCTACAGAAGAAAAAATCTCGCTGCTCAGTTTGTGAAACTTCTGCCCACAAATACTGAGACTAGCAGAGTATCCCTACATGTAGGCAACAAGGTCTGTGTGAAGAATGTCTGCCAAACTACATCATTCTGAACTCACACATGAAGCCAGGCTCTGAAAACACCTTGAGCAGACAGAAATTCTGGAATTTGCACATGACCCAAAATACTTTTAACCCAAATTAATTTGTAAATGAAATGAAATTTAATTATTTTCTATCATGATAGCCTCTGCACAGAGAAGCTGTGGGGATCACCACCAAAACAAAACAGATAAACTACTTTACAAGTGAGCTGCAACATGTATTACCTCAAATACTAACAAAGGCTGCTCTTCATCTTCCTTGTAATATTCAATGTTACATGTTACAAGGCCTTGTGGGAAGCCACGCAGAGTGACGTGAGTCCCTCTGTCCCCTGTGAGTAGGACAATGAAACTGCCAGCAAAATTCCAGATCTGCTGCCTCTTCAGCCCAGGTACATAACTTGACAATACTTCTTCCATATCATCCTGAAGGCTCTTACTTTCCTCTGAATATGTAACAAAGAAAGAATTATGAGTAGTATTAGCATGTATAAGGAAAACATAAAATGTTTAAGACTTGCACTGTTAACCCATACAAGAGGCAACCCTGTATACAAACTAACCTAGTCATATCTTCAGTCTTTAGAAAATATCTATACCAAACACATTTGCGTGCATTTCTAACAATATACACTTTTTACAGATAATGAATGAAGTAAAATTTATCTCACATTCCAGTACATATGGTACAACTACTTTCATTTGGCTGTCTTAGTCTGAACACAGAAAATATTCCTGCCTTAATAAATCCAATGCTGCAATGGCATCTCTATATTTCACTACGGTGTCTGGTACATAATGGGGTACAGCTCAAAGTGTAAGGAATGATGCTATGTACATCAACTTTAGTCTTTATCAGAAAATCAAATTTTAAAATGTACTGTACTCTGATAAATACAGAGTGAGCCAAGTCACAAAACCCTTCTTGTAACTCACCACATGCCAGCAAATTATATGGGTCTATAAATTCACTGAAGATGTGAAAAGAGATGATGATGGAAGTGATTTACACTTCCCTGTGGCATAATTCAATCTTTTATCATTGGCAGACACAAGACAAAGTGTCAACAGGGGTCCGGTGTCCACACATCTTCCAATATTTGGTGGTCATAAATTCAAATCACATGATCACCAAAGAACCCTGCCAGTATTGCCATAGTGGAATTCACCATGTGTGCAGCTGGATCATCTTTCTGCACCTACCAATCCCATTCAATTTTGTCCAATAAGGAAATACACTGCATACTCAATTCCTGATTGCATTCAGCAGTCAAAATTTCTCTGAAAAAATGAGGATCACACATCAATTTTTGTACTATGTGACAGAACCTCATGGAAAATGTGTGGATTTAACCTGCTCCACATTTTGGTATTCTGTTAACATCTCCACTCAGACTGAACCATGCTTTGCCTATGTTGGAGATTTTGTCTGACATGTCAACAGCACTCTGGATCAGATAGTAGTGTACTTGACATTCTCTGTCCATGTCTTCCAGTTCATGTGTCATGTAAAACTGGTACAGCACAAGTTCTAGATGTGTAGTGAACCTTCACAGACTCGTATAACAATCCCGGATGCTGAGACTGTCTTGTTGTGAATTTTGTGGGTAACAGTGTTCAACACAGACAAATGTCTATAAGTGTTTCATTAGTTACAAGTAATAACTGACCAAATGTTTCTAGACGTCCATTCTGCCTGCCTGGCTAATATGATTAACGAGGTGGCATACTGTTGATAAATGTTGAATGTGCAACTTAGAAACAGCTATCAAAAATACCTCTAGCACTCCACAAAGGACTATGACATGAAGTAACATTCACTCATAAAAAATACATGTTTCCCCTTCCAATGTCCACACCAAGTCAATGTCACAAGAGCACACAGTACACACTAATGGCCAGTATGGTAATTTGGCCACATTCACATCCACACATACCTGTGCACAAGCATGCCATGCGCGTGCGCGTGCACGCACACACAGACTGTACATATTTTGTATACCTTAAAAAAAACCCTATCTTTTGAATGGACTGAGTGACTTCTGGCTCACTTTGTATTAATGGGCTTGCTGTTCAGATGTCTTTTGCCACAGTAAGAATTTCTGTGCAACAATGAGTATAATAGCAATAGCACCACCACCAAAATAATATATACATATATTTTCAATTTTTCTCAAACTTCTATCCTGGCTTTCAACTCTTGCAGCTGGAGTCTACAAAGCTTCTGCCAGTACTTCCAATAATTAGGCTTTGTGCAGAACTACATGAGATTCAGGCTGACATTATGCTAGAACTGATAAGACAGTCCAGAACTTGAAGGGTAGATTCAGATGTGTGATGAATTTTCTTTTTTTTTTTTAGCCCAGCATAAACTGGAAAAACATCACATTTGTTTACTGGGCAAACTTTAATAACCATGTTTTAAATAGCAAAACTAATATCAAAAGCAATAATGTGTTCCACCATATTAAAATGCGTGTGTATATAACAGATTAACACTGCCCAATGAAAGATCAGAAAACTTCTAAATGTCCTATTAAGAACAGCTGTATTTTCACAAACTGAAATTTAATTACTTTTTATGTTCACATCAAATAAAAGTTTATATGTCATTAGAGAATTTTCATATTATGATTATCTGAATGGCCCACCACACACAGGTGACCTGTAGTCCTCAGTCCTTAAGACTGGTGTCCAACTTCCATGTCAAGATGCTTCATACATCCCACCACTTTCTTTTTTAAAGTTGTGGTGCGGTCTGAAACAAAAGTTCAGATGAAAAGTGTTTTAGACTGCACCACAACTTGCTCAATCTGTGTACCTCATACAACACTTTTACCTTTACCGTACAAAATGCTGAAGAAAATACACATCTTAAGTGAGCACGAGACAAGGCATGGGCATAACACAAGAGGTTATGGAAAGACATTATTAATGAAAATCTTCCTGCAATGTGTCAAATTGCATGATGTGGATAGCATCAACTACAAATTACAGTTAATACAATTTAGTGAAAAAATATTTCCTCATAATTTCCACCAGCAGGTTCTCACTACTTAAAATCTGATGGTGATTTCCTTTCTGTACAGACTTCACACAGCCACCTGCATTCTACTAAATACAAATTACTGCAGCTAAAAGTTTTATAGTTTTTGAAGAAGTGACACCACCACCACCTTGGGATGATATATTTGGTGACACAACAGTCTCTCCCATCTCGGAAGTCTTCACAGCTGCCATTACCAATGCCATAAAATTAGTTCAGAAGTTATTAGAGAAGACAGAAACACAGAAAAAAGTGTGTAAACATGTTCCTCCTTAAAAAGTAAGAGAGGTGCCAAACACACTGCAGGTGATCACTTTCATAATGAGATACTGTCCTGTTTCTGAGACTCATGCAGTATGCAATACAGCTCAGAAAATCTATTTTTGTACTGCACCAGATTTGGAAGCTTGTAGTTAAACTATTCATGTTTTTCAATAGGCGACAGTGAAAGCCTTGATATTATGTTAGTATAAATGATATATATTGTAGTGAATACTGCTGGTGGTGGCTGCATTTGTTTAGACAGAAGGCACCAAGCCATCCAGAAGTGAATGTGTTATCATCAGCATAAATAGTGAAGAAGTGAAAAACCTGGAAAATACAAAAATATGAGAAAGTCTTTGAGTCTTCGATAATAAAGTTTTGGCAATCCTGATGGTTCATATATTTTCATATTTCCAAACAGCATAATTCAGATGAATTAAATCTGTGCTTAACCTATCGGCTATGCTGCGGTTAAAATTCCAACACTAGGATGGAGGGATTTTTAATTTAAAGTACCTTAAATTCAACTATAGATTGTTTCACTTAGTACTTCCAAATGCATTCAATATCATACGGTGCACCGGGGCCAGCAGCATATACAGTACACTGCGGCTGGCATTGAAGGGTTAATGAACCAAAGTAATTCATGTTTATCAACATGTGGAATAGTACTAAGCAGCAGTGATTGAAAATAAACATCACAAGATAGTAAACTCCTTACTGTAATCCTTCAGGGATGTTGCTATGTTAACACTGGTCAGTTTTATTCATGATGGAAAATACTTCCTGCTGAATAAAAATAAATACTGTGCTTCATCCATTTCTAAATGGCACATCTTCTAACCAAACAACAAAGCTACTTTCAGTGATGTATTAATTTTTATTAAAAACCTACGATACATTCACCCAAAAATGAAACATTTTAAAGGATGACTCATAAGCAGGTTTATTTATATGTTTAAGATGTGTGGAAAAAAAGCTGACGTAATCTATGACTGTTTCCATCTTATAACTTTGATAGTCTATTTTTATGGCATACTATTAATCCTGATGTTTCAAGACAAAACACTAATTTAAATTTCTTTTATATAAAAATATGCCATGTAATGTTTACAAATTCAAGCCTATATTTTTACAATACAGTCCCAGTGTCATAGAAATTTTGCTCACTGTACACTTTGATGTAGTTGCTCTACTAACAGACATCTGCTGGTAAGAGTGCAGATAAAGGTTAAGGTCACCATAACATAGCAGAGGTGGCACAGATGGGGTACAGAGGTACAGCTCTCCTCATTCTGAACCTCTGAGCAAGATAGGTGTTGGCAGTTAGAAACATGCCCTGATTATTTAACCCTTGGGAAGATGGGTGTGCCCCAGGACCAGTGTGCATACATATGAAAAGAGAGGATCTCTTGGCACTCCCCCTCCCCCCAGAGTTCAAACCCCAGATTATCTTCTGTATTTGTTGCTTACTTATACTCTAATCTGCTGTTACAATACCCACATTAAACAAATATACTTTGTACATATTTTTATATTTCTCTGTCAGACTTGAATGTAGCAACATGTAAAGTATGATGAGGTTGGTTTAAAAGGAATATACTTTACATTACTCACTGGTGGTGGACAGTATTATGCAAGTGCTAATGATGGTCAAATGCATTTCTATCATACTGAAGATGTGTTTCCACTACGGACCTATCATTTATACTACACACATCCTCCCCCTGTACTTCACAAGTACCTGAAAATCTGGCAGACACAACCAACCTGGAAAGTAATGTACACACAGAAGGTTTTCTAACCTGCACTTGTAAGTTTTGTTGAAGTCACAGAGAAATCGAGGAGAATAGTGTTCACAGCCATTGTATGCAGAAAGTGAAGTTCTTGATTTTATATTCTACAACTTTTGGTTTAGAGCTCGATCCTGGAAGAAAAAAAAACCCCTTGAGTGAAAAACTAGCTTCTGCCATTAATTTCACAATGCTCTACAAAATATGAGTTGAATGAAACGATCATTCCACCCCCCCCACATAATCCCGTGTTACTGTGAAGCAATGATCCTTTATCATCACTTACTGAAGTAACAAAGCTCTTTTCTAACACCTCAATATGAAAAGGTTGTCTTCAATAAATTTGGAGAGAATAAAAAAAAATAAATAAAATTATCTGGCTTTTTTTTTAAAATGAAGTTTTAGATATTACTACAAAAATAATGTGTTTAACAACTTCCATTTCTCAACACAAATATTTTCTAATTCCTCTTTGGCATTGTTTCAGTTTACCACACTCACCATAAGATATCGCTTTCATTCCTGTCAGTTTATTCTCATGTGATTGAAACAAGTTGGACTTGACATATTCAAACCTTCCAAATCACCAAGACACAATTTGTTTGCCCTACCAGCACATCATAACTATTTTCTTTACACATACCATTCTGTTTGAAGATTTGCCTTTCTAGAATAATGGCATGTTGTGACTGATTATAAATGTTTTTTAATAATACTAATGCAACTGTACCTCTGGGTTTTAAAGCACTGAATGAAATGGAAAAGCAGATCAGCCGCGATATATGGCACTTCTGGAACCAAAGGTTTGCTCGATATCGCAGTGTCCAGACATCAGAATGTTACAACTAATATGTAAGATTGATTACCCAGCAAATTCAGACACACCTAACCAGTATCGTATGTTCCATGTTCCATGCATTAATTAGATGCATAAGATTCATTAAAAAGACCAACAAATGCATGTTCATTTTATTACTGTAACTTTATGACACAGTGACCATCGACATGTTTCAGAATCTCATGTGGCCATCTTCAGAATACAAATATACTTATAATGTTTTGGGGGTCACTACACAGTTAAAAATAATATAGTTTTCATTATGATACCAGTTAAATGGTACAAGAGTGATGAGTATAAAATATTATAAGTTAAAAATTGTTGTCTGGAAGTAGTTCACTGTACGGACTGTATTATCACTCACCAATTTGGATCATAATCCACACACTGACCTTCTATGAACATTACTCAACACAACCATATTCCAGACAATTTTTAACTTCTAATATTTTATACTCATTACTGCTTCACCATGTAATCAGACTTGTAATCAAAACTACATGATTTTTAACTGTGCAGTGATCCCAACACATTATAAATATATTTCTGTTCTTTCTCTTACCACCCTTAAAATGGCCACATAAGAGGCTGAACCATGTCAGCGGTCACTACGTAATAAAAGTACACTTATAAAACCAAAATGAATCTGTTGGTCAATTTAATAAAATTTATACAGACCTAACCATTTCATTTGCTACTCGAAATCCTGTTCTGAATAAACAAAATTTCAAAACCCAACAAGACAGCAATATTTCACTCTTTTAATCATCACAGTCACAGTAACACATCACATACACATTTTGCTGATGCTACCTTAATTGCACATTTACATACATTTAACCCGTAAATAGTTTTTTTTTAATATGTTCCAATCTTCTGTGCATTAATCAGATCCAAAATATATAAATAACCAACATGGCATTTCAATAATTATGATGTATTTTATTTTCAATGTTCTCACCAACATGTTTCAGCTGGCATTCTAGCCATCTTCAGGGTGATGTTAATATGAGAATACAAATGTACAAAACTCGTTAACTGTGTCATCATCACTCCATAACCATTAAAATTATAATTTTGGTTAAATTTATGTCTGTAACATAAATATTGGTTAAAAGTGAATAATTATTAAAATGTTGGGAGTTAAAATTGTTTCATCTGTGCACAGTGATGACTGATAAAGTGAAATAGTGAGTTGTAAACCTTTCCTAAAGTGATGTAATGTACAAGAATATGGTAATGCATCACTGATTAATGGAATGCTGTGGAAGGTGAAAGGGTAGTTGATGAGATACTTACCAGCATGTTGCTGATCAGATGATTATACTAGTTGGAGCTGAGATGTGGCATGTGGAGTGGAATGGTTGGGAGAGGGGATGGTGGG
>Ga0209755_10005054_pt1 | contig 15231 bp, 15 predicted proteins | sample TergutCo191P1_FD_187301 | JGI IMG/M metagenome (GOLD analysis project Ga0209755, IMG submission 187301) | Cornitermes sp. P1 segment gut microbial communities from Petit-Saut dam, French Guiana - Co191P1 (SPAdes) (version 2) | ecosystem: Host-associated > Arthropoda: Insects > Digestive system... | reverse complement strand
AAATTGCCGCTGTCCGCCAAGACAACCTCGGCACCGCGCGCTTGAAAATCAGCACGGATGGCGGCGACATAAGGCAGTACATTTATTTGTCCCCGAAGATTTCCGGTGACAATAACCACAGTCTTTCCGTCATAATCACCGGACGCGGCGACGGTTAGCGGTGTGATGATGCTGACCATACACATTAAAATACATGCAAAAACAACCTTACCCATGTTTACTTTCACTGTTACTTCCCCCTAAATTGTTGTGGGTGCGTTGCGCACCATGTTGTACCGCATTGGGATGAGTTTTCCCCGTTGCAATGCGAGGATGAGGCTTGGAATAATGATGAGCTGAATCAGTATACCCGGCAGTGCAGTGGTAATATAGCCGGATACCCATAAGCTGATGGAAAACACACCACCACCGACAAACAAAAGTGCTTGTGCAATTCCGGCAGCAACACGTCCCAATATCATGGCCGCAATGAGACTGATGTATACATCTGCCATCATGTGTTTTGTGCGCACCATATGCATCATTCCCCCGGCAACTGCGCCATACACCGACAACTCCACCATCATGCGGTACACCGAAACCCCGGCAACCGGCATGCCGGTGATCATGCTGCTCAGCAGCGGTGTCACAAGCCCCGCAAAAAAACCATAAAACGGTCCGGCGATGAGTCCCGCCATCAAAATGGGCATGTGCATGGGCAACAATGTTCTGCCCCCAAGTCCCGCCGGAATCATATGAAACACCACCGGCAATACTATGCCCATGGCAATAAGCATCGCCGTCATGACTGAGCACTTGATGCTTGACATGGTTCTCCCCCCAATGCAATAAAAAATACCACAAAAAAATTTGCGTGACCGCAAACACCTTCATGGCATTATCATACCGCTTCGTGCGGCAATTGTTGTTAGTTTAACCTTTGTACATGGATTGTGTCAAGTTCATTATGATGTCCGGCGCGCGCGCAAATGCACAATCACATCATCCACACAGGCTTGCATGGATGTATTCATCACCCCGGCAATGGTGACATTGGATTTTTCAATGGGGATAAGAATCTTGTGCGCATGACTTTTGGACACGGCCGCCGCCATCTTGGGGCTGATTTCGCCGTACATGGCATTGGCAAACGCAATCCCCATAGCGCCGATGATAACATCTGCACGCGATGCATTATACACGACGGCATTTTCACCCGTTGCGCCGAAATCGGCACCGGCTTTGAGCATTGCAGTAGTCGCAATGGCATTAGCACCAACGGCCATAATTTCAATATTGGTTAATTCGGCTTTGATGCGCTCAACCACAGCACGTCCAACCCCACCGCCCATGCCGTCAATGACTAAAATTTTCATAAGTAAACCCCGCTTTGATTTGTTTTACACTTTATGTTTTCATGCAGCCAATTATACCACAGCATTTGTGCGTCATAAATATTTTATGCTGAACATCTTTGTGCGCATTTAAATCAAAGCGGGATATTAAAAACCACGCGGCCAAAAAGCATGTTGTAAAACATGATTAAGCGTTTATTTCCTCTTTGAAAAATGCTTCATACCATATGATGAACATGAACACGGTCCATAGCTTGCGGCCATTGTCTGCTTTGCCTTGTTTATGTGCATCCAGCAATTTGATGAGTTCTGTAACATGAAAAAAAACCGGTACAAATGCTTTTTGAAATGCGTTTAATACAATGTTGTAATACTTATCTTCCCTGAGCCATTTGCGGGTCGGCACCGGAAAGCCCAAACGTTTTCTCTGTTTTAAGCCTGAAAAATGCCGTTGTGATGCAAGACGTAACGCGTATTTCCCCGCTTTTTTATTTACCCGATATTGAACCGGTATTGTGGATGCAAGCGCAAAAACTTCTTTGTCAAGAAACGGTACCCTTGTCTCAAAAGAATTGGCCATCGACATTTTATCCGCTTTTAATAAAATATCCCCCACAAGCCACAAATGAATATCAAGATATTGCATTTTTGTTATGTCATCATCATTGGCAACTTCATCATAAAAACGCTTTGTTATCTCGGCTGTGCTTTGACTCTGCGGTGCATTTTTAAGTATTTTTTCACGTTCTTGCGGGGTAAATATATGTGCATTGCCAATAAAGCGTTCTTCAACATTTTGGCTTGCACGGATTAAATAATTTTTCCCTTTCACCGCAAACGGGATTTTTGAGGCAACAAACCCTAAAAATCTCCGAATCGCCATGGGTTGCTTTGTTAATGGGTTTAGATCCAGCGGTTCACGATATATTTCATATCCGCCAAAGAACTCATCCGCACCTTCCCCTGAGAGCGCACCTTTTACATGCTGTCTTGCCAGCCTACATACAAAATACAACGCCACGGCGGAAGCATCCGCCAATGGTTCATCCATATGGTATTGTATTGTCGGCATCGCAGCCCAAAAATCATCCGTAGAAATAACTTGACTGATGTTTTCAATCCCTTTGCTTTGAGAAAGACTTTTCGCGCCGTCAATTTCACTAAAACCCTCGTAATCAAAACCCACGGTAAATGTCTTTGCCAAATTGTCGGCGACGGATACAACATAACCGGAATCAAACCCATTGGATAAAAAAGCACCAATAGGTACATCTGCCCGCTGATGATAGGCAACAGATTCTTTAATGGTTTCATCAATTTTTTCAACGATGTCTTCCAGTGGCGCATCCACCGGCAAAAATTCTGCTTGCCAATAACGGCTTATGGTCATCTTGCCATCTTTAAACCGCAAATAATGTGCGGGCGGAAGCTTGTAAACACCCTTAAAAAATGTTTCATCCAGTACAGAATATTGAAACGAAAGATAATTTTCCAGTGCGGCAAGATTTAATGTTTTCTTAAAATCAGGATGCTCCATAAATGCCTTTATTTCTGAGGCAAAAAGAAACTGTTCATTAAATATGCCGTAATAAAAAGGTTTGATGCCAAAAAAATCACGCGCTGCAAATATTTCTTCGCGAATGCGGTCATAAATTAAAAAAGCAAACATGCCGCGCAAATAATTCAGCATGCCTTCTCCGTATTCGCGGTAAAGATTGAGCAGCACTTCCGTATCAGAATCCGTGGTAAATACATAACCCTTGTCAATTAAAGCACTGCGAATTTCACGAAAATTATAGATTTCACCATTAAACACAATCACCAAAGACCCGTCATGACTGTGCATGGGCTGACTGCCGCCTTCTAAATCAAAGAACGACAGGCGCCGAAATCCCAGTGAAACAACGTCATCCACATAAAACCCTTCGCCATCCGGACCGCGGTGTGCGATGCGTTCGGACATTTTTTTAATAATTGTATTTGATTCATCATGATGGCGGTTGCCTGTGAAACCACAAAATCCACACATATTCTCATCCTAGCAAAGTATAAAATTATAAACCCATAAAATTACGCAAATATATGATCAAACCGCGACATGGCCGCGATTACATTTTTCCGTGCGCCAAAAGCAGACAAACGGAAAAACCCATCCAGCCCAAACCCCGCGCCGGGCGTCCCAACAACATTTGCTTTGTCCAAAAGATCATCAAAAAAGTCCCAAGATGACATGCCGTTCGGGCATTTGAGCCAAATATACGGTGCGTTTTTACCGCCTGTATGCCACACATGAAGATTGGTTAATGTTTTTGAAATAATTTCTGCATTTTGCAAATAATAATGAATATTTTCTTTGATTTGCATCATTCCTTTTTCAGAAAAAACAGCCTCAGCACCGCGCTGAACAACATAGGACACACCGTTAAACTTTGTCGTTTGCCGTCTCAGCCACAGTTTATTAAGCGGGGTACCCTGACGGATCAGTTCATGAGGGACAATGGTATAACCGCATCTTGTACCTGTAAATCCGGCTGTTTTTGAAAAAGAACAAAATTCTATGGCGCATTTTTTTGCACCTTCAATTTGATAAATGCTGGTTGGCAAATCTTTATCCTGTACAAATATTTCATATGCACTGTCAAAAAGAATGACCGCATCATTTTGAGTGGCATACGCGACCCACGCCGCAAGCTGTTCATGGTTATACACCGCTCCGGTTGGATTGTTGGGTGAGCATAAATAGATAATGTCTGCTTTGACTTTTGCATCCGGCATGGGTAAGAAATTATTTTCTGCGTTCCCGTTCATATAAATAATGTTATTGCCGGCCATAATGTTTGTATCGACATACACAGGATACACAGGGTTAGGAATAAGCACCGTGCTGCCGCTTTCAAAAATATCCAGGATGTTGCCCAAATCGCTTTTGGCACCGTCACTGATAAAAATTTCATCCGCATGTAACTGCACATGTTTCGCCGTATAGTATTGACAGATGGCTTGTCTTAAAAACAAATAACCATATTCATCCGCATATCCGCGAAAGGTTTCTGCACATCCCATTTCCGCAAGTGCCCGCTGCATCGCATCAACAACAGCCGGTGCAAGCGGCAATGTGACATCACCAATGCCCAAACGAATGATGTCCGCACCTTGATGACTTGCAAGGTATTCATTAATTTTTTGATTGATTCTGGAAAACAAATAACCGTCTTGTAGTTTTAAATAATTGGGATTAATGTTCATGCAGCACATCCTTTTTAAATAATAACATTGTTTGGTGCATTTATTTTATCGCCGCGTTCAGCAGCCCCAAAAACAATGGGTGCGGCTTATTGGGGCGGCTTTTAAACTCAGGATGAAATTGCACCCCTACAAAAAATCGGTGCTCCGGTATTTCAACCGCTTCAACGAGTGTACCATCCGGAGATTCTCCGCTGATGCAAAGCCCCTTTTCGGACAAACATGTTCGGTAATCATTGTTAAACTCAAACCGATGACGATGACGTTCTTGTATGGTATCAGCACCATATAACTGGTGCAGCCGAGATTCTTTTGTTATTTTGCACGCATAAGCGCCAAGTCGCATGGTGCCGCCGCTGCCAACCATACCCTCTTGGCCGGGCATGATGTCAATAACACGATGTGCGGCGGCATCATTAAACTCAGCAGAATGTGCATCCTCCAACCCGCCGACATGACGCGCAAATTCTATCACCGCGATTTGCATGCCCAGACAAATACCCAAGAAAGGAATATTATTTTCTCGGACATATTGACACGCCAAAACTTTTCCTTCGATGCCGCGGTCACCAAAACCGCCGGGAATAATCATGCCATCAATATCACACAGCAAACCATCGACCGTACATTCATTGACATCCTCACTGTCTATCCAGCGAATAGACACATTGGCTCCGGCTTCAAACCCGGCATGATTCAAGCTCTCGATGACAGAAAGATATGCGTCTTGAAATTTTGTATATTTGCCGACAATGGCAATCGTAACATCTTTATTTCTTAATGAAATCTTTTGTGTCATTGCCATCCACTCTGTTAAATCCGCGGCGGGAACATCCAATGCAAACGCACGGCAAACAACATCATCCAGTCCATTTTCGTGGAGCATCAGTGGTGCGTCATACAGTGACTGCACATCCATGTTTTCAATAATATAATCTTGTTTCACATTGCAAAAAAGCGAAATCTTCTCTTTAAATTCATGATTTAAAGGCTCTTCGGTTCTAAGAATAATGACATCCGGGGTAATGCCCACCGCACGCAATTCTTTTACTGAATGCTGTGTTGGTTTTGATTTATGTTCGCCGGGATTTTTCAAATAAGGAACCAATGTAACATGGATAAACAGACAGTTATCATGCCCTTTTTCCTGTGCGATTTGCCGAACGGCTTCCAAAAATGGCTGACTTTCAATATCGCCAACCGTACCGCCTATTTCCGTGATGAGTATGTCCGTATGTTCGGCACCGGCATATACAAATTTTTTAATTTCATTGGTAACATGGGGGATTACTTGTACCGTTCGCCCTAAATAATCACCGGCACGTTCATGTTGGAGTACATTGGCATAAACTCTTCCGGCGGTTAGGTTGCTGTGCTTTGTCAAATTTTCATCAATAAAACGCTCATAATGCCCCAAATCAAGATCCGTCTCTGCGCCGTCGTCCGTAACAAAAACTTCACCATGCTGAAAAGGGCTCATGGTGCCCGGATCAATATTCATATACGGATCCAGTTTTTGCGCAGCAACTTTTAAGCCTCTTTGTTTTAACAACCGGCCCAAACTTGCCGCCGTAATGCCTTTACCCAAACCGGAAACAACCCCGCCGGTTACAAAAATATATTTTGTCATCTTTTATGCAATGCCTCCTTCTTTAATTTTTACGGTTCCGTCAAAAACTTTTTTGCAATCCCCACGCATCATGACCGCGTCATCGGTGTAATTTATTAATAAATCACCGCCGACAAGTTCAACTTTTATGTCTGTATTTTTTTGGCAGTATCCATTTAATACCGCCGCGACGGCAGCCGCGCATGCGCCTGTACCGCAAGCAAATGTTTCACCGCAGCCGCGCTCCCATACGCGCATTTTAATGTGCCATTCGTTGATGATTTGAACAAATTCAACATTTGTTTTTTCAGGAAACCATGCGCCGGATTCAAACAATGCACCCACATTTTCAACCGGAAAATCAACAACATCATTGCAAAATATTATGGTATGCGGATTGCCCATTGACACACAGGTTATCGAATATTCTTTTTCGTCCAAGACAACAGCTCTTCCGATAACATGCTCGCCCGGCAAGTTTACAGGAATGTCCGCAGGTGTTAAGATTGCGCGCCCCATATTGACGCACGCCATCTTCATGATCCCATCTTGTATGATTGCATCAATGATCTTTATTCCGCTGGGTGTTTCTATGCTCATTTGTCTCTTGCGCACAATATGTTCATCATATAAATACTTAGCAACACACCGAATTGCATTTCCGCACATCTTGCTTTCACTGCCATCACGGTTAAACATGCGCATTTTTGCATCTGCAACATCAGAAGGGAGTATCAGCACAAGTCCATCGCCGCCAATGCCGTAATGCCGATCAGACAATATGGTTGCCAAATGATTGGGATCATCCAATTGTTTTTCAAAACAATTAATATAAATGTAATCATTGCCGCATCCCTGCATTTTCGTAAAATTAATGACCATATGTTTTCAGTATCCTCTCTGCAATCTTTCTTCTTGTTGTGCGCAAATCCATAGCTTGTTTTTCAATATATCGGTGGGCCTCTTGTTCATTCATCTTTAAATAAGAAATCAGCGTATATTTTGCAAGATCAACAATGCGAATGTCTTCGATTTTTTGTTTCAGCTTATTATTTTCTGTTTGCATACGCAACAGCCTGTTTTGTATTGCACGTGCAATTTTTAATGATGCATTAAAAATTGATGGGTTGATGGGTTTTGCGATTGTGATCACACCATAATCTTCGCATGCGGCTGAAACTGCGTCATAATATTCACCGGCAACCACCAACATTACTTGAGACAGACCTTTATCTGTAATATGCCGGGATAGACGTTCACCGGATTCATCCTTTAAGGGTGCGTTGATAATCACCAAATCAAAATCCCGTTCAAGCATTAAGCGGCGTGCGTCTGTGCAAGTTTGAACCGTAATAATTTGTTCCGCCGAATAATCAGAGGATGCAATCAACATGTCGATAAAATATGCCGTGTATTTATCGCCGGAAGAAACAATTAACACACTTTGCAAAAAACGCTCACCTCCTTCGCCATGATGAACAGGTGTTTTTTATTTTTAATATTCTATATGGTCTTAAAATAATGTTCCTTGTAAAATGTTTCAGGGTCCCTTGCGTCCATATAATGAGACGCTTCAATATCCTTAATGGCAATGTATTTTGACAACAGTTCATCACCGAGAACACCTTTTATAAATGCACTGCCGCGTGCCAAATTAATTGCCGAAACAAAATGATCCGGCAACGGAACCAATTGGTTTGTGATGTTATCCGGTGCCGTATATAAATCAATATCAACAGACGGCGGCAATATTAATTCATTTTCAATGCCATCAAGACCGGCCGCAATAATCAGTGCAAATGCCAAGTAGGGATTTAATGACGGATCTGGGGAACGCAATTCAATGCGAACCCGTTCGCCATGTGCCGCAGGGATGCGTATTAATTGTGAACGATTTTGATGCGACCATGATACATATTTGGGTGCTTCAAAAAAACCAAAGCGTTCATACGCATTCGCAAGTGGATTTAAAAATAAGGTTATTTCCGGGATTTTTAATAAGATTCCGGCAATAAAACTTTCTTTTAACTTTGTATATTCCGCATCATTAAAAATATTCTGTCCGTTTTTTGACAGTGAAATATTGACATGCATCCCGCTGCCCGGCTGATTCGGAATGGGCTTTGGCATAAATGAAGCAAACAACCCATTACGCCCGGTTATTTTTTTGACAACGGTTTTAAACGTTAAAAAATGATCCGCACATGTTACGGCGTCTGAAAACTTAAAATCAATTTCATTTTGTCCCGGACCTTGCTCATGATGCGATGTTTCCGGCTTTATGTTCATGCCTTCAAGCGTCAAACATATTTCTCTGCGAATGTCTTCACCCTTATCGAGCGGTGAAATATCTAAATACCCACCTTGATCCAGCGTGTCCGAAGTTGGCGCTCCGTTTTCGTCTGTCTTAAAAATATAAAATTCACATTCAGCACCAACCATGCACACAAAACCCATTTCGGCACATTTTCGGATGACGCGCTTGAGAATGGCACGGCCATCCAGTGCAAAAAGGGATCCATCCGGATTTTTAATGTCACAAAAAAAGCGTGCGGTGCGACCCGGTCCCGGCCGCCAAGGCAACACCGTTAGCGTGGACGGATCCGGAAATAAAAATAAATCGGATGAAGATACATCTTTAAATCCTTTGATTGCATGCCCATCAAAGGATACGCCGTGCTCAAATGCAGCGGGCAAGTCCTCGGCCATAATGGATATGTTCTTTTGAAAACCATGCAAATCACAAAACCCGAGACGGATAAATTTAATTTCATTCTCTTTATCTTTTACAAAATCCAATACCTCGTTTATGGTCGTATTCATGCATGCGTCTCCTATTCCACCGTAACGCTCTTGGCTAAGTTCCTTGGCTTGTCGATATCAAGGCCTTTGTTCGCCGCAACATAATAACTAAACAATTGTAAAACGATTACCGACAATGATGGCGAAAACAAATCGCACACTTCCGGTATTTTAATACACGATAATTTATCCGTTGTTTCTGTCCCGCCGGTGTTGCTGATAAACAGCACTTTAGCGCCACGACTCATGACTTGTTCCACATTGCTGAATATTTTGCTGTACAACCAATCACAACATGATATGGCGACAACCAGTGTGTTTTCTTCAACCAGTGATATGGTTCCATGTTTTAACTCACCCCCGGCATAAGCCTCAGAATGAATATATGATATTTCTTTCAATTTGAGAGAACCTTCAAGTGCAATGGCATAATCAATATTTCTGCCGATGAAGAAAATGCTCTTATAATTAACGCAGCCGGATGCATATTTTTGGATATAATCAACATGCGCCAATATTTCCGTAACTTTTTCAGGCAATGCGGCAACTTCTGACAACAATTTTTCTTCGTCTGCTTGTGTAATTTTATTTAACTGAGATGCAAACCGAATCGCCAACACATAAAGCAAGACCAGTTGTGCCGAAAATGCTTTCGTCGTTGCCACAGCAATCTCAGGGCCGGCTGCCGTATAAATCGTGTGCGTGGCTTCTTTGGCAATGGTACTGCCAACAACATTAACGATGGCCAGTGTGGTGGCACCTTTTGAGGTTGCTTCACGCATCGCAGCAATCGTATCGGCTGTTTCTCCTGACTGACTGACCAAAACAACCAGTGATTTATCATCAACAATGGCATCTTTATAACGGAATTCACTGGCAAGCTCAACCTCGATAAAGCATCGGCACAACCGTTCAAATACATATTTTGCCACGACACCGGCATTATACGCAGAGCCACAGGCGGTAATCACGATTTTGTTGTACTTTGCCGCATCCAGATGATCAATAACCGTTTTATTGTTGTTGTCGGTAAGAACAGATTGAATGGTATCTTTTAAAATTTTCGGCTGCTCCATGATTTCTTTAAGCATAAAATGCGGATACCCGCCTTTTTCTGCACTGTCCACACGCCAAGTAATCGTATCTAAATTTTTAGCAATTGGATTTTTATCAATGTCAAAAAATTGTACGCTGTCTTTTTTAATCATTGCGATTTCTTTATCGTCTAAATAATACACAAGGTTGGTGTGTTCAAGAATTGCCGGCACATCGCTGGCAATAAAATTGCCGCTATCGGAAACACCGACAATTAAAGGATTGTCTTTTTTTACCGCAACCAAAACATCCGGATCATCCAAACACATAATGCCCAAAGCGTAAGAACCTTCCAGCGCATTTGTAACCCGAATCACGGTATCCAGCAAATCGCCATTGTAATAATATTCCGCAAGTTGCGCAACGACCTCACTGTCCGTTTCCGATACAAAGTTTATGCCCCTGCGTTCAAGCCGCTCTTTAAGTTGCTTGTAATTTTCAATAATTCCATTGTGAACAATGACGATTTTACTGCCATGTCCCAAATGCGGATGGGAATTTATATCAGACGGTTCACCATGCGTCGCCCAGCGCGTATGCCCGATGCCCATGTTGCCGTGAATGTCCGTATTTATAAGCTGATCTTCCAGTGCTTTCAGCCGTCCTTTACACTTAACGACTTCAAAGCCTTGCTCATTATAAATGGCAATGCCGGCAGAATCATAGCCTCTGTATTCAAGTTTTTTTAATCCCTCTACCGTAATGGAAACGGCATCTTCATTGCCAACATAACCGATAATGCCACACATGTGAATCCTCCTTGTAAATAAAACAATCTGTTATTAAATGATCCAAAATAAATTTTATCCATGCTGCCAACGGCGGCAGAACAGCCTTTAACGCAAAAAGACGCTCATCACATGATGCGGGCGAAAATTATAGGTGTTCTTGCCGGTCAGAACGAAAATCACCCATACTCACATCATCTGATGAACGCCTTTGTTCAACGGCAATAGTATACTACTATGTAACTTGTCAAGTCAATATATTTTGCCCAAAACAAACACAATTATTTGCTTTTTTTTGCATTGTCACTTATGATATAAGCGATGCGTACAAAAAACAGTACAAAACAAGTGTGTTTATCCAACGCGATAACGACAAACAAAGGAGACCATCATGATCGCAGTCAAGACAGCAGATGTACGGAATGATTTTAAATCCATTAGTGATTTAGCAACCTCAGGTGAAGCCATTTTAATCGTTCGCCCGCACAACCATAATGTTGTGCTCATCAGTGAAAAAGAATACCGCGAATTGATTAATGACAAAGAAGCTGTTGATGACAAGGTATGATATAATTTAAACAATATTTATATTTTATTGATTTTTAAATGCCAAAGGAGTATCTATGAAAACACGAAATATTCGCATCAATGATGAAATTGCGCGCGTCACGGCACAGGTGATTCGCGGTGAACTCTCTGATCCTAAGCTCGGTACGGTCATCAGCGTCATGAAGGCTGAAACCACCACCGATTTAAAACATTGTAAAATTTTTGTAAGCATTCTCGGTGACGAAGAAAGTCAAAAGGCATCAATGGATGCAGTAAACCGCGCAAAAGGTTTTATCCGCAAGCGTCTTGCAGAGACCATTAACTTGCGCCAAACACCTGAGCTGCATTTTGTTTTTGACGATTCGATTGAATACGGCATGCGCATGAGAAAACTCATTGACGATGTTAATAAAACACAAGAACCATCATCGGCGGAGCCGGCATAATGGAACGCATTATTCAGCTCATCCATGAAAACCAAAGCTTTATACTGACAGGACATACATCACCCGATGGTGATGCCATTGGTGCGTCACTGGGGCTTGGGATGGCTTTAAAGAAGATAGGCAAGGACGTCACCGTACTATTGGAAAACATTCCGAACCGCTACCGGTACCTTCCGGGACAAACACTGATTTGCACAAAAAACTTTGATGCGCTGGATTGTGATGTCTTCATCGCACTGGATTGCGCGGATGATGCACGCATTCCCGATGATGTAAAACCCATCTTAAAAAAAGCAAAACATACGGTATGCATCGACCACCATATGACCAACAATGGATTTGCCGATGTAAACTACATTGATGCAAATGCATCGTCTACAAGCGAGATGGTGTACGGCATCATAAACAGCCTGACACCACCGGATTATGATATTGCGGTGGCTTTATATACCGGCATTGTTTTTGACACCGGTGGTTTTCGTTTTTCAAAAACCAATCCCACCACATTGCATGCGGCTGCGGAACTGCTGCGTACCGGCATTGATTTTACATCTGTGTACACATCGGTACTGCATGCACATTCATTTGAAGCCGGAAAAGCGCTTGGCATCGTGCTTGGCAACATGGTGCGCACCATGCAACATAAAATTGTTTATTCTTTTATTACAAAAGAAGAAATGACATCGGCAAACGTCACACGCGATGACCTTGAAGGCATTGTACAATACCTTATGACCACCGATGATGCACAAGCCGCATGTTTTGTATATGAAACGGAACATGCATTCCGCGTATCACTGCGCTCTATCGGGCCCAATGTCGGCGCAGTCGCTGAAATGTTTGGCGGCGGCGGGCATGAATTGGCGGCCGGTTGCGAAATAAAACCGGACGGCAAACAAGTACTCGCCATCATTCAGGCACTCATGCAAGCGGTTGCGGACTTTGAAAATAAAGGCACCTATTGATTGATGAATCTAACGGGCATTATTAATGTTTACAAAGAAAAGGGCTACACATCGCATGATGTTGTAGCCATTTTGCGTAAAACACTTCATATTAAAAAAATCGGACATACCGGCACCTTAGACCCTGATGCAGAGGGTGTTTTGCCGGTTTGTATTGGCAAAGCAACCAAACTCGCGGATTACATTCAGGCACAAGAAAAAGTATATGTCTGTAAAATTATTTTGGGCAAACAAACCGATACCGGTGATATGACCGGTACCGTCATCGCTGAAGCGGCGGTACATTATGACATTCCGGCAATACACAAAGCGGTGCAACATTTCTCGTTTGAAAACATGGGCATATATTATCAGCAGCCACCTATGTATTCTGCCGTCAAAATTAGTGGACAAAAACTTTATGACTTGGCGCGCAAGGGCATTGAGGTCGAACGAGCAGCGCGTCCGGTGACCATCCATAATATTGCCGTCACCGAATTTCACCCCAATGAAAATGCCTTTTCAATCATCACAACTTGTTCTAAGGGGACATACATCCGTGTGCTTTGTGAAGACATCGGCAAACAACTGGGAACGGTGGCGACGATGGATCAGTTGGTGCGTACGCGCAGCGGCATGTTTCACATCGACAATGCACACACACTGGAAACCATCAAAACACTCGCCCGCACCGAGGCCATACAAAATATTGTCATTCCGCCATATTTTGTACTGACTTATGAACACATCCATGTAAAACCGGAATTTGTGCCGCAAATCTTAAATGGCAACCAATTACCGCTGTCCTCATTTGAACATAGCGATTTGGTGCGCAAAAATCATAAATATTGGGTTTCACATGAAAACACATTAATCGGATTGTTTGTTTGTACAGGCGACTTTATAAAACCGGAGGTAATGTTTACTTGAAAATAATAACACATGACATCATGCCGGAAGCTTGTGTGCTCACCATTGGAAAATTTGAAAGTTTTCATCGCGGTCATCAAGCACTCATTCATCATGTGATTGAACATGCTAAAAAAATGGAATTGCCATCCGCGGTGATGATTTTTGATCCCAATCCCAACAGCTATTTTAACCCGGAATACAAGCCCATGCTTACAGCACGCGAGCGTGCCGGTATGATTAATGATCTGGGTATTGACTATCTTATTTTACAACGCTTTGATGAAACATTTATGAATATGCAGCCGGGCGATTTTAACGCGCACATCTTTATACAGTTAAAAGCACAATGTGTGATCGTTGGCAATGGGTTTCATTTTGGGAAAAACCGCAGCGGTGACATTCATTTGCTTTCAGAAGGTGCAAAGCGGCTCGGTGCCGAAGTCATCGTCTTTGAACCAAAAACAGAAGCATCCACGATTTTTGCACCGGTTGTGTACACAACCGACGTGCATCATGAACATGAAAAGAAGGTACAAAAAATAAGCACATCGGCCATTCGTCACGCGCTGATGCGTGCCGATGTTGAAACCGTCAATGATTTACTTGGTTACAATTATTTTATCAAAGGAAAAACCGCACAAGGCGACCAACAAGGCAGACAGATGGGTACGCCCACTTTGAATTTTTATCCCGATGCGCATAAATTGTTGCCGCCCAATGGGGTTTATGCCAGTTGTGTATTTATTGATGACTTACCCCATTTGTCCATCACCAACATTGGTACATCGCCCACCATGCGCAGTGAAAACACCCAACGTGTTGAGACGCACATCCTCAATGTGACCGTGCCGCCAATGTATGATACGGACATAGAGGTTGAACTTTTGGAGTTTATCCGTCCGGAGCAAAAATTTGCATCACAAGATGCGCTGATGGCACAAATCAGCAAAGACATTCAATATGTAAAAAATACTTATCATGGAATGTAACGTTAAAGAGTGATATTGACGTAATTCCCATCCGGTCTGGCAAACATCGATACTGTTGCTCCGTCGCGCTTCGCTCGCGTGCTCCGATTCCCCGCCGGTCTAGCGTCGGTACGTTTGCTCCGTCGCTGTGTTCACTCGCGAGAAAACCGCTCGCGAGCTCCAATGCTCCTACGCAAAGTACGCTCCGCTCCCCGGCTAACAAATAAAGCACTCCCCACTCCAAAGATAACAAGTAAAGTACGCTCCGCTCCAAGACTAACAAATAAAGCACTCCCCACTCCAAAGATAACAAGTAAGGCACTCACCGCTCTAAGGCATACAAATAAAGTACGCTCCGCGCCCGACGAATCATATGTTGATCATACAAAACATACCTCGATATATTGTCGTCATAACAATAAAACCCCAATCAATTTTGATTGAGGCTTGATAAGTTCGTTCCGTCGGCGGATATGGAGGCGACATTCGGTCAGTTTGTCGAAATTCTTTCCAAGAGTCTATAAATTGTAATGATCGATTGTTCACGCGTAAAGGTGTCTAGTGGGCTGAAATTGTTGTTGCCCGTGCCGGTCATTACTCC
>Ga0209755_10005053_pt1 | contig 15236 bp, 11 predicted proteins | sample TergutCo191P1_FD_187301 | JGI IMG/M metagenome (GOLD analysis project Ga0209755, IMG submission 187301) | Cornitermes sp. P1 segment gut microbial communities from Petit-Saut dam, French Guiana - Co191P1 (SPAdes) (version 2) | ecosystem: Host-associated > Arthropoda: Insects > Digestive system... | reverse complement strand
AATAATAATAATAATAATAATAATAATAATAATAATAATAATAATAATATACCACATAAGTGCCTGCGTACAAGAAACCAAAACAAAATACAGAATATTCCAGAGGGTTCAGAAGGCTCTCTACATAAAACACTTTCCAAAAATCCGTTCAGCTACTTCAGAAATGAAACATGCTCACAGACAAGACTTTTCTACTATGGGTTAACTTCGTATGTTCCTTGCAAGGACGCATAAGAATGTCAGCATACACCTCCGTGATGCAGCATGGAGCGGTGGTGGGGGTCATGGCTGTAAGGATCTCGAAACTTCCAACTATGTATGAAATAACAATGTTTAAAACCTAAAGAACTTAGTTTATACGTGTAAAATGATAAAAGAAAGTCTAACATCTTTCTACACGAAAAAAATTAGAGGTGTCTCTACGTACCGCATGGAGAGCCATGGATGAGTGGTGGTATGGCCCCACTCGTTCTTAACTTCGGCACTACTAAGAGATAGTTAGCTTCAGGCTTCGGCCAGTTTATCTACTGGAAGAAGTCCTGGTGCCCTTTAAATACGAGAGTGGGTGGGACTAAGGCCGGTCTTGACGCTGTGGAGAACGGAAAATATGTTGTTCGCGCTGTGAATAGAACTACGATTCCTCGGTCGTCCAGCCCGTAACCATGTCAGCATGCCGGCTCACAGTGTTGACAGCAGTGACATCACGTCTGAAGAAAGACCTGCAGCTGATTTCAGCGAGAATATGAATACTGGAAATGTCGATATCTCGGGAGTCTGACGCGCTCAAGACGAAGGATACGATCTGTAAACGCTGCATAGGCCTGAATCATACAGTCTCAGACAAAAGAGCAGATCTCATTACAGTCCAGACACACACCTAGACAACCACTGTTGTAGGCTGAGAAACGGATGGACTACAGACGAGACATGGACAGCCCACTTCGCTGTCATATGGGTGGAAAATATCGGGTTCATAAAACATAACACGTATGTCAACTGTACAGTCATCGACACTCGAAATAGAGAGCAACAACAATGAAACAAGTAACACAGTGAAGTCCGTGTAGGTTTGTCTTTGTGTTCATCTACTGTCTCGGAAATGTTCACATGCAATATGGACTTCCCATCTAGGGAGTTCTAGGCCATATGTACGCTTACTAGGTGCTTCGAACATTATTACCATAGATCCGTATAACTTCTTAAGATCGCAGATGACGTAACGAGAAGCGTCATTATTTGTATTCTTTGGGTGAACAAATCAAGACCGACACTATAACCAGGACGTATAGCACACGTCGGGAATATGAGAAAGATAAAAAATATTAACTGAATAACCTAGATTAAACATACCGCTGTGGATACGTACGTGTAAATGGCATAACAGTGAGACGAATTTCAACGAAATAGAGTGGGGGGAGGTGGAGTAAGGTGAATATTGCTCCTTACAAGAACATAATTTTTAGATTCCTTCTGTCTTCGTCAAATTTTGAAGCCAATCTAAACATTCGCAATTGTTTCACGATCAGACAGACAGATACGATCTATCATTTTTTTCTGCAGAGCAACAAAGCAGATCACATACTCTTCTCTTACGCAAAACAGCTTAGTTCTATACAACGCACTGTTCGTCCTCTCAATCCCTAATGACTCGTAAGGATCTGATCAGAATATGCGCAGATGTTGTCCCTTACCTTGTTTACATGTTCCGGAATGCCAGGTCATCCTGGGGGATAACTGTGAGAGAGAATGGAGGGAATCTCTCTGGACACTGTCCCCTGCAACATACAAGGAACATTCGTACCAAAACCACTCCAAAGAAGGTTTTAACACATCACAGTAGAAAATATACAGATGCTCTGTGATAAGCAAATGCAATTTGCTTACTAAGTCCATTCGAGTTGGTTGGGCTGCAAGCCTGTATGAAATGTAGACGGTCGTCTGTGTCCCAGCACGGGGATATAAAGTCATACTGGGCGTTTGGGAGCAAATTACACTCGTTTATAACTAGGTGTTAGATGAAAATTTGTTGTCAGCCTCCTACTAAGAGCGGTTTGTCCCTAGGGACAAAGTCCTTGAAATTCATTAGATGGTGGGAGGGGGAAAAACACACAGAGATTTGACCACAGTGTTGGAAAATAAAATACTCTGTCCTGGCCGACATTTGTTATTGACCTTGTTATCCCTACAACAGTGAATCGAATCATTCAGATATTACGTTCGTATGTGGAAGGGACACATGTATGTTACATTGTGTTTCAGAAATTTCAGACATCTTATTTTACTTCTTGACTACTAGAATAAACAAACAAACATAACAGACCTTTCAGGAGCTAACATATCCTCGTGTTTATGTAAACTGAAGGAACAACAGCGAGCCACTGGTCCACACTGTAAGTCAGATTAAGTCACCTCCAGTCAATCAGTTCCCACTTTGTAGATGGATTAATTTTGATACTATCAGCCTATTTGTGGGCCGGATAGCTCAGTCGGTATAGCGACTGACTACGGACTGGACGGTCCGGGATCGAATACTGGTGGGAACGAGATTTTCCGCCCGTCCAGACCGGCCCTGGGGCCCACCCAGCCTCCTGTAAAATGGGTACAGGGTCTTTCCCGGGGTAAGTGGGGTCGAGGCGTGCTGCTGACCACTCATCCCCTTCCAGTACCGCGGTCATGGAAGAGTAGAGCTAAACTTCTACCCACTTTCTGGGCCACACCGGACCTGTAAAGGGATCACTTTACCTTTTTTTTTACTACCAGCCTATTCACTACTTTTCTCCGAAATTATACCTCTCGCGCTTCTACTAAACTTCTGAATGTGTGACCATCTCGCCATGCATGCTACAACTCCTAATCTCACATTCTCTGTTTTGATCACTCTTACAATATTGAGTGGTTCGTACAAAACTATGAGCGTAAATGTTACGAACTTTTCTATAGCCTCCTCTTAATTCCTCTGTCTAAAGCTGAAACATCTCCCTCACAATAACTTAATGCCTTTATGCTCTGATACAGAGTTTTGGAAGTACAGAAAATAATACGCAAGGTCTTAACTGTTTTACAAATTTTAACATTTTCAGTTTTCGATATGAAACAGTTGGATCAAACATTCTGAACTTAACAGTGGCAGGAAATGTATGAATTTAGTACACATTACTCAGAGTTTAACCTTTTAAAGCCTGTTTGTTATGTAATGTACCATCAGTTTAACATTCAAAAACTGTACGCTCTGCCCACGTTGTATTTATGTGTTTTGTATTTATCTGAGAACAAACAGCGACTTGTGCCATTTACAGCATAAACTGATTGGTTTTATAACCTAGACGAAAAGTGTTTACAGCGCAGTACGAACTGGGACTTTAAATAGAGCAGTCTGCGGTTCGTCTGTAAAGGGTTAAGTTATACTTAGATATTCGGATAATAAGAGACTTTTATATCAGAACAAATAGCGACTTGTGCCACTTACAGCATGGACAGATTGGTTTTTATAACCGATATGAAAAGTGTTTACAGCGCGGTACGGAATGGGCATTTAAATATTGCAATCTGTGTTTCGACTTTAGAGGGTTAAAGTGTGAAAATAAAATTCCAATTTAATGGATTAGGTGTACAGAAAATTACACAGATAATTGAAAAAATATCAAACAAATCACTTTTTATTTTGTTGAAAAAGGCCCAGGCCGTGGTTCAGAAGACATCAAGAAAGAATGTAAAGTCAGCTGTTTTGATATTTTCTTCTTTTCTGTCTTTTTTATGGACTTCATGGGTGGAAAAACCACAATCAACTTAAAACAACTGCACTAAAAAAAACACACACATGCACACCGGCAAAGAACTAGAAGCGCACGAAGTACAGAAAGGATGCTTGAGTTGTGACAGTGATGCACCACAAGTCGGGCGTGCTCAGTCCGACTCGACAAGGGTCGTAAAAGTGAATTGTCGTAAAACGAACCGTCGCAAAACGAGACCCTACTGTACAAGCGACCCTTCTGGCACCTAGAATTTTGAGATGGTTCCTATATTTTTTGAAAGTCTGTGCACCCATGGTCTAAGCCAACGACACATTCGTCGAAATAAAAATGTGTCTGTATCAGATGGAAAGGAAAAAGGGTAAGGAAGAAAAAGAAGGAAGAAACCGCGACAAGGACAGAAAAAAGAGTTGGATTATGGAAGGAAGGGAGAAGAAATGAAAGGCAGAAAAACTCAGAAAAATAAAAAGGGTTGGCGCTTGCCATTTTAATAGGTCTGTTAGACAAGCTATGAACTGCAAGACCAGGATTTGATTCTCGGGACCTTCCAATAATTTTTCACATCAGAACCCCGTCTTTCGTTTCCCGCATCCTAATACCGAATCTGCGAAAATAAAGTGATCGGAGAGCAAATCTTACCAGTCCAAAAACCGTGCGCCCAGTTTCTTGTCACCTAAAGGCTTTATTGCAAAGGCCCAAGGTCGACCATACTATTACACATTCATCGCAGATACGATGCAAGTCGGGAACTGTCTCAGCCCCACTTACATAAGCAGTAAATGCTAAAGAGATGTTGATTTCCAAATGTGGAGCGCTGTGGCTCCTGCCTGTCAGCGCCGCACTAACGAAACGCGGTACATGTGGCTCATCTGCCTCTGCACTCTAGTAAGTGGATACTTCTCTGTACACACAGACATAACATAATAAACGCACGCTCTGTGTCCTTATTAGGTACTCAATTTAGGAATCAGTATTGACGCATTTTATGTATATTGCGATAGTCGTGCAGGCTGTACATAAAATGGTACAACAATTCCAAGACAGAAATAGACAGGCCCTTAGGGCTCCAGGAGGTTGGAGCTCCCAGAATTTCTATAATCCGGCGTATGAAGATGGCAAGATTGTCAGACCGGCCGCCTTAACCCCCCAGGAGATAAAACTGGTACTCATTTCTATCAGAGGTTGAGTTGGTTCGAGGGTCATAATGCGACCGGAAGGATTAAGTCAATTAAAAATCCCAAAGATTCCATCGTGAATCGAACCCGCAACCTGCCGGATTGAAGCACACTGCCTCAACCAACTGCGCCAACGCGTACCCCGCAGACTGTACACAGGGCACTACAACACTTACTAATGCTCTTGAAGCAGGATCTGAAAGTTCAAAATCGTTAACACAAAAACCCCCAACTGGACATGATCTGGATCCAGTTCCCTCCACCCCAACGTTCGCAAGCTCTCCCCTTCCGACCCATGTTCATATGACCCTTGCTCCACCGAATAAGCCTTCTAGGTGAATGCTTTGCACGAGACTTCTTAACTAAAATTCTGCACGAATAACCCTCCGATTGTAGCTACACATGTCCGGTCGTCATAACACGTGTGGTGGGTTAGTGTTCATGAGCACATGTGGAAATGGTGAGTGAATGTGGGGTTTCACGTACTAAATTCGTTAAGAAAGAGTTAATTCTGCTGTGAGAAATTATATGGAAATAAGCACGCCTAATTGTATAAGCGTGTCTTTGACGAGCGGTAAATGGGAAAGATAAGGAAATTACACAGAAAATAGTAAGAGTCATAGAGGAAGCCCAGCCATGCACCGTAAACCGATGAAGAGAATGGGCCTACGGCGCAAAGAAACTGAGTGTTCTTTCTTCTGCGGCGCAACACCCAACTCGGGCTTAGGCCGCCTCATTATAGATGTTTCTAGATCACACATACAGCTGGTAGGACACCTCTGAGAGAGTTATCGGCTTGTCGCTACCTACACAACACACAGAGCACTAGAAACTAACTTCGCTACTCTCAGCGGGACTCGAACTCGCGATCCCAGCAATCAAGCGGGTTCAGACTTTCGCCTTAGACCGCACAGACACCGAGATGGACGATACTTGGTGTTAGCTGGAGGGTTCTGTTGTATTTTATACAAAACTAAAGAAAAAAAAGAGAGAAAGAAATGTACGGCCTAAAGGAACTTTTATGAACTCTCCCACTGTCAATAACAGCTCAAGAGTGAACGAAAATAGCAAAGAGTAAACTTACAAAATTGCCCTGACATATGTGTGTTTGGCATGCCTGGTTTAGTGCCACTCCTGGTGTCAGGTATGAATCCTCTAGCAGCCGCTCTTAGCAGAACAAATGAACCGCAGGCTTCGCTGCGTCATGTGACGGGGTTTTCGTGTATAAGCCAGGACTCGAACGGGACGGGATTAGTCGAGACATGCGTTAGTCATCAGCGAGGGTTAATCCCAGGTTGTCAGGAAGGGTCTGAACGCCTCCCTCGAGAAATCCGCCCGCAGCCAAGCCACCAAATACCATGGTGACACCCAGGGCTTAAAGACGACAGCCCATGGTCTACAGCAGCCCGCGTGACATCTCTGTAGCCACTGACAAGAAACTTGAGTACCGCTGCTCCCCAACTGCACTTCCCGTGTCCTGTAGAGCCTGCTGTCGTCCTAGAACTAACAGATGACTGAAGAAAATTCCACAGTGAGGAATATCTTCACCAAATATTATTAGAGTAATCGAATCAACGATGATACAGCATGCATGAGGGAAATGAACTGCACCTCAAGCAGGGGAACCACTTCGGAAACCTTGGCGTTAATGAAACGGTAGCATTAATGCGGAACTTAAGCCACATGAATCTAGTCCGAGCCCTACAATCCTATTTACTGAAGATCCAATTTACTATTACCTCTCCATCTAAGGCTATGTCACCTAAGTCTCTTTCCTGAAGGTACCCGATCAGAATTCTGTTTGCATTTCATTGCCCCTCCATACATACATGTCCCGCTCATATCATCCTAATAACATTTGGTGAAAAGCACAAATCATCAAGCTCCTCATTACGCAACTTCCTCCAGCTTCCTGTTATCACCACCCTCTTTGATCCAAATATCTTCCTCAGCACACTGATCTCAAATATCCTCGTCTTGTATTCTTTTCTTCATGTGAAAGATCAAGTTTGACACTCAAACAGAAAATAGGCAACATTATAGTTATATACATTTTAATCTTTATGTTCTAGGATAAAAATAGGAAGACAACAGACACTGAATCAGCATGAATGCTGCGAATTTAAGCTGGTACTAATTTCCTTCTGTTTGCAATTTTTTCCCTCACCTTACAAAAGAAAAAGTCAACGTGTAGGACGTTCTGATATTTATATTTGTACCGCAATCCTTTGTAAATGCACACAGAACTCGTCTGTCTGATCTGCGCTAGTAATGTTGTTGCTAGACCGAGACAAATATACAAAAAAAGTTGTCCCTGTGAATCGGTCAACAGCACCACAACAACCACGTATTCGGCGAAATTAAAAGGTTATCAAAGCAATACTCTTTAGACACGTGCCGCGAAATTTTACGTTATGTCACATCATCCATAATTCATAATCACTAACTCATGGGCGCCATGTAACTTCTACAGCTGAGTTGGCGTCATTAAATAATGGTACTTAATTTTAACAGTTCACGACCTCATGGATAAGTTTACTTTTTCTGTCTGCGGCTTTAATCAGCAAAGATCCTTGGTTAACACATGTGAAGCCATAAGTCACTGCTTAAAGTAGCAGACAGAGACGACCAACTGGCGAACTCCCTCAGATGCGAAGACGTCCTTAATTGAGCGGAACTCGCGGCACGGTGACGTCAAAAAAGCCACAGCAAACAGAACTCGGAACTGCTCCAGCAGGGTGTATAAAATTCATTTCTGTGTGAGCGCTCAGGATGAAAATAACAGGAAGACAGTAAATAATCTGTCAGGCCGCGATGATGTATGTGAAGAAGAGAGTATAAGAAGTACTCGACAAAGATAATAGGATCGAACATTTTGTAAATGCAGAAGATATGTCAGCGTAGGCGATACGAAATGAAATAAAAAGGAGAAAAAGAAAGAAAGATACAAAGACAGCTGGATCCATGGAGGGCCATCAGTTCCTCAGTCAACAGGAGAGCGACACTGAATAAAAGTATACAGAGAAGTTGAAGAATGGCGAGATAGTGGACGGTTTTAATTAAATGGCTAAGGAAGTCTAGGGTTCGAACAGCGAAACAGAACCATAAGATAGTTCTATGTCTACCAAAATATCCGGTCTAGGCGCAAGAGTTTGTCTGCTGTTTAGAATTTGGAATAGGTTTACTTAACAACACAGTTGGACTGAAGGTTAGGTAGCACTGAACTGAACACGTCAGATTATTATGATTACTGAATTGTGAGGGGGTTGATTATCTTAACCAGTAAGCCTTCTCTGCTTGGAGTAAAGTGTGGGAACCATGAAAATCCAATATACTTCTTCAAGAAGCATCATCCCCCTTATGTTTGTTACCACCTAAGGTAATAATTCTACAAGGATATAGCAATCATGACACAACTACATTAACACGTGTATATAACTTATCAACATCAACTAACAGGGTAACACATGTTATATGCTCGGTTCTTTACCATTTGCACACACGCCCACCGACTTTGTGTAAAACAAGATCTCGTTCCCAGTTGCCTACACTAATACTCGCACTAATAATTGTTCTGTGTTGTATCATATCTATAGAGCTTCTCTGATAAACTGTATCCAACCTGATGATGCCCACAGCAGCACTGGCTGAAACATGTAGTTGATGTTGATAAGTTATATACACCTGATAATATAGTTGTGTTATGACTGCTATATTCTTATAGAATTATTACCTTAGGTTCCAATATACAGGGTTCCGCAGAAATACCTGACGATTTTGCAACACAGCTGTGAGTGGAATCTTTGGCGTAGGGAATTTGTCCTTGAGCGCCCTTCTAGCGAGACTCAAAGCATTTCAGTTGCCATGGAATGGTGGTCTGTAGAGCATCGGGATTTCGCTGTGGAGACGTATTTCTAAAACAACAATTCTGTCGTTGTGACTCAGCGGATATTTCGTCGGCACTTCAATATTCATCGGAAAGACAGTGTCCCTAGTCGCAATACTGTGCTGTTGTGGGCGAGAAACTGCAGAGAAACAGCGTCTGCCGCAAAAAGAAAAGTCCAGGAAGAGAGCCTTCACTTAGAACTCCTGAGAACATCGAACGATTGCGCCAGGCTTTTGTCAGAAGTCCTCCGCTTGCGGGAATGTGCTGACAACAAGGGACGCCACCTCACAGACACTATATTCAGGGAGGGAATATTGTAATTAAAATGCTTTGAGATAAAGATAATTTTAGTAATAAATTCACGTAAAGAGGTAGTATACTTTTCACTTTATTGTAACTTAAAAATCGTCAGGTTTTTCTGCCGTAACCTCCGTCAAACACAACTATTATATTTTATTAATTTAAATATTGGCGACTAGTTTCGGCCTAGGCAGGCCATCATGAGGCCAAAATACTTAAGTGTTTGACGAAGAACATATTTTATTTCATTTTAATATTATACTTACACACAACAGGATGTCTTCTACTAAAATCATGGAAATCCAGTTTAACCGGGTGTCTCCCAAGTATGAGGCACGACTAACAACCACTACGCCGACGAAACTGCAGCATTTTTACGCATGTTGTCAAAACCTGTTCCGAGTCCCTGGCGACACAAACCACGAAGCAGACATAATGAGTAACATCAAAAGTATCTAAATGTAACGTAAAAACAGCAAAGTTTACATTCAGAGGTGTTAGTTGAATATAACTCACAAAAATTTGCTTTCTGCAATGAACTTAATGCCGTATATTTAGTAGGGTGACACACGCGGCGTGTGTGTTGTGTTTACACAGAGACTCACCATATATCACTACGCCCCGCCCTACGGCCTCGCCGCAGCACTGGAGTGTCAATAATTCGCCAACGTGCACGGTTCCAACAAAGCAAGAAGAAGGAAGAGGCAGATAAGAGACGTGTTCAAATTCTTCGACACTAAACCCCTTGGGAGGAATAGCGGCAGATGGGAGGATAACACTAACATTGATTATAATTTATTGGGCTACAAAGATTCAGGATATATAACAGCAGCGAGACTCTGCAACGAGATTATGTACCTCGGATAGGGCCCGCAAACCGGGGTTTTTAGAACAACCGTTTGTACGCGCTTCTTACTGCCTTCATTTGCGTTACTTTTGCCGTCCATCTCATTCTTTTTAATTTGTCCAGTGAAGCTTTTAATTGCTTAGTCCTCGCCCAAATCGCATAGCATCGAATAACAAGGTTATTAGGTGGATGACGCCAGTTGTGCTATAAATCCCGACTTTTGCGTACAGAAACAGATAGACACTACAAAAACCTCAATTACCATAGTCTGGTTGTAACATGTAATTTGAAACCAGTTCTTACGAATAAGAAGCAAGAGTGCTAACAGCTACCGCGAAGTTCAGTCTCAATTCCTCTGGTTTAATCAAACACTATACTGGATTAAAGTGGCCCAAGCACGGCTCAATGGTGTGCTTTTGTGTAGACAGTAAAGAAATTTCGGGTAATATGAAAGGAGGGAAATTTCTCGATTAGCGATATGACTGTCAGCTTCTAAAAGACTTGATAGCCGATATCTCCATCATCATCATAATCAACATCATTATCATCATGCTGAAGGACTTAGGCCTCGTGATCCGTTCCGGTCTCAATATTACAGTCCACATATATAATTTATGGTCGTCCTGAAATACTTTTGCCTACCCGTTAATATTTCAAAACAACCTGCATCAGTCAGGATTTGTTAATTTCACTACCATGTTGTGTACTTATAGTTTCGTAGTTGCTGATTTTCTTGCAAAACCGGTTGTGTTTTCATTACTTTAAGAATATCTCAATTAAGTAAATTAATCACTGAAATAATATCATTATACTATAACAATTATATTAATATATTATTTATTGTAAAGATAAATCAGACAATCCGCTCCAAAGAATTTTAAAACAAAACAATCCAATTTCAGCTATTAGCGGTCAGGCAGGTCACAACTAACTCCAAAACGGCTAACCCACATTAAGTCTAATTAATATTTGCCTTATGCCATCATCATAACATGCAAATTTCAAACAAAGGCCGTGAATGTTTAATAACTTTAGAACATGAAGGTGACAAAGCTGCAACCAAGTATCGAATACCGGCCTTTATTAAGGTTCAGCGTCCCGCTGTGTTTCAAGTTATTAACTACGTCATAATAGGTGACACAACTAGTTGAGTGTTTAATGGCGCAACACGTTTCGACCTCATTAATAGGTCATCATTAAGCTAAACACATTTTTGTTAGCCTCTTGTGTATTATACAAAAACGTGTTCAGCCTGATGATGACCTACTATTAAGGTCGAAACGTGCTGCACGACTGAACACTTACATACCTACCTAGTTGTGTGGACTGCAACTGTGCTGTTACCTATACCGGCCTGTCACAACACTGTCACAAGACCATTCCTCTTCCCAGCAATGATCGAGTCCTGGATTGTAAAATTCTGGATCCTTGGGACGGTTGAAATGGAAGTTACTTTATTCTGGTAAGTGACGCCGTGTAACTTGGTATACAGGTAGCAAGGTTTACGAGGGACATGTTGACTCCATCTCTATGGTACAAGATCCTAGTACACTAAACACTGAGAACGACGTTCATCCGAATCGTTGGACCCTATCTGCCACGTTACATGGTGTCACAACCGGAAGAAATCCAACTTCTACTAAACACACTCTCAAAAAGGAGAAGCGTTCACGTAAGTTCTCAAATTAACAGCCGTTTATTTGTTCCGATTTCTGTATTTTAGTGGTAAATGGTTAATCATGCAGCACAACAACCTTCGATTTTTTTGATTATTACAAAATAGTCCACCTGTTACAGGCTTATATAGTGAATAAGAATGGCAAATGATCATGAGTGCAAAACAAGGAAGGATTTAGAAGGAGCGACAGAGACCTAAACAAAGTACAGTCGAACTCGGTTATAACGTCGTGAAAGGCATTTTATGTCGTTATAAGCGAGTGTTGTCCTAATCGAGGAGTACAATGTTATGGCTAATAATGGGTAATTAGTTGGTACCACAAAATTCCTAACGTTATAGATAAGGTGTCGCGTAAACCGATGTCCTTATAACCGAGTTTGTCTTACTATCACAACATAAGCCTAAAAAGAATGGCACGAGAAGAAAAGTCTGTAAGAAAAGACACTGACAGGGCAAAGATGCAACACGAATATTTTCGCGCGAACACATGTATAACCTTTTCGGTTCTTCTAACACGCAGGACTACCAAATTATACAGAAAATCCGTGAATCAGTAAAGGTAAGACGCCAGACCGCACTTTAATTAGGAGAAATACCAGTCCGGCGAATCCTCTGTGGCTGGCATTGTATGTCTTCTTGCCAACAGAGTCCAAGAAGTGTAAGCTATGTCTGGGGCTTGTCGCCTCTAACAGCTCTAAGCGAATGAATGGGACAAGACGTGAAATTTGTTCATTTGCTTTCAAACACACACAAACATACCGCGTGTTTTCAACCTCAAGATAAATGATTTCATATTTATAACTTCCATTTTCTTTGTGTTTGTACTCAAAAACACGTTAATGATCTGTTACACATTTACACCCTTTATGACCTCGTGACCCTCGGTGTATTGCTGGCAGACACCAGGTCTAATGAACATGACATAGGACAATGCAGATTACAGGAATACAAACCGAAAGGCAAAATAACAATTATTATTAGCAATAATGGCGCACGATATAGGCAAATACTTTATCGTAGGTGTAAATCCAAGCATTTGTGACCTCCACACTAGATGGAGGTCAGCAGTCAGCTTCGAACTTTGGGGCACGTTTGTTCCTTGGGGAAAGAGCGCCCTGGACAATTAGGCAGAACCTGTAGCTGGTATAGACACAACGGGAGAATTAATGTATTTGAAATCTGTTGATGACATGCATAAAGAATTTTGACCGGGAATAAACACGTACGGTATACGCGAAAAACTGAGAGGACGAAAATGGGGTTTAGGGAAATCGTTAATATATGAACAGATTTAGGTTGCTAAGAGCTGGAATCCGCGGCAAGGTATTTTGAACATTACTATGGGCCCTCGGGTTTATTAAACTCACTGAATTAATTAATTCTACTCCTACACCCTGACGACGTAAGCAGCAATTTTAACCAAAATACTGATATCTACAGGAATCTGTGAATTGTTCAATCGGATGGCAGTTTCGCTTCGTCTTCTGTATTCACGATGTACAGTGCTTACAAAGAAAACCGGACCTGGTTTTGGTTTATAATTCGTACGTGCTACATAATCGTTACAAACAACTTTTTAAAACAAAATGTTGTTTGACGAAAATAACCGTAACAACTCCTGTAGCATGTACATAACACTAATCACGAACACTAATCTTAACACTAAACACTGACACTAATCAAAATATTCACTGCCATGAAGAATTCAATCTCATTTTCTTGACGAACTGAGTGACTATCAGCTTCTCAAGGTAGGTCGTTAAGTCGTTATTCAGTTAGGCTATTTAGTCGATAAGTTAGCTAATCAATCAGCCAGTCACCTAGCCACCTCAGCAGTTGGTAGTCATTTAGTGAAACGAAAACTTGCCAGAACTTCTACTTCCAAAACTGAAGTTAGCTCATCAGAACTTGTTGCTAGCTTTCCATTTTTACGACTATTTTCGTTCCAGAACTTTTTGGTCATGCCGTAGAACATGAACTGTGGTTGCTTGTAATAATAAGCCCTTACACATCCATTCAGAAACATGTATACATACACAGGTTAGGTTGTTCAATAAAGCAGCATCCGACATTGGTATTTGCACTAGCTCTGCTGTAATGAACACAACCCCCCTGAGGATTGCCTTCATCTCCAGGCCTTGCTTCACACATTGCTCTCCAAATACGACGTATAAAAACATCGCCAGGATTATCTGTAGACTGTGTAGCACTCCACAGCAAAACGAGCAGTAGATCCTTGTTTTCTACAACACCCGTACCACCTCCATCCCCCAATTATTATTCATAAAGCTGAAGCGTGGAACAGCCAAGTCAAGCCTCGGATACAGAGCTGACCCGGGTTCTAAATTAATATACGACCGCTGAGCTCAGAGAGGTTGCTTCATGGATGTTTGCCGGTTTGTAGGATAGGCCTACCACTTCGTCTCCTGCAACTCTGCAACCTGCTGCAAGAGTGGTTTAAGAGAGACGATTCTGCCTCTCGAAGTTGGTAGGGGTGGTATATAATAAAGATGTCGGACGAATATCTGAGCTTAAGAGACGGAAAGTAACAAGAGAAAGAAGACAACACTGTAATGAAGAGCTACGTAATTTGTAGGCCTCCACTTTACCATGCATAATTACTTTCTCGTTATGTATGTCTGCTGGCAGACAAATTTGATATTATTTACGGCTAGGGCCAGTAGGAGGCAACAAACGCTTGCTAATCTGTCGTTATGTACCTTATACTAGAAGTATAATCAATTCAAACACAACACTCTATTTTCAAAACGGGTTCAGCTACATGCTTCGGCTAATAATTAGCCATCATCAGGCCGAACTACAAAATAGGAAAAATGTTCACAGCTACATGGGTTTCAGATGCCAAAACCTTAAAAATTAATGTTGTGTAACATAATTGTGCAGCCTTGGAAAAATGGAGGTTATAAGATTACATGTTGGTATAAGATATTAAAATATGTTAAATGTATGATAAAGTGTTATTTAAAAGTTAAAAATATGGCGTAAGCGTAGGCATTTTTGGAGAAATTCGTTGTTTGTAGTAACAATGGCAAATGCCTCTCTAGTGGTGTTCACAAGCTGACATGTCCTGACTGTGGCCAGACTGGCAGAGGTTTCTCGGAAATGTTTAAAGGACATAATTTTTCTTTTAGGAGTAACAACACCACTTTAAAATTTGTGCATCTCTTATAAAATGGACACTCCTATGGTAAAATGGAGAATATCATGCACCTGCCACATTTCAACAAAAGGGTGCCCAATATCGATAAATTCTCTATCGATAAATAAACTTCAAGAGATAATCAAATAAACGATAAACATACAGCACAAACCAACAGAATCTTTGAGGTCATTATCAAAGGGAAAGGTCATATGACGTATAATACAAAATCACCTTTCCTCCCCTCCCTCCCCCCTACACTCCCATCTCGTCAGAGAAACTGTGTGACGTATTTAGTAGGGCTTCACACACCATAAGGAAGAGACATGCCTAAGATTGTCTAGAAGAATATTGTACTTTATAAATATATATATAAATTTGCTAGAACGATAATAAGAAGAAATTATTTTTTGAGTTATACACAACATCGCTAAAGATCTA